>QWCY01000969.1_pt1 | contig 45071 bp, 37 predicted proteins | sample 1972631 | NCBI WGS metagenome assembly QWCY01 (sample SAMN09866696, study PRJNA288562) | Human gut metagenome isolate pre1_stool, whole genome shotgun sequencing... | isolation source: gut | host: Homo sapiens | place: USA: California
GGAGAATATATCAATTCAAAAACTGGAAAGAAAAGAATAAAATAACAGTGCAAGTACAGAGAAAGGAAAGATGAATTACACACTTTTAAGGACACTACCTCAAGGGACGACGAATTAAATCCTTTCCATCCTACAAAAAAAATCTCGGAATAAATAAAATAGCCCACTAATATATATTAGTAGGCTAATATTTAGAATTAACTTTCTAATTATTGACTGAACCTCCTACAATGTCAAGCAGCTCTGACGTAATTGCAGCCTGACGTGACTTATTATACTGAAGATTGAGTCCACGAAGAAGCTCATCTGCATTGTCAGTTGCAGTCTGCATGGCTACCATTCTGGCAGCGTGCTCCGATGCATTACTATCCAACAAAGCGGTATAAGCCATCAAATGTAACAATTTAGGCACCAATGATGTTAAAACGGTTTTCAAATCAGGTTCAACAATAAAGTCATCATTCAAAGGCTTGATAATCTCTGATTCCTTTTGAGAGGCTGCCTTACCATGTTTTTTGATATATTCCTGAACTTTCTTTGTAGTGATGTTGGATTTTAGATCACGTTCATGATCAGCATTCAACTCTTCTTCGAGATCAATGGGCAAATAAATTTTTCGGGTTAGAATTTGGCTGCCGGCACTCTTAAAATGATGATATATCATCTCTACCCTATCGACGTCATCATTTAACCATTTTTGTTCAATCTCAACAGCAATCTTATGACATTCTTCAGAACTGGGTTTGTCGGCTAAACTCAAGTATGATCCTGCTGACTTCAGCCCCATCTTATTCACCTTTTCAGCTACTTTTCGTCCTATAGGATAAACCAGAATATCATCTTTAGAAATCCCCTTGGATAAATACTCATTTACAACATTTTGCATCATCTTAAGGATATTATTATTGAAACCTCCACATAAAGAGCTATTTGATGCAAATACAAGCAAGGCTACTCGTCTTACAGGTCGTTCAACCCCGAAAGGGGTATCGGTCTCAGGGGTTGAAACGAGAAATGTCTTTAATATATGTTCTAACATGCCTTCGTAAGGCAGCATATTTTCAATAGCCACCTGTGCGTGGTGGAGTTTACTCGATGCCACCATCTTCATAGCACTCGTAATCTTACGGGTGCTATTGACGCTGGCAATTCGATTTTTTATTTCTTTTAATGATGGCATTGCAAATCAATCTTATTTATATTGTGCTGAGATATTACCCATGACTTCCTCGATTACCTTTACATCTTCGTCAAGGAGTTTGCCAGAAGCCAAATTATCAATCACATCCTTATGTGTACTTCTCATACTCTCAAGGAATTGGTCTTGACACTCACGAATCTGCTCCACAGGCACATCATGCATCAAACCATGAACACCACAATATAGAATAGATATCTGTTCACCTACTGGCATTGGCGAATACTGAGGTTGGATCAGAAGTTGGTTATTCTTTCTACCTCGATCCAATGTCATAGCAGTCACTTTATCCATATCAGATGAGAACTTAGAAAAGGCTTCAAGCTCACGATACTGTGCCATATCGATTTTCAAAGTTCCTGCGACTTTCTTCATACTCTTCACTTGAGCAGAACCACCCACACGAGATACGGAAATACCAACGTTAATCGCCGGACGGAATCCTTGGTTAAAGAGGTCGCTTTCCAAATAAATCTGACCATCTGTAATAGAAATCACATTGGTTGGAATATAAGCCGAAACATCACCAGCCTGTGTCTCAATGATAGGAAGTGCCGTCAGTGAGCCACCGCCTTTCACATGTCCCTTCATACATTCAGGCAAATCATTCATCTGTTCAGCAATTTCCTGCTGGTCGTTGATACGGGCTGCTCTTTCCAACAAACGAGAGTGTAGGTAAAACACATCACCTGGATAAGCCTCGCGACCAGAAGGACGACGAAGAATCAGAGAGACCTCACGATATGCCACTGCTTGCTTTGACAAGTCATCGTAAACAACAAGAGCAGAGAAGCCACGATCACGGAAATATTCACCAATAGCAGCACCTGCAAATGGCGCATAATATTGCATTGCAGCTGGGTCGGCCGCCGTAGCGCTTACAATAATTGAATATGGTAATGCACCATGATCTTTCAATGTCTGAACAAGATTGGCAACAGTAGAAGCTTTCTGCCCTATTGCAACATAGATACAATAAACGGGCTTACCTTGTTCGTAAAAACTCTTCTGATTGATGATAGTATCAACAGCAATTGCCGTCTTACCAGTCTGGCGGTCACCGATAATCAACTCACGCTGACCACGCCCAATAGGAATCATGGAATCAACGCCCTTTAAGCCAGTTTGCAATGGTTCCTTAACTGGCTGACGATAGATTACTCCTGGGGCCTTACGGTCCAATGGCATTTCGAAAGAGTCTGTTAAATCGATATCACCTTTACCATCGATAGCTTCGCCAAGCGGATTAACAACACGTCCTAAGAAGTTATCATTAACACGAATTGAAGCAATACGATGGGTACGCTTTACACTCTGACCTTCTTTGATACCAGCTGTCGGACCTAAAAGAATGCAACCTACGTTGTCTTCCTCAAGGTTCATGACAATAGCCATTGTACCATTCTCGAACTCCAACAGTTCGTTTGCCTCAGCATTGCGAAGTCCGTAGATACGAGCCACCCCATCACTGATTGTGAGTACTGTACCTACTTCGTCAAACTTCTCTTCAGCATTGATACCTTGAAGTGCCTTTAAAAGCACCTCAGACACCTCACTTGGTTTTATTTTATCTGACATGTGAATTTTATTTATTTCTTTAATTGTGTGAGCACATCATTGAGTTTTGTTCTCACGCTAGCATCCATTCTATACGTATCATACTCAAGGATAAATCCTCCGATGACTCCAGGATCAACTTTCGTTTTAAATTCTACGGTTCCATTGGCATTTACCCGAACCATTTCCTTCATTTTTTCCTCGATAGCTGGTGATACAGGAACAGCTGTAGTCAGCTTTCCTTGAATAATATTCTTCTGCTTCCTATATAGTGAGATGTAAGAGTTCGCAATAAAGAGTAGAATACCTTCACGTCCCTCTTTCAAAACAAGAGCCAAAAACGACTTGAGCAAATCTGTATTGTCACCGCCACAGGCAGTTTCAAGAATTTCTTGCTTCTTGTTCTTGGAGAGCATAGGATTATCTAATGTGAAACACAGTTGTGGAACTTGGGAATAACTCTCAAGCAGTGTCTGCATTTCTTTATAGACATTATCTTCTTGTTTCTGCGCAATAGCACCTTTCAGAAGTGCCCTTGCATAACGAACCGATATTACACCTATATCCATATTTACAAATTATTTACTTAACATTACTTACTCACAGGAGAAGACACATTATCCAGCAACCGGCCGATATACTCCATCTGCTTTTCATCAGTAGAAAGTTGATCACGAAGAATATTTTCCGCAACCTTTACGCTAAGATCAACAACTTGACTGCGAATATCGCGAAAGGCATTCTGCTTTTCAGCCTCAATTTCTGATTTTGCCTCAGAAATGATACGAGAGCTTTCTTCGTGAGCCTTATCTTGGGCCTTTTCTACTATAGCATCACGTGTCGCAGTGGCCTCCTTCAACAGAAGTGCTTGCTGCTCACGTGCCTGCTGCATGACGGATTCACCTTCTTTTTGTATACTGAACAACTTTTCATTAGCTTCGTGTGCTTTGCGGAGGCTATCATCAATATATGCCTTTCGCTCATTTACCATATTGATAATAGCCGGGAAGCCGAACTTTATCACAATAAATGCAACGATAAGGAAGACAATAGTCATCCAAAAAAGAAGTCCACTATTGGGAATTAATAAATCCATACGCTGGTTTTTGTTCTTACTTAAATTTAAACGGGAAAAAATGCCCCTCTACAATGCCCCTATCAATTAGAGTACAATTGCAAGAAGTGCAACAATCACAGCCAAGAAGGCAACACCTTCAATCAAAGCAGCTGCAATAATCATAGATGAACGAAGGTCTCCAACTTTCTCTGGTTGACGAGCCATAGCATCCATAGCCTGGCCACCAATACGACCAATACCAATACCTGCACCAATAGCAACTAAACCTGCACCGATGGCACCACCTAATTTTGCAAGAGCAACATCTGCTAATAACAATGATAACATAATCTTTAATCTTTAATTTATTATTAATTTAAATTTTATTTTCTATCTTAATTCTTTGAAACAATATCTATCATGCTTTCTATTGTTTCGTGACACATCTATCACGCCTTATGGGGCTTAACGTGTGCCTGTGAAATAAACACAGCACTCAACATTGTGAATACCAATGCTTGGATGTAACTTACCAAAATCTCAAGGAGCATCATAAAGACACTTAGCGAAATTGCGATGATAGACATACCAGACCCTGCCGCATAATTGACAATAGCATTGTCTGCAAAAGCAAACATGATAAACATAATAGCACAAAAAGACAAGGCAATGGCATGACCTGCAAACATGTTTGCAAAAAGTCGAATAATCAAAGCCAATGGTTTTGTGAATATACCGAAGAGCTCGATAAAAGGCATCAATGGCACTGGAAATTTCATCCATACAGGTACATCAGGCCAAAAGATTTCTTTCCAATATTCCTTCGTTCCTGTAAAATTGATTATTAGGAAGGTGCAAACTCCAAGAAAGAACGTACAAGTAATATTACCCGTGAGATTTCCACCACCAGGAGGGAATGGTACCAAACCCATCAGATTCGCAAAAAAGATGAAAAAGAAACACGTAAGCAACCAAGGTGCATACTTTGGAGTATCTTCTCCCAGCGTTGGCTTTAAGACATCGTCATACACGTTCATGATAAACATGTGCATCAATCCTGTAAAGCCTTTAGGAGCTTCATCCTGAGGTTTATGTTTTTTACACCATCGAGCTGGGATAAGAATGACCAAAAGAAGAAGGATTGCATCAATAAAAAGCGTACAAACAGTTTTGGTAATTGAAATGTCAATCGGACGGACTTCCTTACCACCGACTTTCTCGACAATCAGATTAGGATTATCTTTTGCCTCGCTATTCTTGATCACAAGATTATAAGGACCTGGCCTATCACCATTTACGTCACGTTCTTCTGAAAAATTTGAACTGCTGAACACATGCCAACCTGTGGTGGAGTGAACAATAATAGGAAGATGAATTACAATAGGGGTAAAATGACCTTCTGATCCTAAATCCGTAATATGCCATTCATACGAATCCTTTATATGCCCCCACAATATCTCTTTTACATCTACTTTACCTTTCTTCGACATATCTCGTCCCATTGCTGGGGCAAGAACGGTAAATAATAGTAAAATTAAAAGAAGTTGTTTGATATGTTTCATTCTTCTTATTCGTTTATTTATTATTCTTTTCAACACGGATGAAATAAATGCTTTCAAATATCATTATAGCCAGATAAAAGATGGCAAACACCAAAACGAAAGTTAAAACTTTCTCATGGTCAGTTCTATAAACAACTGCTCCTATCAAGGCTACAATTGCCGCAAGAACCATTCGCAACATTGAGCCGCCCATATAGAACTTTCCCAATGAACTGGCCGAGTTCTTAGCAAAATATTTCCAAGCTTTCCCATACATGTAACTCGATACGAGAGAAAAAACAGCACTTATTACCAATGGCACTACCAAATTCGAATACATCAGAACCCGAGATATGAGTAAGCCCAACAATGTAAGCCCTGCAACTATCCACAAACTAACTTTGAAATAGTCATGCTCTATTTTCTCTATAGCCGTAGTTTCCAATACCATATAGGATTAATGGCTTTACATTTCAACACAAAGACTCACCTCGTTTTTCTTCACAGAAACGAATCCACCAAGTACTTGGAAGCTCGTCTTCACTGAACCGACAGTATAGGCCACAATTCCCTCTACCAATGTTGATATTATTGGAGCGTGGTTATTGAGAATCTCAAATTGTCCCACTTCTCCAGGAACGAGAACACTATCAACCTCGCCTGTGAAAACTATCTTTTCTGGTGATACTATCTTTAGAACTAACATTAGCAACCTATATTATTAGACTTGTTTAGCCGTGAGCAGCCTCAAGAAGTTTCTTAGCTTTTTCCTTAGCATCTTCAATTGTTCCGACATTGAGGAATGCTTGTTCGGGAAGGTCGTCAACTTCACCATTCAAGATGGCATTGAAGCCCTTAATTGTCTCCTCTATTGGAACCATTACACCTGGAATACCAGTAAATTGTTCTGCAACAGTAAATGGTTGTGACAAGAAGCGTTGAACGCGGCGAGCACGGTTAACAACCAATTTATCTTCATCAGACAACTCATCCATACCCAGAATGGCAATAATATCTTGCAGTTCATTATAGTGCTGCAACAATTGCTTTACGCGTTGTGCACAGTCATAATGTTCCTTGCCAACTACCAATGGGTCCAAGATACGAGACGTACTGCCTAATGGATCTACGGCGGGATAAATTCCCAACTCCGTAATTTTACGGCTCAACTCTGTTGTTGCATCCAAGTGGGTAAATGTAGTCGCTGGAGCAGGGTCAGTCAAGTCATCAGCAGGGACATATACTGCCTGTACTGAAGTAATAGAGCCCTTCTTTGTCGAAGTAATACGTTCTTGCATTACACCCATTTCGCTTGCCAAAGTCGGCTGATATCCAACAGCAGAAGGCATACGGCCGAGAAGTGCAGACACCTCAGATCCAGCCTGAGTGAAACGGAAGATATTATCAATGAAGAACATAATATCTGCTGCTTCTCCATTTTTACCACCATGATCGCGGAACTCTTCGGCGACAGTCAACCCAGAAAGAGCCACAGAAGCACGTGCCCCAGGAGGCTCATTCATCTGTCCATAAACAAGCGTTGCTTGAGATTTTTTCAATTCCTCTTTATCAATTAAAGACAAATCCCACTTTCCTTCATCCATTGCTTTTCGGAAAGCATCACCATAACGGATAACCCCTGATTCGAGCATGTCCCTTATCAAATCGTTACCCTCACGAGTGCGTTCTCCTACTCCAGCAAATACAGAATAGCCATTATGTCCCTTTGCAATATTGTTGATAAGCTCCATGATGAGCACGGTCTTTCCTACACCGGCACCACCAAACAAGCCAATCTTACCTCCTTTCATATAAGGCTCCAACAAGTCAATGACCTTGATACCTGTCGCCAACATTTCTTTCTTGGTTGAAAGCTCGTTAAATTTAGGCGCTTCACGGTGAATGGGGTATGCACCCTCCATGCTTAATTGCTCCATACCATCAATTGGTTGGCCAATTACATTCATCATACGTCCCTTGATCTGTTCTCCTGCAGGCATGACAATGGGACTTCCCGTTATTGCAACCTCAAGACCACGCTGCAAGCCCTCAGTATTGTCCATAGCTACACAACGAACGGTATCTTCACCTATGTGTTGTTGAACTTCTATGATCAAATCCTGTCCGTTTGGACGTTTTACACGAAGTGCTTCATAAATTTTAGGCAGAACTTTCTCCGGGTCCTCACCTTTAACATCAAAGTAAACGTCAATGACAGGACCAATTATCTGAGAGATACGTCCATTTAATTGTGACATACGCTTATATTATTTTTATTATTATTTAGATCTAAGAAACTCTATATTGAGAATATTGTCAAATGCTCAACTCATCAAGCACCTTGATTAACTTCATGTCAAATGGCTTATCAGAACGGATGGCTTCTGACAATGGCACATAAACCACTTCATTATTACGAACGCCCACCATAATATTCCGCTGTCCTTGCAAGAGTGCTTCGACAGCCCCGACACCTGTACGGCTCGCAAGAATCCTGTCACGTGCAGAAGGACGTCCGCCACGTTGCAAATGTCCTAATATAGAAACCCGCACGTCAAAATTGGGGAATTCCTTTTTTACACGGTCTGCATAATAAATTGCACCGCACTTGGGACTTTCAGAAACAATGACAATACAACTCTTTTTCGACTTTCGGATTCCCCTTTTCATGAAACGGGCCAATTGGTCAACATCGGTAGAGTCTTCCGGAATGATAGCCGCCTCAGCACCACTTGCTATCGCAGAGTTCTGGGCCAAAAAGCCAGCATCACGCCCCATTACCTCGATAAAGAAAATGCGTTCATGGCTTTGAGCAGTGTCACGTATCCGATCCACACACTCCATAATGGTGTTCATCGTGGTATCATACCCTATTGTATTATCAGTGCCATACAAGTCATTGTCGATTGTTCCGGGCAAGCCAATACAACAAAAGTCAAATTCTTGCGCAAAGGTCATAGCGCCTGTCAAAGACCCATTCCCACCTATTACAACAAGTGCATCGATTCCTTCCTTTATAAGATTATCGTAGGCTTTTTGACGCCCTTCCTCTGTAGCAAAGGCCAAGGAGCGAGCCGTTTTCAAAACTGTTCCGCCTTGACCAATAATACCACTAACATTTTCAGTAGTAAATGGTTTGACATCGCCTGATATCAAGCCATCATACCCTCTATAAATGGCTTTAATGGAAAAACCATTGAAAATGCCAGCCCTTGTGACAGCTCTAATGGCAGCATTCATACCAGGTGCATCTCCACCCGATGTCAGAATACCGATAGTTTTAATTTTTGCCATAGAGCCAACGTTGTCTTTTTCCTAGTTTTCTAATCGTCTGCAAAGGTAATAAATATTTATTTATATCCCAAAAATAACAAGGGAAATTATCTAAGTTCGCTCCGAAAGCATAATAGCAGAAGTCGTGACAATTCTTTTTTATCATCCCACCTAAGCCTATTTTCCCATTAGTGAGTCAAAATTGTTCAAAAAAATATTTCCCAAACATAAAAATTCTGTAACTTTGAACCCTATAATAATAAAATCAATACTTGTGCGACTGACTTCGTCAAGGCCTTGACATCGTTTCTGATTATAAGAACTATTATTCTTTGTACGATTACAGGAACATTTGGGAGAAAGATAAAATATTTATAGAACAAATTTTAAAGAATTATCCATACATTTCATATATGTGGTATAGACAAACCCCTATAGATGACGTTGTGTTGCCATGCCCGAATTAATTTCTCAACGAGTGAGAAAATCACGTCCATAAGCCCACCCATCATCATATTATCACCCCCATAAGATCCGTCGAATGAAACCTCTTCAAAATTATATTAGGTATATTTTTGCAGAGAGGGGCAATATTTCTTGGATTATCCTTCTATGTTACGTCCTAATATTCCACGTAAGAAGAAATAAACTTCCAGTTGCAATCGGAAAGCCCTCCATGAGAATCTCAAAGGCATATATCCAAATTTTCGAGTGTATTTCCTGTCTAATCTTCTAATCTCAATATTGCTCCATGTCGCACGCATAAGTTTCAAACCAGCTCTCGCTTCATTTGCAGCTAACTCTCTATGGTGCAAATAATAAAACATGTAAACACCTATCAAATTTAACCATCTGACATTTTCATAGAGACTCAAAGTTTCATCGGAGACATCCAAGTCATGAAGTTGCTGCTTCATACTTTCATTAGCTAAAAGATAATCAAAACGTCTTGCGTCAACATTATGGGTCACGGACGAGTTGTGCTGCCGATAATAATACTTTCCAGTACAACACCTTACTTCGCGTGATGCCAGATAGTGCAAGCGGGTCGTATTATCATCACTGTATGCCCGACACGAATCATCATAAGGATACCTGAGGTGAATGTCTCTGCGAACTGTGTAAACTCCATGAATTTTCCAAGTCAGACTATCAACAAAGGCATCGTATCCACTCAAAACGTCGAATGGCTCCATCGGATACTGAGTTTGGCGTCCATCCTCATAAACATTTATCACATAAAATAGAACCGAATCGGCTGAAGGATACTGTTCATAGACATGACAGACACTTTTCAAGGCGTCAGTCGCTAACCAATCATCACTATCAACAAAGCAAATATACTCTCCTTGGGCTATCTTCAGACCTTCATTTCGCGCATGAGCTTGTCCGCCATTCTCGGTTAGGCTTATTATCTTTATTCGATTGTCTGTTGCAGAATACTCCCTGAGAATGTTCAAAGATTCATCCTCCGACGCATCGTCAATACAGATAATCTCCACGTCTCGCAATGTTTGGTTGAGCAATGAGTCGAGGCATTCTCGCAGATATTTCTCGGCATTATATACTGCCACTAAAACACTAATCTTCACCATGATGTCCAAAGCGCTTGTTTATCTTTCTGAGCAGTGATCTCCACAGGTTGGTCTTGGTTCTTAAAATACTTATTGATGTGGCCCCACTGATGAGAAAGAGCATTGCCCCTACTCCCCAATATACAATGGGATTTTTAGAGACGGCACAGAAATAGACTAAAATTCCAATTGGAATCTGAATGGTAGAGTATAATAAAACATTGTAAGTGGGTTTGTAATCATAGTGCAACCTTGCATAAACAACAACAACAACAAAGTCCATGATTCCTGCCAAGGTTATACCCCAGCCTGCCCCAGGCAATCCGAATCTATTGAAGCAGAATATTACAAATACAACCAGCAACACGTCGTAAATTCCCTCCAATAAGAGGTATGAAAGCGAGTCCCCCTTAGCCAATGGGATGTACTGAATCGGTAGCTTTAGCGCACGGAAGTACATTGCAATCACTATGGCTTGAATCATTCCAAGAGCAGGCATGAACTTGCCCGTATAAAGGAGTGGTAGCAATATTGGCAGACAGAGTGAGAAAACCACCAACAGAGGAGAAACCAACAGGAGCATCACCTCAATTTGCCTACTGACGGTTTGATTGAAGGTAAAACTGTGATTGGCCGATCCCGAAAGTCTTGGAAAGAAGTCGGTCTCCATTGCTGCAAAAACCATTCCCACATAGGTCATCGACATCATGTAAGCTGCGTTATAGTATCCAACCATTTCAATACTGGCAACATTATTAATATAACTGCGAATCAAGAAATCAGCACCTGACCCAAGAATACCAGCCAGCACAAAAGCTATTCCTAAGCGAATAATGCTGAAGCCCTTGGTCAAGAAGCTCCATTTATAATGTAGTCGCAACGGATAAAGTTTGTATGAGTAGAAGAGGGTAAGTATCATCTGAATCAATGCCATCAACACCAAAGATGGCACAATGGCAGCCTCCTTGAAAAAATAATAGAGCGGAATAGTTGTAACCAAAGCTCCGATAACATTGTATATGGAGATAACCGCCATGCCCCTAAGCTCTCTCAGGCCTTTGAGTATTGCCAGTTCTCCTCCAGTAATAGCCAATAACGCTACAATGGGAGATAGGAAAATGAAATGGAGGGTATGCCCATCCCACGAAAAAGTAAACTTACTTAGAAAAGGACTGAGAGCTATGCATAGAAACATTCCCAAAATTCCAACTAACAAGCTGAAGGAACGAACAAACTTGATGTGTTCTTCCAACATCTGCTCATCACCACTGTCCAAATCTTCTGAAATATTCTTTACGGCACTGACTGAGACTCCGAAATTAGTAGAATCGCTTACCAATTTAATTGTTGAATTGAACAGTGATATCAAGCCCATACCATCAGGGCCTAATATCATAGCAACAAGCTTATTACGCACAATTCCCACGAGGATATTCAATCCCTGCACGCCTCCAAATAAGCCTGTATATCTTAAAATATGGTTATAGCTATCGTTTTTTTTCATTTTTAGTTTAACGTAAGTAAAAAGTTTTTATTATTTTTGCAACAGAGATATTTCATGAAATTAAGTATCATCATACCTGTATTTAATGTAGAACGGACACTCCAAAGATGTATTGAGAGCGTCCAGAGACAATCATTTCAAGATTTCGAGATGATACTGGTAGATGATGGCACTAAAGACCGCTCAGGCAAGATAGCCGATGAGATGGCTGCGGATGATAACAGGATCACAGTCATCCATCAATCCAACCAAGGTCTTTCTGAAGCACGGAATACAGGGATTAACAAGGCAAGGGGAGAATACATTACCTTCATTGATTCCGATGATTTTATCGGTGAAAACACCTACGAAGATTTATTCAATATAATTAAAGAACATCCAGAATACGACATCTTAGAATACTCTGTAATAGAACGTTACGGCTCAAACAAGCAGAATCATCTGTCGCTGAAAGATGCTTGCTACTATGACATGAAAGACTATTGGCTTCAAGCAAAGGCCTATCGGCATACCTATGCTTGGAACAAGATATACAAAAGAGAATTATTCTCAAACGTACGCTTCCCGAAAGGCAAAACTTTCGAAGATGTCCACACGCTTCCTTTACTACTCGATAATGCCAAGGTAGTGGCAACAACTTCAACGGGTACTTATTTTTATTGTTACAACCAACAGGGCATTACAAAAAATGCGAAAGGGGCTGACCTAACAAATTTATTGGAAGCACATTCGGACTATATTCGTCGGACAAAAAATGTTGACAAGGACTACTATGCCCATGTGTTGAACATACAAATCGATGTGTATGAGGCTACTCACGGCCTCCCTACCCTGCCCGTCCTCCCTTATTGGGGGACACTTAAACTTAGTTTTCTACACCTTATTGGATTAAAACGCTTATGCAAACTCTATCAATTTATTCACAAAATAGCAAGAAGAAGCCATTAGTAAGTTTCATTGTCACCTATTTCAACCAGCCCCTGACAATGCTGCAACAATGCATTAACAGTATCTTGCAACTCTCTTTGTCGGAAGAAGAACGTGAAGTCATAGTAATTGATGACGGCTCAGAGCTCAGCCCCCTCAACGAATTGCTCAATTCAGACGAGCATATTGTATATATTCGGACACCTAACAAGGGAGTCAGCGCTGCACGTAACCTCGGAATTACCATCAGCAAAGGAGAATACATTCAATTCATCGACGCTGATGACTATCTTTTAGTCCCAGCTTATGAACACTGTCTGAATTTGACACGCAGCAAGGAAATCGATGTTGTACTCTTTGGTTTCGCAACAAAAGCAAACGAAAAGTCATCGATGGTTGACGAGGAGCCAGTGGATGGTGCAATGTTCATGAAGCATAATAATATTAGCGGAGCAGTGTGGAACTATCTCTTCCGCAAATCATTACTGATAAATCTCAGGTTTAGTCAAGAGATTGCCTACGGGGAAGACGAGGAGTTTACGCCTCAACTACTGCTCAGTGCCGACAAGGTCACTCGCACACAGGCAAAAGCCTATTTCTATCGTCAGCACTCAGAGTCGGTCATTCACAAGAGAGACGAACAATCAGTGTCAAAACGGTTGAATGACAACTTTGAGGTCATCTGCCGGCTCAACCAAAAGGCTGAGAACCTTCCCTATCAGGAGCAAGAAGCACTGCGACGACGCGTGGCCCAACTATCCATGGACTATCTCTACAATACAATTACACTCACAAGGGATACCCAACTGACAGAGAAGGCTGTAAGGAAATTATACAAAGAGGGGCTTTTCCCACTGCCGTCAAAAGACTATACACGGAAATACAAGTTGTTCAGAAGAATGGTTAACTCAAAGGCTGGGAGAAAGCTTCTCCTCATCATGTTGCCAAAACAGAAATAGTACGAATGAAAATATTGTTATTGGGCGAATACAGCAACGTCCACTGGACACTAGCAGAGGGACTTCGTAAACTCGGACACAATGTAACTGTTGTCTCTAATGGAGATTTCTGGAAAGATTACCCCCGTGACATAGATATTTCGAGGAAACCTGGAAAGATTGAAGGTATTAAGCTATATATCAAACTTTTGAGAATGCTTCCCAAACTAAGAGGATACGACATCGTGCAGCTCATCAATCCTCTCTTCTTTGAGCTAAAAGCAGAAAGACATTTTTTCTTTTACAACTACCTTCGAAAGCATAACCGAAAAATTGTGCTGGGGGCTTTTGGCATGGATTATTACTGGGTTAGCACTTGTTGTACGACTATGCCACTGCGCTACAGTGACTTCAACATCAGAAAAGAGCTTCGCACTAACGCCGATGCGCTGAAAGAAAGAAAAGACTGGTTAGCTACTACAAAAGAAAAGCTCAACAAACGAATAGCCAATGATTGCGACGGCATCGTGGCAGGACTCTATGAATATTGGGTATGTTATCACCCTATTTTTACTGAAAAGACAGTTTTTATTCCATTCCCAGTTCAGACCGACAATAAGCGGACCGTACAACATGCGGAAGGCAGCAAAGTGAAACTCTTCATCGGAATAAGCAAGAACCGTTCAGAATACAAAGGTACCGACATCATGCTGAAGGCCGCCAAAGACATGCAAAAAGAATATACAGACAGAATTGAACTTAAAATCGCTGACGGTGTACCCTTTGCCCAATACGTGGAACTGATGAATGGTTCGGATGCCATACTCGATCAACTGTACAGCTATACCCCCTCCATGAACCCACTTGAAGCAATGAGCCGTGGTATTATCTGCATTGGAGGAGGAGAACCGGAGAACTACGAGATACTCAACGAGAATACTTTGCGCCCAATTCTAAACGTAGAGCCTGATTATGAAAGCTGCTGTTGCGCCATAAAACAACTTGTAGAGCATCCGGAAAAGATCAGGCAGCTGCAGCAAGACAGTATAACTTACGTGAAAAAACATCACGATTACCTGAAAGTTGCCCGTGCATATGAAGCTTTCTATAACAAATTGCTCACAAAAAAAAATTAGCCTGTGCGTATGGGTTGGATTAAGAAATACATTTGTCAAAACTGTGGCTACGAAGGCAATATCTACGAAGGCAAGGGGTTCATGGGACAGACCATTGAATCGGTAGCGTGTGACGACTGCCAGACAATTCAGCCTCTGGTTACAGGTGGTGTTATCGGAGACGCCGCCCCCTCCTTCCGAACAATTGTCGGACGCATTTGTCTCAACTGTGGATCTATGAGTATCAGACAATGGAACGGACATAGTTGTCCCAAATGCCAAGGGGAAATGGAATACACTGGCGAAAAAGAATATTGGAGATAGAAATAAATCCTGATAATTAAACCAATTATTAGTGTTTTTCAAACAAAAGGTCACCTTTCGGCAAGCGAGAGGTGACCTTTTAAGCGTTGATAGCTAACCTTTCAAAAAGTGATTGCTATTATACTGTTATTCAACGAATTATAAATCTTTAGCCCAAATCTATCATTAGGGCCTGTGCTGATGTTTTTTGATTGCTGGGCAGCTTGTTGGTCGTTCTTCTGAAGACGTAGCGGCTTACAGCGAGAGAGAATGGCAAGAAAGCTGCAGACAAGCGAGTGAAATCAGTCTGGAAGCCATATTGTCATCATCTAATCTTGAGCACACAGCCTAATGATCGATTTGAGTTCATACAACCAGATTATTGCCCTGTATTTTCACGAATGATTCAGTGTGTGAGCATTCAAAAATCGTACTCGGACAAGTCGTACTTTTCAGATTAAAGATGTTCAATGAACCAATCAGAAACCTGACGTAGAAGATGATTTCGGGTGTTTCCGCCAAAGATTCCGTGATTTCTGTTCGTATAGAAGTTCTCTTTGAAATCTTTGTCAGCCTGAATCAATGCTTCTGTGTATTCGTAAGTATTCTGAATATGAACGTTGTCATCGGCAATGCCATGGCAAATCAGCAGTTTCCCACTCAGTTTTCCGGCACGCTCTATTGGGTTAATAGCATATCCAGCTGCATTCTCCTGTGGGGTGCGCATGTATCTCTCTGTATAAACCGTATCGTAGTAGCGCCAATTGGTGGGAGGAGCTATTGAGACTCCTGCCTTGAATACTTTTCTCCCCTCGCTCATACTCATCAATGTGTTGAAGCCTCCAAAGCTCCAGCCCCATATTCCTATTCGAGAAGCATCGACAAAACTCTGCTTTCCCATCCAAAGAGCTGCCTCAACTTGATCTTTCGACTCCAAATCACCGAGGCGCAAATAGATAGACTTTTCGAAATCAGCACCACGAGCTCCAGTTCCACGGCCATCAACGCAAGCCACAATAAAACCTTTCTGAGTGAGGTAAGCGTCAAAAACTCCCCCATTTCTCATAGAGCCAATTGCCCAACTATCAACAACTTGCTGGCTGCCAGGTCCACTGTACTGGTGGAAAATGACTGGATACTTCTTGCTTGCATCGAAATCAGCTGGTTTCATTATCCAACCATTGAGTTCGATTCCTTCGGATGTGGTAAACTTGAAAAACTCCTTCTTTGGTATTTCAAATTTTTCCAAGTCAGACATCAGTTTGTTATTGTTGAGCACCTCACGAACAGCCTTTCCCATATTGTCATATATGGTAAATACATAAGGATGGTTGCAGTCGCTCCACGTATTCAAGAAATAATTATAGTCTCCTGAAAAAACGGCATTATTCCATCCATCGCGATCAGATAGGCAAGATACGTTTCCACGTTTGTCGGCAACATATATCTCCCGCTGCATCGGTGTCTTTGCTGCTGCTTGAAAATAAGTCTTTCCCGTCTTTTCATCATAGCCATAAACTCTGATGACATCATAATCTCCCTTCTCAATCTGACGGATAAGCTTTCCATCCAAAGTATAGAGATACAAATGCATGTGCCCATCACGATCGGAAGGCAGCAATATGCTGTTCTTCATAATAGCAATAGCCTCTACAGCTTCTTCCTTCACATATTTGGGAACATTCTCTTTAATAAGCAATTTGCAATCGCCTGTCAGCGGATTGGCCGAATAAAGATTGAGTTCGTCTTGATGTCTGTTCATCGTGTAAACGATGACTTGATTACCTTTTGTAGATGTCTTTATACGCGGAATATACCCATCTGCAGCCAACGGCAATTGATATTGTAAAATCTTATCGTTGTCAAGTTGATATGACCAAACTGAGACTTTTGAATTATCCTCTCCTGCTTTTGGATATTTATAGGCATACTCGCCTGGATAAACCTCATATTCTTTCTTCGTAGGCTTTGCCCCCTTGAACATCTGTAATGAATATGTCTTAACTTTCGACTCGTCATACCGAATCCAGCTCAGCGTCTTCCCGTCTGTGCTCCATGCCAAGGCATTATTGAAACCAAACTCCTCTTCGTTCACCCAGTCAGGCAAGCCATTAATAACCTTATTAAATTGACCGTCGGTGGTTATCTGTTTCTCCGACGTTCCGTTGGTTATAAAAATATTATTGTCTCTTACAAATGCGATATGCTTACAATCTGGTGAGAAAGTGGGAATCTGTTGCGCCCCGCCAGTAGAGAGATTCTTCAAGGTTTTATCCTTCACGTTGTACAAATAGAAATCTGCCTTAAAGGAACGGCGGTAAACTCTTTTCGTATTAGTCTGTATGAGAATAAATTGTCCGTCATCGGAAATCTCATAGCCATCAAACTCACGGAGTATAGTGCCTTTTGTATCTGACAGGTCAAAGAGAACACCAGTCTTTCGCCCTGTCTTGAATGAGTATTTGACAATTTTTTTCTCATCAGAGGATATTTGTGCGAACTCTGATGTTCCCTTTAGTGGATTAATTCCGGAAATAGTCTTTGCAGAGAAAACATTGCCTGTAATATCCTTAATAGATAAAGGTTCTCCTGCAAAAGCCTGAGACCAGGCGGCCATCATTGTCACACACATTAAAAGTATCTTTTTCATATTTCATTGATTTTACAGGGCAAAAGTACAAAATAATACCTAACTTTGCAAAACTATGGAGCAATACTATAATGATTTTGGTAGTTGGATTCGCAAACAGTTTCCTTTTCGAGTACAAAAAATATCGATTGATGCCGGATTCACATGTCCTAACCGTGATGGTAGATTCGGTAGAGGCGGCTGTATCTTTTGTGACAACCGCACATTCAATCCTAAGTATTGCAGACCTACAAAAACTATCACCGAACAATTGGAAGATGGCAAGCGGTTCTTTGGAAAGAAATATCCAGACATGAAATATCTTGCATATTTCCAAGCATATTCAAATACATATGCGCCCGAAGAAACACTGCGAAAACTTTATGAAGAAGCTCTGAATGTAAAGGATGTCGTGGGAATTGTGGTTGGGACTCGTCCGGATTGCGTCAATGATGAAATACTCGACTATTTGGAAGAGTTGAATAGAAAAACTTTCGTGATTGTAGAATATGGGATTGAAAGCTGTAATGATGAAACCCTAAAGCTCATCAATAGAGGACACGACTTTGCTTGCACACAACAAGCAATAGAGGCAACGGCAAAGCGAGGAATTTATGTCGGGGGACATATTATTTTAGGGCTCCCAGGCGAGGACAGGTCAGAAAGTTTGAGACAGGCACCGATTATTTCTTCATTGCCTCTCACCATACTTAAAATCCATCAAATGCAAATCATAAAGGGAACAAAACTTGAACAAATTTATAAAGAGAATCCGTTTCCGGTTTATTCTGTTGAGGAATACGTAGAACTCGTTACCGACTATATTCAACTTCTACGAAAAGACCTCATACTTGAGCGTTTCGTCAGCCAAAGTCCACCCGAACTATTGCTCGCTCCAAAATGGAATATCAAAAACTACGAGTTTACAAATTTAATCAACAATCGTCTGAAGAAAGAAAAATAAAATCGCAACGGCTTTATACCAGTGATCGAATATTAAGATACAGGGAATTGAAATATTATCATTCATTTATTTCAAATAAGGAAAAGTCTGGCATCTTCAAAAGTTCATCATAAGATACCTTAGAGTTATGTTTCATGAACATAGAAACAGCCTCTACATACTTGGTTCTATAGAAATGGTGGGCCAAAGCTTGATTGACAATCCACTGGATTTTACCCATGTGCAAATCACGCTCTACCTGCGGACGCTTCTCAAAATTCTGCAAAGGATAAATTCCCATTAAATAGAATGACAAACAATCAGGCAAGATATATTCACGAGACATCTGCTGCCGCTGTTGCACCGAATAATACTTTTTGTAGAGGGGATAATCGGGTCCTAAATATTTATCCAATGAAATCCCAATTGTGCCATTCCCGACAACTATACTTTGGTCCAAGGCCGATATCTGTGCATAAACCCTTGGCACAGAAATATTTGGTAATGAGATCTTTAATCTTGAGAAAGCACTGTTCAACTGACGATTCAAATCGTCAACATTCGCATATTCAGCCTCCACAGCTGCAATTAAACTCTGCAATGTAGTGTCTTGATAGAATTTTAAAAAGCGGGTATTAATGTCAGGTGCCGTTGCGTCTCCGATTTTAATAACATCCTCTATCAGGGTTCGTGTTTCAATAGGATATTCCGTGTTCATCGATTGCAATGCAGAGAAATCGCCAGTCGTAAGATAGCGATATTCCAGTCTATCATAACGTTCTATGGCCAAAAGTGGTTCAGATGGGTTTTCCACATCAGGTGGCAACTTGAACTGGCAACTTGAGAGCGTTGTAAACAATATGCACAATATATAATATAATCTTCTCACAAACAGTTATCTCTATTTATTGTTTTAGCGGTACAAAAGTAAACAAATTTATTTACTCATGCAAATAATTAAGTAAAAAAGTTTAAAAAGAACGCAGAATGAGCCAAATTGTGCAAAATATAATAAAAAAAACTAATTCAAATTGGTATATTTCTTATTCCCTTTCACATAATATTCCCATAAGATTGAAAACTTTTTTCTTTTATCTTCCATTGAATTATTATGAATCCGTGAGCCTGAGTTTCTACGTTCAAAACTATTTCGCCATTCCTTAAATGCTTTTCTTGCTTTTATCACAGCTTTAAAGTCAGCAACATTCCTTTGTAGAATCAACATCTGAAAAGCTGCAAGATAATCAAGGAAACAGCGAACTCGCATCACATGGGCAACTTCTTCTTCAGGAAGATTCTTCCATAACATTGTAAGGTTATTACGAAAATTCAGGAAAGTTTTACGAGGATTCGACTTCGGCAACGTTCCCCCTCCTAAATGATATACTTGGCTCGCAGGAAAACAATAGATTTTACCACCAATCTGATGCAGTCTCCACGCCAAATCAATCTCTTCGTTATGAGCAAAGAACCGTTCATCGAACCCCCCAACTTTCCAATATGCCTCGGAGCGAACCAACAAACAGGCACCCGTAGCCCAGAATATTTCCTCAGCATTATTGTATTGACCTTCATCGTTTTCAATGGTCTCAAAGATTCTACCTCTACAGAATGGATATCCATATTTGTCAAGATGTCCCCCTGCTGCACCAGCATATTCAAATTTCTCCTTATTATATATTGCAAGCAGTTTCGGCTGGCAAGCTACGATATCACTATGGACATCCATCTCCTTTATCAACGGTTGCAGCCAATTTGGAGTTACTTCAACATCACTGTTCAAAAGCAAATAATACTCACTGTCAATTTGCTTCAAAGCTCTGTTATATCCTCCGGCAAAACCGTAATTTTCAGACAATTGAATAATTCTGATGTCAGGATACACTTCCTTCATCCAGGCTATTGAATTATCAGTAGAAGCATTATCAGCAACGATTATCTCTGCTCCAGGGGAATATTTAACTACTGATGGAAGATATTCTTCCAACATGCGCTGTCCATTCCAGTTTAATATAACGATTGCAACTTTCATAGGAGCTCAACTTTTAATGCGGATTTATCAAAATTGAAACTTCCAAGTCTGACCTTCATAATCCTGTTGTCGTACTCATCCCTCACCTGTTGAAGTGGAAGTTCTACCCGTATATAATTTTCCGTAAAACCATGCATACTTTTCCCCCTAACGGTCTTTTCAAAAAGGACCTTTGCCTCCTGTCCTATGTATTTGGCATAAAAAGCACGGGTCATTTCATCTGATAACTTAAGAAGCTGGTGTGTACGACGTTTCTTCTCACGATCATCAACTACATAGGGTATGGAAAGTGCTGAAGTACCAGGTCGTTCTGAATAAGGAAACACATGCAACTGTGTGATTGGTAACGAATGAATAAAATTATAGCAATCATCAAAGTATTCAGGCAGTTCTCCCCTACAGCCAACCATCACATCAACACCTATAAAAGCATCAGGTAATTTTTCTTTGATAAATTCTATCTTATGCGCAAACAACGCCGTATCGTAACGTCGATGCATGAGTTTTAGCACTTCGTCAGAACCACTTTGCAAAGGGATATGGAAATGAGGCATAAATGCACGAGAATCAGCACAGTATTCAATCAACTCATCATCAATGAGATCAGGTTCAAGAGAGCTTATCCTGAAGCGCTCAATGCCTTTCACCTTATCTAACGCCTTCACCAAATCAAGAAAGCTCTCACCAGTGCTCACGCCGAAATGCCCAATATTAACCCCTGTTAGGATGATCTCCTTTCCGCCCTCAGATGCGGCTTCTTCAGCTTGAGCAACAAGAGAAGTTATACTTGGATTTCTTGAGAAGCCCCGTGCATAAGGGATAGTGCAGTAAGTGCAAAAATAATCACAACCATCCTGAACCTTTAAAAAATAACGGGTTCGATTACCCCGTGAGCAACTTGGTTGAAAGGTCTTAATATCCTTCGTCTTTACAGAATGAAAAGCATGTTGATGGTCTTCGTCCGAACTATCTCTCTCCCCATCGGGTATGCTATTCCAAGCATCGCTTAAATACTGAATCAAATTGGCCTTCTCGTTGCTTCCTAAAACCAAATCAACTCCTTTTATGCTGGCTACTTTTTCACTTTCCAGCTGAGCATAACATCCAGTCACAACGACAAAAGCGCCTGGATTTTGACGAACCATCCGATTAATTGCTTGGCGACATTTGTGGTCCGCAACTTCCGTAACTGAACAGGTATTGATAATACAAATGTCAGCTGGCTCATCCTTTTTAGCCTCATGCACTCCCATATTGTACAAAGCCCTGGCAAATGTACTCGTTTCGGAAAAATTCAGTTTGCAACCCAAAGTATAATATTTAGCAGTTTTGCCTTGAAAAGATGAAGTATTTATCATGAATGCAAAGATACGGCAAAACAACCGGACTAACAAAATTTGGGAAATATTTTATCAAACATGGCATATTATATGTATAGTCAACTTCAAAAATGAATATTATATGAGTAAATAATCTTAATAAATCACGACGATAATCGTGGTAACATTTTTTAACTTCTTTACAACATTCACAACCTACTGATTTACTGACACTTGCAAAAATGTTACAAAATCTTATCAAAAAAAACAGTAAAAAAGATATGGTATATCAAAAAAATACTTACCTTTGCACTGTTTTAATAAACAAATGATTGTTTTACAGATTTAAAAAGCAAAGAAAAAATGAAAAAATTCGTTTTCGTAGTAGTAGCTTTCGTAGCTATCTCTTTCGCATCTTGCGGTAACAACAACAAGCCAGCAGCTAACGCAGATTCAACATCAGTTGACACAACTATGATGGATTCTACAATGACAGATTCTACTGTACTTGATTCAGCTGCTACTCAGGTAGGTGAAGCTGTTGATTCTGTAGCTGAATAATTTTCAGTAATTTGAACAGAGAAAAAAGAAATTTGACCGCTGGACTTAACCGTTCAGCGGTTTTTTATTTCTATTATTCAACAACGTCTGACTGTAAGATTCACAAACCGATAAAGATTGTCCTAAATTCTGGCTGAAAACACCCACTTTATAGATCTTCACCGCAAAGCTACGATATTGACTAAATGAACCATTCCTTTGTTTTATGTCTTATCTTACCCATTTCAACATAAGCCTTTTACAGATTACGTTTTATCAAACATCAACAAAAGGTCAGCAATTGCATCGTGAAAGATAACCTATTGAGTTATAATTGCTGACCTATCGCATCGCCAAAGGTGACCTTTTATTTCATGTTTGTTATTCAGCTGATTATCAATCTGTTTCACAAACTGACACATCAGAATAAAAAAGGCTCACACAGGTAAAATCTGTATGAGCCTTATTTCATTCATTGGTTCGTGCCTATTAATATTCTCCCCAAGCCTTGATGTCAATATCGTCAAGTTTGACATTGCAGAAAGCTGAAATGAAAGCACTTGCAAGTCGGCTGTTTGTAATCAAAGGGATATTGAGATCGATGGTAGCACGGCGAATCTTATAACCATTCGTTAGCTCCCTTGGTGATAGATCTTTAGGGATATTGACAACCATATCAATTTTCTTCTCATGAAGCAAATCCAGTGCCTGAGGTGCTTTCCCCTCATCAGAAGGCCAATGCACCAAGGTATTATCAATACCATTTTCCTCTAAGAACTTAGATGTTCCCTCTGTGGCATATATATTATAGCCATGTTGCTTTAGTGTCTTTGCAGCATCCAGCATTTCCGCCTTTTGCTTGGCTCCACCTGTCGAAAGCAAGATGTTTTTCTTAGGAATTCGATGCCCCACGGAAAGCATACTTTTAAGTAGAGCCGTTGATGTGTCATCACCCAAACATCCTACTTCACCTGTAGAACTCATGTCTACTCCCAATACAGGATCGGCTTTCTGCAAACGATTAAATGAGAACTGACTTGCTTTTATTCCAACATAGTCGAGGTCAAACAGGTTCTTATTAGGCTTCTCAACTGGTATGCCTAACATGACTTTGGTCGCAAGGTCTATAAAGTTCAGCTTCAAAACCTTGCTTACAAATGGGAATGAACGACTGGCTCTCAAGTTACATTCGATGACCAAAATGTCATTGTCGCGAGCCATGTACTGGATGTTGAAAGGACCATTTATGTGCAAAGCATTGGCAATCTGACGACTGATGCGCTTCACACGGCGGACAGTCTCAACATATAGTTTCTGTGGCGGGAACTGAATAGTCGCATCTCCGGAATGAACTCCGGCAAACTCGATGTGTTCCGAGATTGCGTATGCCAGGATCTCACCATCCTTAGCAACGGCATCCATTTCAATTTCCTTTGCATTCTCTATGAATTTGCTAACCACGACAGGATGGTCCTCACTCACATTTGCAGCTAAATGGAGGAATCGCGTCAACTCTTCGTTATTGGAACAAACGTTCATTGCCGCACCTGAAAGAACATAAGAAGGACGAACCAGAACGGGGAAGCCTACTCGGTCAACAAATTCCTCAATATCATTCATACTCGTCAGCGCACGCCATTCTGGTTGATTGACTCCATTTTCGGTTAGCATGGCTGAGAATTTAGCACGGTCTTCAGCATTATCAATGTCTTTTGCCTTTGTACCCAAGATTGGAACGCTCTCCGCATCAAGATACATCGCTAAATTATTAGGTATCTGACCACCCGTAGAAACAATTACCCCATGAGGACTTTCAAGGTCTATTATATCCATAACACGCTCGAAAGTCAATTCATCAAAGTAGAGGCGATCGCACATGTCATAGTCTGTTGACACCGTTTCCGGGTTGTAATTGATCATGATTGAACGATAACCTTGTTTTCGGATAGTATTTAAAGCCTGAACGCCACACCAGTCAAATTCAACAGAACTTCCAATACGGTAAGCTCCTGACCCTAAGACAATAATGCTATTGTGATCACTAGCAAACTGAATGTCGGATTTTATACCAGCATAGGTCACATAAAGATAATTAGTCTGGGCTGGATATTCTGCTGCGAGCGTATCTATCTGCTTTACAACTGGGACGATGCCGTAGCCCTTGCGTAAGTTCCGAACTACGAGCATGGCATGATGCATACTCGGGCTTTCATCCTCAAGCCCAACAGCACGGGCAATTTGAAAATCTGTGAAGCCATAGACCTTTGCCTCGTGGAGTTGCTCTTTGCCCAAAGTATTAATATTGGATTTTTTCAAACGCTCATCAATATCAATAATGTGCTTCAACTTATTCAAGAACCAACAATCAATTTTAGTCAATTCATGAATCTGCTCAACAGTGTAACCTTTGTGCATGGCCTTTGAAATAACGAAAATACGTTTATCCGTTGGCTCACGTAAGGCTGCATCAATATCGTCGATTTTCAGTTCTTTATTTTCGACATAACCATGCATTCCTTGCCCTATCATACGGAGACCCTTCTGAATAGCTTCTTCAAAATTACGTCCGATAGCCATCACCTCTCCAACAGACTTCATGCTTGAGCCCAACTCCTTATCAACTCCGCGGAACTTACTCAAATCCCAACGAGGGATTTTGCAGACCACATAGTCAAGAGCTGGCTCAAAAAATGCAGATGTGGTTTTGGTAACAGAGTTCTTCAGCTCAAAAAGGCCATAACCCATACCTAATTTTGCAGCAACAAATGCCAATGGGTAACCAGTGGCCTTACTTGCCAACGCAGAGGAACGAGAGAGGCGGGCATTCACCTCAATTACATGATAATCTTCACTCTGCGGATCGAAAGCATATTGCACATTACATTCACCGACGATTCCGATGTGGCGAACAATCCGGATGGAAAGTTCACGCAGCTTGTGGTATTCTCTGTTGGTAAGAGTCTGCGACGGAGCAATGACAATAGATTCACCCGTATGAATACCAAGTGGGTCAAAATTCTCCATGTTACAAACTGTGATACAGTTATCGTAACGGTCACGAACCACCTCATACTCAATTTCCTTCCATCCTTTAAGGCTCTTCTCCACCAAGACCTGTGGCGAGAACGCAAAGGCTTTTTCACAAAGCTTATCCAGCTCTGCTTCATTATCTGCAAAACCACTACCCAAACCACCTAAAGCATAGGCTGCTCTGATGATCACTGGGTATCCCAGCGATTCAGCGGCTTTTCTGGCATGCTCAACTGATTCACATGCTTCACTTTTGATGGTCTTTACATTTATTTCGTCTAATTGGGCAACGAAAAGTTCCCTGTCCTCGGTGTTCATGATGGCCTTAACGGGTGTGCCGAGAACCTTCACATTATACTTTTCTAAAATTCCTAGGCGATTGAGTTCGACACCGCAGTTCAACGCTGTCTGACCACCAAATGACAAAAGAATACCATCTGGCTTTTCCTTTTGGATAACTCGTTCAACAAAGTATGGCTGTACTGGAAGATAATAAATTTGGTCAGCTACACCTTCAGATGTCTGAACCGTTGCAATGTTAGGATTAATGAGTACAGTAGAAACACCTTCTTCACGCAATGCCTTTAATGCTTGAGAACCAGAATAATCAAATTCTCCAGCTTCACCAATTTTTAATGCGCCTGAACCAAGAATCAGGACTTTTTTTATAGATTCGTCTTTCATTATTTCAGTGTTTCTACAAATTTATCAAATAAAAACTCAGTATCAACAGGGCCAGAACTTGCTTCCGGATGAAACTGTGAACTAAACCATTGGTTTGTTTTATGCCGAATACCCTCATTGCTGCCATCGTTCATATTTACGAACAATTCCTCCCAGTCCTTGTCGAGTGTTTTCACATCTACGGCATATCCGTGATTCTGGGAAGTAATGAAACATTTATTTGTACCAACCATCCTTACCGGTTGATTATGACCACGATGGCCGTATTTGAGCTTATAAATTGTTGCACCTGCGGCTTTAGCTAACAACTGATTACCCATACATATTCCGCAAATAGGTTTAGAGCTGAGACTCATTTGTTTGCGAATAGCCTCTACGGCATCACTACACATGTCAGGATCACCAGGTCCATTAGCAAGGAATAGTCCATCATAATCTAAAGATGTATAATCATAATTCCATGGTACTCTTATGATTTCAACATTTCTCTCTACAAGCTCTCGAAGTATATTTGCCTTAACTCCGCAATCAACGAGTACAACCTTTTTGCCTGCGCCTTCGTTGTACTTGATGATTTGTTTTGTGGAAACCATATCAACAAAATTAACCCCTTCATAATCCGCTTCAGGTATATTCTCAGGCTCGTCGTCAAAGATTATCTTGCCCATCAGCACTCCATTCTCCCGTAGCAATTTTGTCAGCTCACGGGTATCAATACCAGTAATTCCTGGAACGTGTTCTCTTTTCAACCAACTCGCCAGACTTTCCACAGCATTCCAATGAGAATATTCTTCGCTATAGTCAGATACAATAAGAGCTGAGACATATATCTTGTTGCTTTCCATGAAAGAAGGGATTCTGTTCTCCTCAATTGTAAATGGAGGTACACCATAATTACCAACCAATGGGAAAGTCATTGTAAGCATCTGACCAGCATACGACGGGTCTGTCAAACTCTCTGGATACCCCATCATAGCCGTATTAAAAACGACCTCACCAGCTACAGGGGCATCATAACCAAATGATTTACCATGAAATTCTGTACCATCACTTAAGACTAAAGTTACATTCCTCATTATTATATATTCTTTCTTGATTCGAATTTTTATTTTTTATATACGTTCTCATAATAGTTGATGAAAGCTTGATTTACGAGCCTCATTCCCCCTGGTGTTGGATATTCGCCAGTAAAATACCAATCTCCCTTATGATTAGGTATTGCTTCGTGCAGCCCCTCAATACTCTGATATACCAAATCCACAGGCGTTTTCATACCTTCAGGGCGCAACATCTCAACGATTTTTTTATTAATTTCTTCTACTAAGAAAGGAGAATAAACTTTTCGAACAGCGTTGACAATCAGATCATCACTTGATTTGACAACTTCCTTTTTGCATTCACTGTATATCTCATCAAGTAAAGCACACATTTTACGTTCTTTTATTAACTCTATCGTAGCTCTGAAAACACAAAATTCCTCTAATCGCGGCATGTCGATACCATAATAATCTGGGTAGCGAATTTGAGGAGCACTGGAAACAATGACAATTTTCTTTGGATGGAGTCGGTCAAGAATACGCAAAATACTCTCTTTCAACGTTGTCCCTCTTACTATAGAATCATCTATTATTACAAGATTATCTTCGTAAGGGACAATACTCTCATAGCTAATATCATAAACGTGCGATGCCAAATCCTTTCGCGAATTACCTTCAGTAATGAAAGTGCGGAGCTTTATATCCTTCCAAGCTACTTTCTCAGAACGAATTGATTGATTAAGAATAGAAGCAAGTTCGTCTTCAGAAGGAGAATGCCCCAAAGCTTTTATACGATTGACCTTTTGGGAATTCAACCATAATTTAAAGCCCTGAAGTAAACCATAGAATGCCACTTCTGCTGTATTGGGAATAAACGAAAGAACAGTATGGCTGGTATCATATCCAACCGACTGTAAAACGTTCTCAGTAAGTTGCTCGCCCAACTTTTTACGTTCCTTATAGATGTCTCTATCAGAGCCACGTGAGAAATAAATACGTTCAAATGAACAAGCGCAATCACCTTTTTGTTCAATTATCTGTTTGAGACTAAATTGCCCCTTTTTGTTCACAATGAGTGCTTGACCAGGCATTAACTCCTTAACATCCTCACATGTCAAGTCAAATGTAGTCTGAAGAACAGGTCTTTCACTCGCCAAAGCTACTATTTCATCATCCATATAATAATAAGCGGGACGTATTCCCCAAGGATCACGCATGGAGAACATTTCTCCAGATCCAGTCATTCCACATACAACATATCCCCCATCAAAGGCATGCATGGTAGTCTTGAGTATGTTCTTAATCTCAATATGATCCTCGATAGACATTGTAATGTCTTGCTTTTCAAGTCCCTCAGATTTAGCATTAACAAAACAACGTTCAACTTCCCTGTCAAGGCGATGCCCCATTAACTCCAATAGAATATAAGTATCACTGTATATTCGTGGACATTGCCCTTGCTCGGTCAACTTTTCAAATATTTCATTGATATTCGTCATATTGAAGTTACCGCAGAGTGCTAGATTCTTAGCTTTCCAATTGTTTCTCCTAAGAAAAGGATGGACATAAGAAAGGCCACTCTTACCAGTCGTGGAATACCGGAGGTGGCCCATATAGAGTTCGCCAGCAAATGGCAGTTCTTTTTCAGCATATGATGCATCTGCTAACTGTTCCGCTGAATAATCATTGAAAGAACGATGAACATTACCAAAGATTTCCGTAACGGCATTTTTCCCTTCTGCCCGCTGCCTGAACATGTATTCATTGCCTGGATCAGAACATAACTTAACAGCTGCCATTCCTGCTCCTTCCTGTCCCCTGTTATGTTGCTTCTCCATCATCAGATAAAGTTTATTCAGTGCATACATCCATGTACCATACTTTTTCTGATAATAGTCAAGTGGTTTGAGCAATCTTATCATTGCCACACCACAATCTTCATGAATATTTCTTTCCATTAATTAAGGTTTGTATTCTAATTGTGTTACTCTACAGTTACTGATTTAGCCAGGTTTCGAGGTTGATCCACATCCTTTCCCTTACAGACAGCTATATGATAAGCGAGTAGCTGTAATGGAATTGTTGCAAGTAAGGGCTCAAGACACTCCAATGTATCTGGCAATTCTATTACCGCATCTGCAATCTTTGAAATAGTCTGATCACCTTTTGAGACAAGCGCAATTACTCGTCCTTGGCGGGCTTTAATTTCTTGGATATTGCTTCTAACTTTCTCATACATTGCATTGTGAGTAGCAATAACAACGACTGGCATATCTGAGTCTATCAACGCTATAGGACCATGCTTCATCTCTGCAGCTGGGTAACCCTCGGCATGAATATAAGATATTTCCTTCAACTTCAATGCCCCCTCCAAAGCCACGGGATAGCTGAACCCTCTGCCAAGATATATAAAGTTATGTGCATAAGTAAATGTACGGGCAAGATCAGCTACGATATCATTCATCTTTAGGACTTCCGAAATTTTATCAGGCATTAAAGCCAATTCCTTGACAACCCTCAAATATTCTTCTTGCTCAACCGTGCCTTTTGCTTCAGCCAATGCAAGGCCAAACATCGTTAAAACGGTAACCTGTCCAGTAAAAGCCTTTGTTGAAGCCACCCCTATCTCTGGACCGACATGAATGTAAGTTCCTGTGTCGGTCGCCCGCGGTATGCTAGACCCGATTGCATTACATATTCCATAGATGAAGGCTCCTTTCTCTTTAGCAAGCTCAACCGCTGCCAACGTATCAGCTGTTTCACCACTTTGAGACAATGCTATTACGACATCGTCTTTAGAGACTACAGGATTACGGTATCGAAACTCGCTCGCGTATTCGACATCTACTGGAATACGGCAGAACGTTTCAATCATCTGCTTTCCTATTAAACCTGCATGCCAACTTGTTCCACAAGCTACTATAATGATTCGGTTAGCATTAACCAAGTTTTCGCGATAATCAATCAGTGCACTTAACACGACTTTATCATGCTCAACATTAATACGTCCACGCATACAGTTTCGTAAACAGTCTGGTTGTTCAAAGATCTCTTTGAGCATGAAATGCGGATAGCCACCTTTTTCTATTTGCCCAAGATTGAGATCTACGGTCTTTACCTCAAGAGAAAGTTTCTTGTTAAGAATATTAACGACCTTCAACTCCTCACCAAGCTTCATGACTGCAATATTACCATCATCCAGATATACGACTTTATCGGTATATTCTATAATTGGCGTTGCATCGGAACCGAGAAAGAATTCACCATCACCTATCCCAACAACCAACGGACTTTGTTTTCGAGCAGCTATTATCGTATCAGGATTACGCTTATCAAGGATTGCTATCGCGTAAGCCCCGATTACCTGATGCAAGGCCACTTGAACTGCAGCAAGAAGATCAAGATTCTTTTTGGCCTGAATATATTCTACTAATTGAACCAAAACTTCCGTATCAGTGTCAGAAAGAAATTTAACACCCTTATCCTGTAAATTCTTCTTTATCTCTGCATAATTCTCAATGATACCATTATGAATAATGGCTAAATTCTTTGACTGAGAATAATGGGGATGAGCATTCGTTGATGAAGGCTCACCATGTGTAGCCCACCTTGTATGGGCTATACCAACTGTTCCTTCTGTTTTTTTTTCAGCACAAAAAGTTTCAAGGTCTGACACCTTGCCTTTTGACTTATAGACATTTAGACTGTTATCACTGTTAATGAGTGCAATACCGGCACTATCATAACCACGATACTCCAGTCTTTTTAGACCTTTTATTAATATTGGATAAGCCTGACGCTTAGTTCCGATGTAACCTACTATACCACACATAAAATGAGATTTAGAATACTAAAATAAAATCATTTCAAAACTTATCATACGTTAAATCACAGAAAACCATGAGATAATGTACTATAAATTCTCTGTTTGATTCTAAATTCACGCAACATCTAAATTATCTTAGAACTGTAACTAATAAAGAAGCCAACGATGTGAGAATCCCTACTACAGAAAACCAGATAGTTGTTGAACTGCCAATTTCGGAATTCCTAGCTTTGACATTATTGGGCTCAACATATACTACATCGTTCTGCTGCAAATAATAATAAGGAGAATTAATGACATTGGCATCCTTAAGATTTAACCGAACATTATGTTTTTCTCCATTTGCATCTTCACGGATAAGCATTACATTTTCTCGTTTTCCATAAATTGTCAAATCGCCAGCTTCTGCCAAAGCTTCCATAATACTCATCTTTTCTGTCGATACAGGAATAACTCCAGGTCTATTGACTTCGCCAGTAACGGTGACACGATAACTACTCATGCGGACGGCTACCAATGGGTTTTCCGTACGTGATAAATAGGGTTGAATTTTACTCTTAACCAAATCCTCACACTCAGTCTTTGTCAAACCTGCGACGTGAATTTTACCCACAATTGGAAAATTAATGTATCCATTATTATCAACAAGGTATCCCTGCACTCTACTTTGGCCTGAACCAGCTGAGCCAGACTGCCTTAAATTAAAAGGTTCGGAAGTAATGGGATCTGAAGTCTGAACCAAAATCGTCAGTTCATCCTTTGGTAAGATTCGCGCATCGTATAACCCCTTTGATGCCGCCAAACTTATAGAGTCGATATTTTGCCAGTAAGCAACTTTCTTACTTGAGCCACACCCCACAAAAGATAGTATCGTGACACCGACAATAAGGGACAACAGTAATTTCTTCATATATTTATAAGTGCAATAACGTTATTATATCAAAGATGTTGCAAAAATACTACTATTTTTTGACAACAACAAGAGAAAGATTAACTTTTACATTCAACACTTGAACATTTCTTAAAAGATTAATAAATTATATTTAGTTATGGGCGGAAAAATATCAGAAGATATCAAATCATATTGAGAGTTTTGAATTGACTTGTATCACGACAGAATGATCTTTCAGTCATAAGAGAGAAACCATTTCTATACCGCAACCCTTTTGCAAACGATGGGTCTCATTTGTTTTGTCGTGTGAAGACAAAACAATGAAAAGTTCTACACATAGAGTAAAAAATGAACAATTACCCCAAAGACAGCAAAATAGAGGATTAAAGATAAGAAATAAATACAATCAGATAACAAACTAATTATCAGAACTATACACATTGATTGATGATGGGTTAGCTTTTGAGCCTTAATAGCTCAGCTTTTATTCGCCAAAAGGTCAGCATCTACTTTGCGAATGTTGAACTTCCATTCTATGAAAGGTAGCTGGATAAATTTACAATCCTCTAATTCTATACCATGATACTATCACATTTGATTCATCAATATGGATTTTAATTATCAATAACGCGTCTAAATCCACCTACCTTAATCAAGAAAATTTAGTCTTAAGCATTGAACAAATTAAAATTATTGGACCAACAGGAAATTTACAAATTAGCAATTTAATTAGACAGCTTACAATTAGATGCACATAAGAAATAACACTAAGCTATCAAAACTATTTTTTTAATTACCAACGGAAAAGATTTTTTCGCTTATTGATTTAAAGTTTTACGCATCAAAAAAGAAAAATCAACTACATTAATGCATTATGGATGAAATCTTTTTACTATCTTTGCGCCAAAGATAATACTAACATGAAAAGAACAAATAGAGTTTTATTAATTTACACCGGCGGAACCATTGGCATGGGAAGCAATTGTGTAACTGGCGCCTTAGAACCTTTGGATTTTAACCATTTAGCTGATAATGTCCCTGAATTCAAACAAATATCTACTGATATCGATACATACCAGTTTATTCCACCTATTGATTCATCAAATATGTCTCCAACACATTGGACACAAATTTTAGATATCATCTCCGAGAGGTATGATCAATACGACGGATTTGTCATCTTGCATGGAACAGATACTATGTCCTACACAGCGTCAGTGCTTTCGTTCATGTGTGAGAATCTCACAAAACCAGTCATCTTGACGGGGTCACAATTGCCTATCGGGCAATTAAGAACTGACGGAAAAGAAAATTTGATGACAAGTATTGAGTTGGCATCCACCTATAAAGCTGACGGAACACCAATGGTCCCTGAAGTCTGTATTTACTTTAATGGGCACTTGCTTCGTGGTAACAGGTCAACCAAGCAAAATGCCGAAGAGTTCAATGCCTTTGACTCGTTCAATTACCCTCATTTATGCGAAGCTGGTGTTAATTTCACATTCCAAGAGCACCATATTCTCAAACCAGACTTCAACAAGCCGATGACTCCCCATTCAGGCCTTGATAATAATCTAATGGTATTTTCTTTGTATCCAGGCTTAGAAGAAAATATCGTCAAACACGCACTCGATGCACCAGGACTTCGAGGCATTGTCATGCGATCGTTCGGTAGCGGAAATGCCCCACAGACTCCGTGGCTCTTGAAACAATTGAAGGAGGCATCAATGAGAGGAATTGTAGTTGTGAACATCAGCCAATGTATAAGCGGACAAGTAGAAATGAGCCGGTACGATGCTGGATATCACCTGAAAGAAGCAGGGATTGTTACAGGTTATGATAGCACAGTGGAGGCTGCTGTAACAAAACTTATGCACCTGCAAGCACGCTTCTCAGACCCAGACACAATCCGCCAATACATGAACAAATCTATTGCAGGCGAAATAACAATACCAAATGCATTATAATAATACATCTAACAAAAAGTAAAAAGGGGTGAGACATTAATGTCTCATCCCTTTTAATATCTCATTCATTTTTTGTTTTGTTTCTATTCGGGTAGGAATTAACGGGAGGCGCAACACATTTTCAATCATTCCCATATCGCTTAACAAAGCCTTACACCCCGCAGGATTACCATCGACAAATAGTAATTTATAAAGTTCAGTAAATTGATGATGAATCTTTCTTGCCGCTTCAAATTCCCCATTGAATTCCAAACGAATCATCCTTGAGAATTCCTTTGGTAGGGCATTGCCAATAACAGAGATAACACCAACTGCTCCACTAACTATCATTGGAAAAGTAAGAGCATCATCACCACTGATAACCTCAAAGTTGTTAGGCTTTCGTTTCATGATTTCATCTATCTGCTCCAAATCCCCTGACGCCTCTTTTATTCCGACAATATTAGAAAAATCAGTAGCAATTCTCACTGTAGTCTCAGCTGTCATATTCACACCCGTCCTACCAGGGACATTATACATGACAACTGGTAGCGGAGAAACTTCGGCAATGGCTTTAAAATGTTGATAAAGACCTTCTTGGCTCGGTTTGTTGTAGTAAGGACATATACTCAGAATTCCATCAATTCCTTGCCAATCCGATTCTTTTATCTCCTCTACAACAGCGGCAGTATAATTGCCTCCACAATACTTTAGGATAGGAACACGACCTTTGACAACTGACTTTATGAAAGTTGTCAGTTCTTTTTTTTCCTCTGAAGACAAGCAGGGAGTTTCTCCTGTTGTTGCCAATATACATAAGAAATCTGCTCCATTGTCGAGCTGATACTCAACCAAATTCTCTAGAGCCTTATAATCAATATCACCATTTGTATCAAACGGTGTGACAAGCGCAACACCTAAGCCGCGAAAAATATTCTTCATAACAAATTTGTTTGTTTAGTTGCAAAAGTAACATATTATTGTGAATCATCAAAGAAAAATCAATTTTATATCAATTCTAATTCCTTTTATTATTAATTCAAGAGGAAAACAAACATAAAAGTATTGTATTTTATTGTCAAACAATAGGTTATACAAAATAATTGGGTTTGGATTGTCCCATAAAATTAACAGTATCAATACTTAACTTCCCACAGAAACAATGCTTTTCCAGGCATACTCTCACCGGCATCACTACGCTTTCCCTCATCAACAACCTGCATAAATTCCTCCAAAATCAGTCTTCCGCGCCCGACATCCACAAGTGTTCCGACGACAGCGCGCACCATATTCCTCAGAAAACGATTGGCAGTAATGACAAAACACCACTGACAGTCGCTGATTCCGCCTGCATTATCATTTGGTGGTGTGACTTGATACCATTTTGCCTCAGTGATTGTACAGATTGTTGTCCGCACGTCGGCACCAGACTTGCAAAAGCACTTGAAATCCTTTGTTCCTAACAGATATCGAGCAGCCTCATTCATCTTGTTAAAATCCAACTCATAATTCATTTCACATGAATATTGCTGCAAAAAAGGACTTTTCGAACGATGGATATAATAATGGTAAGTACGAGACGTGGCAGAAAACCGTGCATGTAAATGACCATCAACAGGATAAATTTTAGTTACAGATATATCCCTCGGCAACAAGCGATTTAATTTATATGCCAACTGTTCAGCATTTATCAAACTTGACAAATCTAAATGGGCAATCATCATTCTGGCATGAACACCGGCATCTGTCCTACCAGCACCCACCACCTTGACTTCATCTCGCAATAGAGTTGACAGGGCCTTCTCCAAAACTTCTTGAACCGAAATTCCATTTGGCTGAGCCTGCCACCCATGATAATGAGTCCCATCATAAGAGAAATTGATAAAATACCTCTGCATAAGTAGGTACAAAGATAGAAAAAATTTACTAAAATTTCAGTCTTTCATGGAAGAAAATAGACAAGAGCCAACAACAAAACAAAAAAACATAAATGAGAAAAACCTGTAAGCCTGATATTTGAATGCTGTCGATGCTAGCTCCTGGTAAGGAGGATACCCAATGTAAGAACATATTTGTTAGATTTGTCAGCATCACCACTAATTCGGTAATTACCTGATGAATTTGTGGCAATGAGACGGTGGCGAACATGACAACAGCAAGATAAAGAATGAACATGACACACGGTACAACCACCATATTAGTAATGAGAAAATAACAAGAGAATCTCCCAAAATAGTAGGCCACAAGTGGAGCGGTGCCCAATTGTGCGGCAATGGAAACCGCCAACATCCCCCATATCCATTTTAACATCCAGAATCGTTGTAGAAACTCAGCAGAAATCAGATGATAAAACAATGATGACGATAATGTAATCGACAATACCGCCATGAAAGATAATTGAAAGCCGACATCGAAAAGATTCAATGGTTGGATAATCAACATAATGATTGCAGCCAACGCCAAAGTATTGACTGATAATTTATTTCTATTCAACAATGCCACCATAGAATATATGGTAAGCATCAATGCAGAACGTACAACCGATGGTGAGAAATCCACAATGCCCACGTATGTCCATATCGCCACCATAATGATGATTTCCTTTATTCCAAATTTCCGTAAAAAGCGCATTCCTACAACACCTTTGCACAAGGAAAGAATGTAAAATAAAATTCCATAGATAATGCTTAAATGCAAACCTGACAAAGCAAGCACATGACTTGCACCAGAAACGGAATAATCATCCTTTAACTCTCTACTTAACAACGTTTTATCACCAACCGTCATCGCAGATAAAACAGCCAGATTATCTCCTTCTATTTGAGCATAATGATACTGATCTAAAAGACGTTTTCTGACCTGTTTCGCAACCAGCAAAGCCCGATTCCAATAACTAAGTTTCCGCAAATCAAGAGAAACTTTATTCCAGTTTTTGTAGTAAATAAAAGTTTCTCCCACATAGCCATGAGTTTTCAACCACCAGGGATAATCAAAATCTGAATCAATAAAGTTTACAGGATGCTCCAATTGAGAATATATGCGCATTCCATCGCCCACATGAAGTCTTTTGTATCGAGCAGCTACAGTGTCTTTTAACAAGGAAGCCTTCGCCTTGAACATGACATCATCTTTCAAAATGCCCAAATCCATCTTCATGACTCTGCCGTGTTCTACAGGCTCGGTCAAGACAATAGCATCGTACAAAATGGGTTGTGAAGGCAAATTTATGTTTGTCTTATTTATCGCTTGTCCCATGAGGCATCCGCCCAACGAACCAATCGAAAACAAAAGCCCAATACTCTTCAGGAATTTGGCATTCCCTACAAGACAAGAAATAGCCAAACTTACAACCATCAGTCCAATCCATCCTCCGAAAGAGATATTGAACCAGGTCTCGATTTGCATTCCCATAATAAGCGAGAAGGCTAACTTTACCAGAGGATACAATTGCAAACTTAGGTCTTTCTTCATTCGATATAAGGTTAACAAGTACAAAGTTACAAATTTTTCACGTGCCTTAGCTAATAATAGACCAAATAAATTCGCATATCAAAACAAAATCTTAGCAATCAAAACATACATCGAAATTTTGAGAGCCAACTAGTTTAGGTATTTCAATTAACTCTAAACTGGTTTTATTAGATAAAAAGTCTAACCTCCAATTTGGAGACATCGTAGCATGCCAGCCTCCATTCACTCGGCAGTGGTTAGACTGCCCGATCATCATGCAAGCCTAATGAGCAGTTAGGTTAAGCGGGAATTCTCACCAATCGAGAACAATACGATGATAATCCATCCACGCATTGAAGTCCACCTGGAAGCAACAATCTTTTACGCATTCCTCATCATAACTAAATATCCAGTAACAACCATCTTAATGCCTTTGTATTCTATAGAAAAGCATTAGCACATCATTGGTGGGAAGGTAAGACATGGCAGATCAAAAGATGACCTTTCGTCACACAAAAGGTGACCTCTCACATGACAATAGCTGACCTTTTGAATAGTGTTATTCATCATATTGATTATCAGCATATTATAGATTGGTTTTTTGATGATGTTTCCTTATGATTTATTATGTGTTGTTCAAACGCTAAAAAATAATGCCAGAATACTCAATAAAGGTAATTTCTCACAAATTTTCGTCTCCAACCTGAAAGCTAACCTTAAAATCATCATTTTAAAATTAACAAGAAATATTATCTACATATTTGAATATTCAGAATTTATCCTTATCTTTGCCCTATGATATTCTACTTTTCTGCAACAGGAAACAGTCGTTGGACGGCAACAGAGTTGAAGAACAAAACTGGAGAACAGCTTGTTAATATCTCAGATGCAATAAAGGATACGTGTAGTTATTCACTCAAAGAGAATGAGATAATAGGCTTTGTGTTTCCCGTTCACGGATGGAGGATACCACGGATTTTAACAGAGTTCTTAGAAAGGCTTAAAGTTGAAACTACTGACGATGAAGCGCATTACAGCTTTTGTCTGCTTACAACCGGGGATTCTATCGGAAGGACTATGGAAAGATTCAGAGGCCTCCTCCAAAAGATAAACTCAAGTTGCGAATTGCGCCTCAGTGCTGTTGCCTCTATCATCATGCCAGAATCGTACGTTGGCCTTCCGGGTATGGATGTCGACACCCAAGAGAAGGAAAAACTGAAAATAGAAACGGCAAAAGAGCAAATCAACGAGTTTGCAGCCATCATCAATGAGCGCAAACCAGTGGATAAAAATGGTCCATTAGGTTGGAATGAACTTACAAGAGGGCCCGTCCCAGATTTCTTCTCTGGTCCTGTGGGGGCATTTTTTCAAAAGTTTCTCATCACCGACAAGCCTTTCAGAGTCATAGATGAAAAATGTGTCAGATGTGGGATTTGTGCTGAGGTTTGCCCCGTGAATGATATTAAAGGCGGATTGGGGCATAAGCCGGTATGGCTTCACAACGGCAAGTGCCTTACATGCTTTGCTTGCTACCATCATTGTCCGCATCATGCGATACAATATGGAAACAGAACACGTGCCAAAGGCCAATATTTTTTTGGTAGAAGAAAATTATATAAGAACAAATAGATAAAAACCAACAATATGAGAAGAGTTATACTTACGCTATGTCTTCTGCTCGTCACCTTTGTTACGAGGGCGAGCAAAGCAATTACTACCCCTTTTGAAGTACTGCAACCTGATGGGACGACACTCACTCTACAATTATACGGAGATGAGCATTTCAGCTGGATAACGACCCTTGACGGGGCACTGGTGTTGGAGACAGCGAAGGGATACTGCATTGCCCAAGTGAGCAAAGCTGGTGAATTGGAGTCCACACTTCAACTGGCACACAATTCAAATCTACGGACAAGGGCAGAGAAGAGACTAATTAATCATCAGAATAAAAAACTATTCTTCAAAACAGTCAATAATAAACTGAAAGCCAGAAGGACTTTAGAAATAGGAAGTACAAATCCACCCTACTTCCCGCACATGGGTAGTCCCAAAGTCCTCACAATATTAGTTGAGTTTTCCGATTCCGCATTCTACATGTCGAATCCCAAGAAAAGTTTCAACCAATATCTGAACAAGGAGGGTAAATTGGAAAGATACGACACTTACGAAGATCGCAACTATGGAAGCGTGCGTCAATATTTCAAAGACATGAGCGGTGGTAAGTTTACCCCCTCATTCGATGTCGTGGGTCCCATCAAGCTATCCAAGCCACTCAGTTATTATGGTTCTGACAGTGGGAACATCAAAGATGTCAATATCAAAGAAATGATAAAAGAGGCTTGCAAAGCAGTCGATGATAGTGTTAATTTCAAAGACTACGACAACAATGGAGACGACATCGTTGACTTAGTATATATTATTTTTGCTGGATATTCTCAATCGGTTGGTAATCAGTCGATTGATATATGGCCGAAATCATCATGGATTGGCACGGGACTCACACTTGACGGGGTGTCAATCAGAAGATATGGGGTCAGCAACGAGCTCAATTATACAAGAAACCTTGTAAATTCAAGTGGAGATCATATAAAGGCTATCAATGGTATCGGGCTTTTCTGTCATGAGTTCTCACATACAATGGGACTACCTGACTTCTACTCTTATAATCAATCTGCCCAAATCGACAATCAGGCTATGGAGTATTGGGATTTGATGGATGGAGGAGAATATACAGATGCGGGGTACACACCTACCCCATATACCCCGTGGGAGAAGGAGGTTATGGGGTGGTCAAGTGTGAAAACTCTTGCTGATGACTCTGTTAAAGTCACACTGCAAGCCAATGAAGCTACCAAGGTACTCAGTAATGATTCGAGAGAATATCTTATGCTACACAACATTCCTAATTCTGGATGGTATCAAGCATTGTACAATAAAATTGGACACGGAATGCTTGTCTATCGCATTAACTACGAAAAAGACAAAGTGAATATGAGTGATCATGTAAATGACAACCCTGGAAAACCAGGTATGACAATTGTTCCAGCCGATGGACTTTTAGTGACATCTTACAACAAAAACTACAAACCCCAACAATATAAGGCTCAACATGCCGGCGATCCTTTCCCCGGAACAAGCAATGTTGACTCTCTGATAAGCGTGACCATGAATTATGGCATACTCAAAAAACCAATATACAACATCCAAGAGGACACTAACGGCAGTATTTCTTTTAATTATTTAAAAAAGGATGTAAGGCCAACCACTATTGGAAATGCCGTGACACCATCTTTAAAGGAAAAAGAAAACGATAACAAAATCTATACAACGGACGGAAAATTTGTAGGAGATAGAAGGAAAGGGCTACCAAGAGGTGTATATATTCAAAATAAAAAGAAATTTATGAAACCATTCTAATGAGATAAAAACAGAGAATAGAACTGGTTATGTCTTACATTAAACCCCGAAAGCTTGCAACAAACTTTTGGGGTTTAATTCTATTTCTGACGTAAAACTTAAAGCATTAGAAATCATCATCAGACACATCCTCAGCCTCTATATCCAATTCCTCAGAATTAGCATCAAAAGTAGTATGATAACTTTCCTCGGTCAGCCTGTCTTCATCGAACGTATCATCATCCAACAATGAATCTTCCTCTGGTAAATCGTCATCCAAATCACTATTGTCCAACAACTTGGAATTTATCTTCATAATATCGGCATCATCATCAAAATCACCTAAGGTTTCTTCATCCAATTTCGAGAGCTCTTTTACGAAGATAGCTTCAGTCCATGAACCTTTGGTAAGTTCCAGCACTTCAAATCCGTCATTCAACTTCTTTTCATAAAGTCCTCCCGGCTTCTTCAAACGCTCATTTGGCAAAGTCGTTGTCGAAATTTCGAAAGCACTCTGGATAATATCTTGAACGGCTTGTGGTAAACTTTCCCAACCACCTCCAAAATTCCGCTCAAGCACCTCAATAAGCTTCCTTGCGGAGATATGGTGTATGTTATCTTTGCTTAAATCATTAATTCTGATAATGTTCTTTTTCTTAATAGCCCATTTAACTGTAGTATTTTCATCTAAACGAACCTGCCCTACTTTGCAGCCTCTTTCTTCATATTTTTTAATGACTTCAGCCTTGTCAACTTTGATTTCCTCTACTGTAAAAGCACTTTTGATGACCTCCAGAAAGTGACGTTCATTATCTTTCAGGTCGGCATCGCGTTCAGCCTGCGCCCACAATCTAAAAACATCATTTTCCTGGATATCCCAAACATTACTCTTGGTTAAAGTCTTCAATGAGAGTGTCTTTCCCTGTCGCTTCATATATTAATCTTATTCTGTTTATTCTTCAAATAACATTTTTAAAACGATGCAAAATTAAATACAAAACGGGTAACTTCCAAACATTTCAATAAAAAAAAGCAGTGGCAATAAAAAACAAATATTCTGTTAGCCAATATTAAATAGTTTTATTATCTTTGCAATATAAATAATGTATTAGGATATGTCGCCTTTAGCAGAAAGAATGAGACCTCACACGCTTGATGATTATTTCGGCCAGAAACATTTGGTTGGCAAGGGTGCTGTTTTACGCAAGATGATTGACTCTGGGCGCATATCTTCATTTATATTATGGGGCCCCCCAGGAGTAGGAAAAACAACTTTGGCACAAATTATTGCTAATAAACTTGAGGTTCCGTTTTATACCCTATCGGCTGTAACCTGTGGTGTGAGAGATGTTCGTGATGTTATCGAACGTGCAAAAAACGGACGTTTTTTCAACTCTGCCTCACCAATCTTGTTCATTGACGAGATTCATCGGTTCTCAAAATCACAACAAGACACCCTGTTGGGCGCAGTAGAAAAAGGAGTAATCACCCTTATTGGCGCAACTACAGAGAACCCTTCATTTGAGATTATCAGACCTCTACTTTCAAGATGTCAGGTCTATGTACTGAAGAGCCTGAACAAAGAAGAGCTGTTGAGTTTGCTGAAACATACGATAGAGCATGATACTTGTCTCAGAAAGAAGAATATCAGTTTAGCAGAGACAGGTGCCTTGTTAAGGTATAGCGGTGGCGATGCCAGAAAACTTTTGAACATATTGGAGCTGATAGTTGAATCGACCGATGGCAATGATATTATAGTCACAGACGATGAGATCGTAAAATGTCTTCAACAATCTCCTTTAGCTTATGATAAAAACGGGGAAATGCATTATGACATCATCTCTGCCTTCATAAAATCCATCAGAGGTAGTGATCCCGATGCCGCATTATATTGGATGGCCCGTATGATTGAAGGTGGAGAAGATCCACAATTCATAGCAAGAAGACTAATCATCAGTGCTGCGGAAGATATAGGACTTGCAAATCCCAATGCTCTCCTTCTTGCAAATTCTGCATTCGATGCAGTAATGAAAGTCGGCTGGCCAGAAGGCAGAATCCCACTGGCGGAAGCCACGGTGTATTTAGCCGTCTCACCAAAAAGCAACTCTGCCTATCTTGGCATTGACGCAGCGTTAGATGAAGTAAAAAAAACTGGCAATTTACCTGTGCCACTTCCTATCCGCAACGCTCCAACAGAGTTGATGTCCTCCTTAGGGTACAATGATGGCTACAAGTATCCTCACGATTATCCCGGACATTTTACGGAGCAACAATATTTACCCGATTCGCTTGAAAATAAACGTTTTTGGTTTCCACAGCATTCTCCTCAAGAGGAAAAACATTATCAATGGATGATACAATGTTGGGGAAATCGATTTGCAAATAACAATAAAAATAATGAAAATGAAGATAGTTGATTTAGATGGATATGCTGCTAATCCTGGTGATTTATCTTGGGAGGCATTCGAGCAACTTGGTGACTTGGTTGTATATGACAACACTTCCCAAGAACAAATTATTGAAAGAGCAAAAGATGCTGAAATTCTCCTTGTCAATAAAATTGAATTGAACAAAGATATTATCAGCCAATTGCCAAAATTAAAATACATCGGCGAACTTGCAACTGGGTTTAACAACATCGACATAGCTGCAGCCAAAGAAAAAGGCATTGTCGTAACGAATATCCCTGCCTACAGCACCGATAGCGTAGCTCAATTTGTGTTTGCTCATTTGCTCAACATAGCAACACACGTTGATTATTACTCCACGGAAACCCGAAAGGGAATTTGGAGCAGTAAGGACTCATTCTGCTATTGGGACAAGCCCTTAATTGAATTGGCTGGCAAGACTTTGGGTATCATCGGGCTTGGAAATATCGGTTACAAAGTTGCTTGCATTGGACATACCTTGGGAATGGATATATCGGCTTATACAAGCAAGAACAGCAGCGATTTGCCCGAATGGATTCGCAAAACGACATTAGAAGGATTGTATAGCACGGCAGACGTTATCACGCTCCATTGCCCACTCAACCAAGAAAACGCAAAAATGATCAACGCAGAGGCGTTGGGGCAAATGCACAAAGGAACTATTCTTATCAATACGGGCCGAGGGGGACTAATTGACGAGCAAGCTGTTACCGAAGCACTTGAAAGCGAGCAATTAAAAGCATATTGCGCTGACGTGATGACTGACGAGCCACCGCATAAAGACAATCCCTTAATCAAGCAACCTAATGCATTTATCACCCCGCATATAGCCTGGGCAACAGTTGAGGCTAGAATGCGACTGATGAAAATTGCAGAAGAAAATATCAAGGCTTTCCTTGCTGGAACGCCTCAAAACGTAGTAAACCAATAATTTCAGCTTCAATCAAGTTTAATGACGTATAACGACCCGCAACTTGTACATACATTACAGGTGATTATTGAGACTTTGGGTACATTTGCCTTCGCTATATCAGGAATCAGACATGCAGCAGCAAAGCATTTTGATTGGTTCGGAGGATATGTATGTGGCTTTGCAGTAGCGATCGGGGGTGGTACAATCCGCGATGTGATGCTTGGTGTTTCCCCGTTCTGGACTACCGATATACGATATCTGCTCTTCACGACATTAGCCTTAGCCTTAGCAATCGTATCAAGGAAGATGATGAAGCGATTGGACAACGCATGGTTTGTGTTCGACACCCTTGGGTTGGCATTCTTTACTATTGCCGGCCTGCAAAAAACTTTAACCTTGGGATACCCTTTTTGGTTAGCTATTGTCATGGGGTGTATTACTGGAGTTGCTGGAGGAATCATCCGGGATGTTTTGCTAAACAACGTCCCTGTGATTTTTCATAAAGAGATATATGCCATCGCAAGCGTTGTAGGAGGGTTGCTCTATTGGGGAATGTTTAATCTCAATTGCAGTATAACATTGACAGTGATTGCGACTTTTCTACTTATCTGCATAATACGCTTTGTAGCAGTTTGTTACCATATAACTTTACCAGCTTTGCATGACGAGAATCAGAAATAGTAAAAAAACATGGTTAAAAATTTGGTGGAATCAGCTAAAAGCAGTACCTTTGCACACGCAATTAAGAAATCTAGTATTGACTGCACCATTTAAAATGGTTCCGTAGCTCAACTGAATAGAGCACTTGACTACGGATCAAGAGGTTGCGGGTTTGAATCCCTCCGGAATCACCAAGGACTTAGAATTATTCTAAGTCCTTTTTTAATATTCTAAATTAAGCCTTTACCAATAAACAATATTCGGGTCAGTCGTAAAACCCAGTTGCATCCCCTCCCTCTCATGCACATAATTTCATAAGTATTTGTTATCTTTGCATCATGAAGACCGAGCAATTGTT
>QWCY01000971.1_pt1 | contig 45028 bp, 47 predicted proteins | sample 1972631 | NCBI WGS metagenome assembly QWCY01 (sample SAMN09866696, study PRJNA288562) | Human gut metagenome isolate pre1_stool, whole genome shotgun sequencing... | isolation source: gut | host: Homo sapiens | place: USA: California
TTTGCGGCGAATGTGTATGAAAAGCTGGGCTTCCGTGTGATTCCAAACGGTACAGAGCCCCGTCATGATATCATTCAGGCGGTGGAGCTGGGCAGTGCCGAGGCAATGGAGGCATTCTGTCAGGGGATTCAGGCGGCGGCACCTGTGGACAGCTATGTTACGCCGATTCCCTATGCGATGCCGGGGTATAACTGCGATGTCATCATGGCGGCAGGGGCATTTATCCAAGGCTCCTCGATTGAACTGAGTGCGGATGGCCCGATCAGAGCACCCTATTCTGTTTATTTCCAAGGCGGACTGACATGGTTCCATGCGAAAACAGGGATTCTGATGAGTTTGCAGAAGCTATATGAAAAAGGGTTGGTAAATATATAAATATAAATCGAAATCAGGATATTGCAAGGTGGTCGGATTTACCGACCGCCTATTTTTTGCCAAAAAGCAGGGAGAGCATCCTTTTATCCAGACAGCCGAGCAGAAAAAGAAACAGGAGATACAGAACCCCCATGCCGCAGAGCGAGCCGAGGAACAGCAGCTTGGATGGGGCAAAAATGCGGATACAGTATTTTATTATCAGCCCGGCGGCGGCACCGGCAAGCAGAGGCTTGAAAAAGCAGCTGCGGCAGGAGGGCAGAACGGCGGTGCGCTTCCAGAGGCGGTGCAGGGAGCAGCTGACGGAAAACAGCAGGCTGAGAAACCAGCCGCCCAGAAACGCCGCCACACCATAGGCAGGCATGCAGAACCAGATGACGGCGATGCAGATGCAGGAGGAAAGAATGTTGTTGCGGAAAAGGAAAAGCTGCTCTCCCAAGCCATTCAGAAGTCCGTGAAGGGTGGTCTGCGCATAAAGCAGAGGACAGAGGAAGGCGAGCGGAAACAGCACCTGCCCCAATGCCGCGCGGTCATAGACGATATAGCAGATTTCGTGCGGAAAAACGGCAAACAGCGCCGCCGCCCCGAACCCGATGACAGAGGTAAAAAGGAAGGTGGCGGAAACGGTTTTGCTGATGCGGGTATCCTGCCTGACGGCGCAGGCTTCGGAAATTTCCGGCACGAGGGAAACGGATGCTGCCATCAGGCAGGCGGAGGGCAGGAGAACAAGGGGCATTGCCATCCCTGTCAGCTCACCGTAGGTGGAGAGGGCTTGGACGGTATTCTGCCCATGGAGCTGCAGCTGTCTGGGAATCAGGAGATTTTCAACGGTGGAAAGGAGTGAGCCGGCAATGCGGCTTGCGGAAAGCGGCAGGGCGGTGCTTAAAATCATGGCAAGGACGGCAGGAGAGGACAGCGTGGGCTTGCGTATGAATTTATGCTTCCTTTTATAATGGAAATAATTCCAAACGGTAAAGCCGCAGGAAAGCAGTTCCCCGAACAGGATGCCGCAGACGGCGGCACCGCAGGCATAGCTGAGCCCGCGTGGGACAAAAATGCCTGCCAGAAAATAAATCGTCAGGATACGGACGGTTTGCTCCAGCACCTGTGAAAAGGCAGGGACGAGGGTTTCCTGTATGCCGAGGAAGAAGCCGCGAAAGCAGGAGCTTGCTGCCATAAACGGCACAGCCAATGCCAAAAGGCGCAGGGAAAAAGCGGCGCGCCTATCCCTGAGCAGAGAAAGGGCGATGCTATCCGCGCCGAAAAACAGGACACAGCTGACAGCCACACTTGCACAGAGGGAAAGGCAGACCGCCTGCTTGACAATTCGCCCGATATTCCCATTCTGTCCGCGGATGTATTCCTGCGCGGCAAGGTGGGAAATGGTTGTGGTAAAGCCGGCGGAGGTGATGCTCCATGCAAGCATATACAGCGGCAGAATCAGCTGATACAGCCCCATGCCCTCCGCACCGATGGCGTTTGACATGAAAACACGATAGAAAAATCCCATACATTTTGTGATGAGATTGGCACAGGTCAGGATAAGGGTTCCGGTGATGATATTTTTTCTGCTCATGGCAAAGCCTCCGAAGGGGGTTCTTTTACTTATATGACAAGAGGACAGGAAATAGAAGGGAAACAGGGAGAAAACGGGGATTTGACTGAACAAAAGTAATGCTTTTTTGGAAGAAAAAGGTAGAAAATGATACGGATATTTCGCATATAAACCGTCAAAAAGACTGAAAAACAAATATTCTTATGATTTTCGTACGTTATAATAAACAATTTTGCAAGGGCGATAAAAAAATTCATTGAAATGTATTGACAACAATTTCTTTGAGCGATATAATCTACTCACAAAGAGCATATAGCCGAAGGAAGAAGTGAATTTATTTCATTCATTTTTTACAAAAACAAATGAAATTCTGCTGCGGACGGGAGAAAAAAAGAGCCGTTTTTTCCCAAGAGCCGGTTGCCGCAGAGAAGCTTTTGTACGATGCTTCGGAACGTGCTTCACTTGCTGGAAAACTGACGGAAGCATTTCTGTGCAGGCAAAAACGGAATTATTTTATCAGCATTATTATTGCCTGCGTTACAGAAGCGCCGATGGTTTCAGCGCATACCCTAAAAAGGAGGAAGGAAGAAATGAGTAACAACAACAACGAAATGAAGAAGGAGCTCGGCATGGGCGCTGCTATGGCTACAGTAGTCGGCTGCGTAATCGGTTCCGGTGTATTCTTCAAACCCACAGCAATCTACACAGCAACAGGCGGTGCGCCCGGTCTGGCAATCATCGCATGGGTGGTAACCTCTCTGGTTTGCCTGTGTGCGGCAATGACATTTGCCGAAATCGCAATCTTGATTCCCGAAACAGGCGGTATGCCCGTATATCTGAAAAAGGTATTCGGTGATAGGGTTGGTTATCTCTGCGGTTGGATGCAGACTGTTGTATTCTATCCCGGTCTGGTTGCGGCACTGGCAGTAGCGGTTGCAAACCAGGCAAAGCTGTTCCTGGGCGACGGCATGGTTGTTCCTGTGGCAATCGTATGTATCATCATCATGGTTGCGCTGAACTGCATGGGTGCTAAGGTTGGCGGTGCAGCACAGACTATCTTTACCGTAGCAAAGCTGATTCCTCTGGTTCTGATTATGATTTTCGGCTTCATCAGAGGCAACGGCAATCCCATCTTAGACCCTATGCTGGGTGATGGGCTGAAATTCGGCTCCGTTCTGGGGCAGCTGATGATTGCAGTTCTGTTCGCATACGAAGGCTGGACAAACGTAGGTGCAATCGCGGGCGAAATGAAAGATCCCGGCAGAGATCTGCCTAAGGCGATTGTTGGCGGCGTAGCGCTGATTATGGCAGTTTATATTATCATCAACCTGGCTTACCTGTGGGTACTGCCTGCTGATGTAATGATGAATCTGGAATCCCCTGCATCCGCAGTAGCACTGCAGATCTTCGGCAACATGGGTGGTAAAATCGTATCCGTTGGTATCATGATTTCCGCCGGCGGCGCATGCAACGGCTTTATCCTGTCCGGTTCCCGTACAGCACTGTACATGGCAGAACAGGGTGACCTGCCCGGCAGCAAGGCTCTGTCCAAAATCTCCGGCACAGGCGTTCCCATCAACTGTATTTTCCTGATTGGTATTCTGGGTGCAATTTATGCGCTGACAGGTCAGTTCGACCTGCTGACAAACCTTGGTACATTCGTTGGCTGGGTATTCTATACACTGACATTTGCAGCAGTTATGGCTTACAGAAAACAGGCTCCCGATCTGAAACGTACTTACAAGGTACCTGCATATCCTGTAATTCCTATCATCGCAATCATTTCCGGTCTGTATGTTCTGCTGAACCAGCTGTTCATGGCAGGCCCTGATGCAAGAAAGGTTGCTGTAGGCGGTATCATTCTGGTACTGATTGGCTTGCCCGTTCGTGCAATCTTCACAAAGAAGAAAGCGGCATAAGGCAGTCTGAACGATTTCGTTCCATAAATTAAAAATATTTGCTTGTGAAAGGCTTTAAAGGCGTATTCTTTCTGAACTAGGCGGTTCGGAGGGGATACGCCTTTTGTTTGTGAAAATAAAGTTGTCTGAGAAGATGGAAAAGGTAGGAAATGCCCATAAAACCGAAGCAGGCAAAACTTTTTCCCTTTTGCACAAATACAGAATACGCTGAAAATTCTGCTAAAATGCACGACTTATCCGTGAAATTGAGTGGCAGAATATACAAAATACACAATAAAAACAGGGGTGTTAAGAAAATGGTAAAAAATATATCGTCAGATACCACTAACAGTCTTGACAATTTTTTGATAATCATTGATAATATATTGTATTGGAGTAAATGCAGATGTCAGTTTCAGCTTGAATTTTCAACAAAAGCCGGAGGAATTTCGGCTTTTTCGGCAGAAGGAAACGGCATTTTCATCGAAACAGAAGGGAAGTAAATGCTTTTGAGGGAAGGATGGTTCAATGTATTTATTATTGTTACTGCTGTGGTTTATTTTTAATGGCAGAGTAACGCTGGAAGTTGCCCTGTTTGGGATAGTGATCTGCGGCTGGCTTTATTGGTTTATCTGCAAGTACATGGGCTACAGCTTTCAGAGAGAGAAGGTTCTTGTGAAAAACATTCCTCTTTATCTGAAATATGCCTTTGTTTTGCTCTGGGAAATTTTCAAGGCGAATGTGGATGTCATCAAGATTATTTTTTCGCCGAAAAAAGCAGAGATTCAGCCTGCACTTGTAAGGTTTCATACGGATTTGAAAAGTGAAGCCTCTTTGGTTGCTCTGGCGAACTCCATCACACTGACCCCCGGCACCTATACGGTGGAATTGGAAAACGGAGAATATGTTGTGCAGGCGCTGGATCGGGAAAAATTCGGCGAGGGTCTGGAGGATTCCGTTTTTGTAAAGCAGTTGAGAAGGTTGGAGGGATGAGCGTATGAGCGATACAATGCATTTTATTCTGGAAATCGCTATGTTCGTTCTGGCGTGCGGCATGATTCTGGCGTTTATCCGTGCAGTCAGAGGGCCTCGTTTTACGGATCGTATTGTGGCGATTAACATGATTGGTACCATGACGACGGTGATGATTGGGATTCTTTCCGCTTATCTGGGCGAAACCTCTCTGGTGGATGTTTCTCTGGTTTATTCCTTGCTGAGCTTCTTGGCGGTAGTGGTGATGTGTCACGTCGTTACCCTGCATCATAAGGGTCGTCTGCTGTTTCTGGCAAGAAAGGAAAAGGAGGCAGAGGAAAAATGTCAATAAGAGAAATCATTGCAGCAATCTGCATTGTTATAGGGCTGTTTGTGTTCCTTTGTTCGATTCTGGGGATTTATCGCTTTAAATATGCGTTGAACCGTATGCACGCAGCAGCCTTAGGGGATACCATGGGAATTTTCTTTGTTGTATTAGGCCTTCTGATTTTAGGGCAGGATGTTTTCCACATGGCAAAATATGCCCTTATCATTCTGTTTTTCTGGCTATCCAGTCCCATTTCGACACACCTGATTGCGAAGGTAGAGCTTCTGACAAACAAAGACTGTGAAGAAAGGATGAAGGACAGATGAGCGATTTTAGCGTTACCATTCAGATGATTTTGGTTATTTTTCTCATTGCCAGTGCCATCGGCGTTTCTGTAACAAGAAAGCTTTTTATGGCGGTTATCGTTTTCATGGGGTATAGCTCCGTTATGGCAATTGTGTGGCTTTTTCTGGAATCTCCCGACCTGGCTATCACAGAGGCGGCTGTTGGCGCGGGGATTGATACGGTACTGTTCTTCCTGACGCTGAAGAAGGTTCACGCACTGAAAGGCACAAGGGAGGGGTGATGAGATGAAAGAAGAAAAATCGTTTTGGGAGAAATTGAAACGCTGGATTGACGGGGACGAGGTGCTTCTCGATGCAGATGAAATTATCTCCAAAAAAGAAAAAAAAGAGTTTATTCATGAAGAAAGATTTTTCCCGATTGGAGACATTCGTTCCAATGTAACCCTGTATTGTGTGCTTTCCGTTTTCGTTACGGTGGTATTCATTACAGTTATGCTGCATGTAGTTATGGAGCTGCCGATGTTTGGTGACCCGAACAGCATCACCAACAACGAGGTTGCGGCGCGCTACTTGGAAAAAGGGATTGCGGAAACAGGCGCAATCAACTTTGTTGCAGGCATGATTCTGGATTACCGTGCCTTTGATACCTTTGGCGAATCCAATGTACTGTTTATGGCGGTTATCGCGGTGCTGATGCTGCTGCAAAGAGATAAAAAGAACATTGATGCGGCAGAGGATCAGGAAATGCAGGAGGACGAAATGCTGGATGCAGAGGATTCCAAGCTGATTCTGAAAAAGGGCGCGAAATGCCTTGCTCCTGTGGTTATCCTGTATGGAATCTATGTTGTTTTAAACGGACATCTTTCTCCCGGCGGCGGCTTTTCCGGTGGGTCTATCATCGGCGCAGGTCTGATTCTGTATTCCGTGGCATTCGGACATAAGAAGATGCAGACCTTCTTTACGATTAAAACACTGACTTTGACAACGGCGGCGTGCCTGCTGACCTATTGCGGCTGTAAGAGCTATTCCTTCTTTACAGGGGCAAACCATGTCGGCTGGGAGGTGCCGAAGGGCACACCCGGTGCAATTTTAAGCTCCGGCTTTATCTTGCCGTTGAATATCTGTGTCGGTCTGGTTGTTGCATGTACGATGTATGGGTTCTATGCGTTATTTACAAAAGGAGAAGTCTGATTATGAGTCAACTGTTGACAAATTATTATGAAGCAGCTTCTGTTATTCTTTTTGGCATTGGATTCATGAATCTGCTTCTGCAAAGAAATCTGATTAAAAAGTTTATTGGTCTGAATATTATGGATACGGCTACCTATCTTTTTCTGGCGGCGAAGGGCTATGTGGCAGGCAGAACTGCCCCGATTTTGACAAACGGCATTATTGATGCGGATTATTATATCAACCCCATTCCTGCCGGTCTGGTTCTGACGGGTATTGTTGTATCGGTATCTGTAACAGCGTTCTCTCTTGCTCTGGTTCTGCGGCTGTATAAGCATTACGGCTCGTTGGATATGGATGAAATCCTGAGAATGATGAGAGAGGAGGAAGGGGAATAATATGGAACATCATGTAAATCTCGTACATAATATACCTTTCTTCAGCGTCTTTTTTGCGATGTTCTGCGGCATCATTACGCCTCTGCTCAAAAGCGGACGTGCGGCACGCTACCTGCATGGCTTTATGGTAGGGCTTGTCGGCATACTTTCTGTTGTGCTTCTGGCGAACGTGGTGAAAAATCAGGAAGCATATACCTTTATGATGGGGCATTTTCCTGCACCCTGGGGCAATGAATTGCGCATCGGGCCTCTGGAGGCGTTGCTGGCGGTTATGGTCAGTGTGGTTATGTTTTTAACCATCACGGCAGGCAGCAGGCAGATTTTTGAGGAAATTGTTCCGGAAAAACAAAAATTTTACTTTATTATGCTGAATGCAACCTATGGCGCAATGCTGGCAATGACATATACAAACGATATGTTTACAGGCTACGTTTTCATTGAGATTCTGACGATTGCCTCCTGCACACTGATTCTGGCAAGAGGGACAAAGCAGGCGATTGTCGGCACAACGCATTATCTGGTGTTCGGCTGTATGGGCTCCGGTCTGTTTCTGCTGGGTGTTTGTATTCTTTATGGCATCACAGGGCAGCTCTTATTCCCGCAGATGAAGGAAACGATTGCCATGCTGATGGAAACAGGACAGTATCATTTCCCGCTGATGATTGTAGTCAGCCTGATGTTTGTGGGGCTGGGCATCAAGAGCGGTCTGTTCCCGTTCCATTCTGCACTGCCTACGGCTTACGGCTCTACGATGACAACCTCGAATGGGATTTTGTCCGGTCTGGTGCTGAAGGCATATATTATTCTGGCAATCAAGCTGGTATTTGAAGTATTTACCATTGAAACACTGGTTAAATTGAGAATTGCGGACGTTCTGTTCGTTCTTGGCGTTCTGGGCATGATTATGGGCTCCTTCTATGCCATGCGGGAAGGTCGGCTGAAGCGTATGCTGGCATATTCCTCTGTGGCACAGATTGGCTACATCTTTATGGGGATTGGCTTAGGCTCAGAGGCAGGGATGCTTGCAGCCTGCTTCCATGTTCTGGCACATGCCGTTACAAAATCTATGCTTTTCCTTTGCTGTGGTACCTTTATTGAGGAGGCCGGCGGCAAGGAGCAGTTGGAAAACCTCAAGGGGGCGGCTTACCGCAACCCTCTGGCAGGGATTGCCTTCATCGTTGGGGCTATGTCCATGATTGGTGTGCCATTGTTTGCAGGGTTCATCTCCAAGCTGTACTTTGCGGAGGCTGCATTGGAAATGACGGGGACACGTCTGGTTCTGGTTCTTGCGGCACTGGCTATTTCCATGATTCTGAATGCGATGTATTTCCTGCCCTCTGTTATTGCAATCTGGTCTCGCCCTGAGACAAAGGAAAAAACAGTCAGAGCGCAGAATTCTCCGCTGTTTGCAATGGCAATGGTACTGTTTATTGTAGTCAATTTGGCGCTGGGTATCGGCTATCGTCCCATTATCGAAATTATGAAAATGGGTATTGAGCTGATTCAGGTTGCATTATGATGAGAGAATGAGGTGAAAGAAATGAACGGATCTGTACTTTTGCTGCTCCCGATGATTTTGCCCTTCATTTTTGGTCTCATCATTGGTTTCCAAAAGGAGGAAAAGCAGCGCAATATTCTGGTATTTATTGCAATGGCTGTGGAAGCGGCTCTGGTCTGGTATCTTTGCAGCGGAGAGATGCAAACCTTCGTGCTTTGGCGGATATCTGACCGATTGGCACTTGTTTACAAAACGGACGGATTGGCAAGATTCTTTGCCTGCCTTATCAGTACTATCTGGCTGATTGCGGCAGTGTTCTCCATGGAATATATGAAGCATGAGCATAAGCCGGCGCGGTTCTTCATGTTTTATACGTTTTCTCTGGCGGCATTGATGAGTCTTTGCTTCTCCGAAAATATGATGACGATGTATCTGTCCTATGAATTTATGACAATTCTGACAGCACCACTGGTTATCCATACGGGTACACCTGAGGCAACGCGTGCGGGCTTGAAATATCTGGGGTATTCCTTCTTCGGCGCAGGCTTAGGTCTGATGGGGTTCTTCTTCCTGAACACCTATTGCAGAACAACCATCTTTATGCCCGGCGGCACGCTGGATATGGCGATGGTGGCAGGGCATGAAAACCTGCTTCTGGTTGTGTTCTTCCTGATGGCGCTTGGCTTTGGCTGTAAGGCGGGTATGTTCCCCCTGCATGCTTGGCTGCCGACGGCACACCCCGTTGCACCTTCTCCTGCATCCGCAGTGCTTTCCGGTATCATCACGAAGGGCGGTATCATCGCTATCATTCGTGTGACATATTATCTGTTTGGCGTGGATTTTCTGCGCGGCACTTGGGCGCAGACGGCTTTGCTTGTGCTTTCCATTGTGACGATTTTCATGGGCTCCATGCTGGCATATAAGGAAAAGCTGCTGAAAAAGCGGCTGGCGTATTCCACGGTTTCAAATGTATCGTATGTTGTGTTTGGGCTCATGCTGATGTGCCCTGCCGGATTTATGGGCGCGCTGCTGCAGGTGGTATTCCATGCGGTTGCAAAGAATATCCTCTTCCTTTGTGCAGGTGCGATTATCTATAAGACGCATAAGACCTACGTTTCCGAGCTGAAGGGCATTGGCAAGGAAATGCCGATTGTGATGTGGACATTTGCGCTTGCGGCGCTTTCGCTGATAGGGATTCCGCCCACAAGCGGCTTTGTGAGCAAATGGTATCTGGCACAGGGCGGCTTGCTGCCACAGGCGGGGATGCTTGGTCTGGTTGGCGTAGCGGTGCTGATGGTCAGCGCACTGCTGACGGCAGGCTATTTGATGAGTATTGTAGTGAATGGGTTCTTCCCCGGCAAGGATTTTGATTACGCATCCTTGCAGAAGAAGGAGCCGAATTATTTGATGACGGTGCCTCTGGTGCTGCTGAGTATTGCTGTAGTTGGCTTTGGCATGATGCCTGCGCCTTTGATGCAGGCAATCCGCAGTATCAGCGGAATGATTTTCTAAGGGAAAGGGAGGAAACATTATGAACGCATTTGCGATATTGTTACCGGTGATCTTTCCGATCATTGCAGGTGCCTGCCTGCTGCCGGTAAAATTTGGTGACAGAAAGGCGCGCCAGAAGGTGGTTCTGCCGATTATTGTGCTGAATGCGATTTTTGCATTGTATGCCATCTTCTTTGCGGACAGCGGCGCGATAACGATTTTCCGCTTCAGCAACAGATTGTCTCTGGCACTGCATGTGGACGGCTTATCCAAGATTTTCGGTACGATGGTATCTTTGCTTTGGATTCCCACAACGATTTATGCCTTTGAATATATGACACATGAAGGACATGAAGACCGTTTCTTCGCCTTCTTTACCATGACATTTGGCGTAGTTATCGGGATTGCCTTTGCGGATAACTTCTTAACGATGTATCTGTTCTACGAATTTCTGACGTTGGTGACATTGCCTATCGTGATGCACCAGTTCGATAATAAGGCGCGTCACGCCGGGAAAACCTATGTCCTTTATATGATGTTTGGTGCTTCTCTGGCGTTTATCGGGTTCGTGTTTGTGCTGTTCTACGGCACAACGACAGATTTTGTTTACGGTGGTGTGCTGAATCCCGATTTGATTGCAGGCAATGAACAGATGCTGCGGTTGGTATTTGTGCTGGCGTTCTTCGGCTTTGGTGTAAAAGCGGCGGTATTCCCGTTTTATCGCTGGCTGCCGAAGGCATCCGTTGCCCCCACACCCGTTACGGCTCTGCTGCATGCCGTGGCAGTCGTAAAATCCGGTGTATTTGCCATCATCCGTCTGACGTATTACGCCTTCGGTACGGAATTTCTGATTGGCACATGGGCGCAGTATGTGATGCTGATTGCAGCTTCGATTACGATTGTGTTCGGCTCGACCGTTGCACTGCGGACACCGCATATTAAAAGAAGATTTGCATATTCTACCATCTCCAATCTGTCCTATATCATTTTTGGCGTTGCCATTATGACACCGACAGGGCTTGCGGCAGGGATGCTGCACATGATTTATCATGCGGTAATCAAAATTACACTGTTCTTTACTGCCGGTGCGATTTTATATAAAACCCACAGAGAATATCTCTACGAGGTGGAGGGCTTCGGCAAGCTGATGCCGATTACCTTTGCAACAATGGCAATTACGGGGATTGGTCTGGTTGGCGTGCCGCCCTTTGCAGGCTTCCACAGCAAATGGGCACTGGCAACTGCGGCAACCGCAAGCGGCAACCCTGTTACCTATATCGGCGTGGTTGCGCTGATTCTGTCTGCACTGCTGACGGCATTGTATATCTTCTCCATCATCATTCGGGCATATTTCCCGCGGGAGAAGGAATACCCTGCAGGCTATTACGATCATGTATCCGATCCGAATAAATACATGACAGTGCCTTTGATTGTTCTGGCAGCTGTTTCGATTCTGATGGGTCTGATGCCTGCGACACTGCTGGGCATTATGAATGATGCGATTATGGGTATACTGTAAAGGAGGGGAGAAAGCATGGAAACTATGACAACAAGCATAATTTTACCGTTTCTGGTGTTCTTTCCTTTTCTGGGTGCGGTAATCAGCTACATCATTGGGCGCAGCAATAAGGGCGCAAGAGATATCTGGTGTTGGATTTTATCCGCGGTGATTTTCATTGCGAGCCTGATGCTCGTCGGAAAGGAAACGGTTTATAGCCTGCGCGGCTTCTGCGGCTTGGGGCTGAGCTTTGCGGCGGATGGCTTCGGCGTGATTCTTGCCGTGCTGACGGGCGCAATCTGGCTGATTACAACCATCTTTTCCAAGGAATATATGGCGGCTGAACGGAACAGAAATCGGTATTATTTCTTTGTGTTCCTGACATTGGGCGCAACGATGGGGATTTTCCTTTCCGCCGATTTGTTTACCACCTTTATCTTTTTTGAAATTATGTCCTTTACCTCTTTTGTGTTGGTTATGCACGATGAGGAGGACTTCACGGTTCGCTCCGCAAAGACCTATCTGGCGGTAGCGGTGATTGGCGGTCTGGTGACACTGATGGGTCTGTTTATGATGTATCAGAAGGCAGGCACGCTGAACATGGCAGAGCTGACCGCGTTTATGCAGAGCAGGGAAAACCCTGCGGAGTTCTATGCCATCGGCGTATTGATTCTGTTTGGCTTTGCGGCGAAGGCAGGGCTGTTTCCGCTGCATATCTGGCTGCCGAATGCGTATACCGTTGCACCGGCACCCTCCAGTGCGCTGCTCAGCTGTCTGCTGACAAAAACAGGCGTATTTGGCACGATTATCGTAAGCTGCAAGCTTTTTCTGCATGATGCGGCTTGGGGGCAGTTTATACTGATTCTGGGCATTATCACAATGGTGCTTGGCGCGGTTTTGGCGGTATTCTCCGTCAATCTGAAACGCACATTGGCTTGCTCCTCTATGTCCCAGATTGGCTTTATCATCATTGCCATCGGGATGCAGGGGCTTCTGGGCGAGCATAACGCCTTGGCGGCAAGCGGCACACTGCTGCATTTCCTGAATCACTCTCTGTTCAAGCTGCTGCTGTTCCTTGGTGCAGGTGTGATTTTCATGAACCTGAGAGAATTAAATCTGAATAAGATTCGTGGCTACGGCAAGGATAAGCCGCTGCTGAAGCTGATTTTCCTGATGCCGATTCTGGGTATCGGCGGTATCCCTCTGTGGAACGGTTATATCTCCAAAACGCTGATTCACGAGAGCATGGTGGAATATATCGAGGTGCTGAAGGAAGCAGGGCAGTCCATCGCGTTTATGAAGGGCGCGGAAATTTTGTTCCTGTTCTCCGGTGGGCTGACGCTGGCCTATATGACGAAGATTTTCGTATGTATCTTCCTTGAGGATAACCCCTACGGCGCACCGAAGCCTGTCAAAAATGGGCCTTATATCAGCAGGCTGATGGCGGTCATTCTGGGCGCGATTGCAATTTGCCTGCCGATTCTGGGTATCTTCCCTCACCGGACACAGGATGCTCTGGCGGCAATGGGCGCACATTTCATGAATGCACATACCCCTGCGCATGCCGTGCATTATTTCGCATGGGTAAACCTCAAGGGTGCGGTGATTTCCATCTGTGTGGGCATTGTGGTGTATTTCCTGTTCATCCGCAAGGTGCTGATGCAGAAGGATGCAAACGGCAATCTGGTTTATGTGGATCGCTGGCCGGAATGGTGCAATCTGGAGGATAAGGTATATCGCCCGATTCTGCTGACCGTTCTGCCTTATGTGGGTGGCTTCTTCGCCCGTATCGCAGGAAATCTGATGGATGATATCATTGCATTGCTGCGTATCTTTATCTTCAATAATGATAATGGACGCATTGTTCCGCCGGAGGATAAATATTTTTCTGCTTATACGGATTATGAAAATGACCATCAGGTATACCGCGAAGGCTTCGCGCGGAGTATTCTGCTGATTGGTCTGGGTCTGACGATTGCGGTAATCTATATCATTGTTTAACGGAAAAATTTTGAAAAGTCCCTATTAGGGGTGTTCCGATAAGAAAGCATGAAGAAAATGCAATAGCTGTAGCTTTCAGCATTTCAGAGTGCAAGGTTTCTTATTCGGGCGCACCTTTTATGGGGACTTTTTTAATGTGAAAAAAGAAGGGTATAGCTGCTTCATCTTTGTCCATACTAAGGAAAAAGAAGGAGAGGGAAAGCTATGGATTTTAAACAGAGCGAAACAAAGAAAAACCTTATGCGTGCCTTTGCAGGGGAAAGTCAGGCAAGAAACCGTTATATCTTCGCTGCGGCGCAGGCGAAAAAACAGAAAATGCAGGTGGTGGAATTTGTATTCAGGTTTACTGCCAAGCAGGAGGAGGCGCATGCGGCGGTTTTTTATCAGCATTTGAAGGAGCTTTCGGGGGAAACGGTTCACATTGACGGCGGCTACCCCGTGGATATTTACGAATCCGTTTCGGAGCTTTTGCGTGCGGCAGAGCATAACGAATATGAAGAATTTGACCCGGTGTATCAGGCGTTTGGGGATAAGGCGCTGGAGGAGGGCTTTCCGCAGGTGGCAGCATCCTTTCATCAGATTGCAGGCATTGAAAAAACACATGGAGACCGTTTCGGACAGCTTGCAAATTTATTGGAGGAAAATAAATTATTCATCAATTCTGTGGAATGTAAATGGATGTGCTTAAATTGCGGCTTTATTTTTGAAGGGAAGGAGGCTCCGCAGGAATGTCCTGTTTGTCAGCATGACAGGGGCTTTTTCATTCGATTGGAGCTGGCACCCTATACGGCAAAGGCGTAAAAAAGGGGATAAGGCAAATTTACCTTATCCCATACATAGCCTTTAAAAGGGCGCATTGTCCCAATGCTTTCCGTTGATGGTGGCGTGCTCATCCTCTTCTAAGGGGATGACAATGCACTTCTTACCATTGATAAATTCCGTCTGGATGGCAGGCAGCTTTTCCGCAGAAACCTGCAAAATGACCTCTTTTTCAGGGAGGGCTTCCTTTTCCTCCAATTTTTGCTTTAGGCTTTCTACCTCTAATGCCAGCACATTCGCTTTTTTCGCGGCAGCGTGCGTTTGCAATGCCTTGCTGTCAATCAGATTTTCCGCAAGGGGAGGGGCATCGCCGAAGGCTTCCTCGCAAATTTCCTCCACCTTGGAAATGACTTCCTCGGAAAGACCTTTTTCTGCCATAGCCTCCCGAATGGCGGGCGGTGTCAGGAGAACAGGCTCGTTTTCAAATACGTTTTTGTGTTCCTCCACCATATCATTCAAATCCTGCTGAATATCCAGAATGACGGTTTTCGCATCCTCCACCTCCTCGGAAATAACATCCTTTAAAATGCCATGGAAGGTCTTTTTTTCCTCGGCGGCGGTGCGCTTTGCTTCACAGCCCAAAACCTCCTGCATGAACGCAGGCTGTGCTTTTTTGGCATCCTTCACATAATAGCCCATGGCATTTACATCGCTGCTGCGGTCGGAAAAGGCAGGAAAGAGAAACCCTGTTTCGGGGACGGAAACCACCCAATCACGAATACGAGGCGCGATGATGTTTTTATCCTTATGATAGCCTAAGCCCGCCTTTGTCAGCTCGACAGGGCAGATGGCGCATAGGACATATTCATAAACCTCTTCGGATTCGTCCAGCTTATTGTTGTCGGTTGTTTTCGTGATAACATCATAGGCATCATGGAACAGGAGAATCAGATAATTCCCTGCAAAATCATATTCGCGAATGATGCGCTCATAAAGCAAATCCAACAGCCCATCCTGCTTCAAAGCACTGTCGCGCAGGGCAAGGAAGAACCGCTGCGCTTCTTCTCCTGCTTCATCCCTGCGGAAGGAAAGCTCTAAAAGGTTGTTGCCGATTGTGCCGGAAAGAGCCTTTTTTGCAATTTCCAGATATTTATAAAACTCATCCTCATCCAGATTGAGAAAGGTTTCGTCGATATGTAAGAGAATATTTTTTTGGTTGTCCACATAACAGCCGCGTAATTTCGTAAAGGTGCAGGCATCCTTTTTGAAGCGGCGCTTTAATTCCAAAATGTCTTTTTTCTGCATGGATTGCTCCCTTCTTTCGTTTTGATTTCAAAAGCTATTATAAATACTTTTTTCGGGGAAAGCAAATTTTTAAATTAAGAAAAATTTCCCTTGCAATCTCGGAAAAGGTATGCTATTATATTTAAGCAGTTTATTTCTGCGGCTGTGGCGGAACTGGCAGACGCATCAGACTCAAAATCTGACGCTGGTGACAGCGTGTGGGTTCGAGTCCCACCAGCCGCACTTTTTAGAGCCTTGATTGCTTCAAGGTTCTTTTTTTATGCTCTCATTTTATCTTAATCGTTCTTTAAGGAAAAACATGGATTATTCACCTGACGTTCATACTTCGTTCAAATTCAAACAGTATAATAACAGCATAAGATAAAACAAAGCCATAAAAGATATGGAGGGATAGAGCATGTACGAATATGATGAGTACAATCCGAAAAAGAAAGATGAATATGAAGAAACAGAGCAGGAGTCCATTGACTATTCCGCAGACGGCATGAAAGACGAACCCCATGTAGACGGAGAATCCATAGAGATGGAGGCAGAGGTGATTTCCGGCGAGGAATATACAGAGGAAATTTCCGGTGAGCAATTTTCCGAGGAGGAGGACTTTTCTGAACAGGAAAGCGTTTCAGAAGCCGCTACAGAGGAAGGCGCAGAGAAAGCAGAAGCCTTTGCGGAGGCTTCCGAGGAGGGTGAACCGGAATATACAGGCCCCTGCGTCAGAGAATATCATTATGAGGAAAAGGTGAAAAAGCCGAAAAGAAAGCAGGGCGGAAACGGCTGGAAGAAATTCATTGCAGCCTGTCTGGTTTGCAGCATCGCAGGCGGCTCTGCGATTGGGGTCAGCTACAGCGCGGCACAGAGCCATTTCGGAAAGGAAACTGGTGCAAAGACTGCATCCACAAGCAATACGGAAAGTGTATCCTATCTGACGAACGGGCTTTCCACTGTGGATATCGTGAAGAAGGTAAAGCCCTCTGTTGTCAGCGTTTCCACTACCACAACAGGCGTGACACAGTATATGGGGCATTTCACCGTACCATACGAAGCAGAGGGCGCAGGCAGCGGCGTGATCTTCTATTCGGATGATGATAAGATTGCTATTGCGACAAATAACCATGTCATCGAGGGTGCAAATTCCATTTATGTGACACTGGATGGCGATAAGAGTGTACCGGCAAAGGTAGTCGGCACAAAGAGCGAATCCGACCTGGCGGTGCTTTCTGTTTCCTGGTCTGATTTGAAAAAGGCAGGCGTGGAAAAGGTAACAACCGCAACCTTCGGCGATTCGGATGACCTTGAGGTCGGCGAATGTGTCATTGCCATCGGCAACGCCATGGGCATGGGGCTTTCCGCAACGGACGGCATTGTCAGCATGAAGGAGCAGACCATTAACGTAGACGGCAATTCCCTGACTGTTTTGCAGACCAGCGCGGCAATCAACAGCGGCAACAGCGGCGGCGCACTGGTAAACAGCAAGGGCGAGGTCATCGGGATCAATACGGCAAAATATAATTCCTCTATGGCGGAGGGCATGGGCTATGCCATCCCCAGCAATCAGATTAAGCCAACCGTAGAAAGCCTGTTGGAAACAGGCACACAGCCGCAGCCCTATATCGGCATTACCGGTACAAACGCATCTCTGTATAACCTTGAGGTCGGCGCACTGGTGCTTGAGGTAAAGGACAACAGCCCTGCGGCAGCGGCAGGTCTGCAATCCGGCGACATTATCACACAGTTCAATGGCAAGACCATTAAGGATATGGACAGCCTGCTGAACGCAATGGACAGCTCGGATATCGGCAAAAAGGTTGACCTGACGGTTGTGAGAGATAACAAGGATAAAATCAAGCTGCAGCTTACCGTTGCAGATAAAAACAGCTAAAGCAATGCAGACAGATAAAAATTAAGAAAAAATGCGGTTGAAATGCCGATTCACATACATTCACATAGATTCTTTCTATCAACGACCGAAAAAAATCGGATGATATAGATAAACTTGCATCAGAAAAACTCCTATTGCAGACAGTGTAGACAGCTTGCAGCAGGAGTTTTTTTGTGGGGGGATATTTTTATTTGCCTGTCATGACTTTTTCGGCAAACTCCGTCACAACAATGGAATCATAAGGGATTTCCTGCGAAAGCTCCTTTCCTTCCATCATGATTTTCTGGATGAGGACAAAGCCTTCGGGGGAAACGGTCGGGTCGGTTTTCCAGGTATCCTGTTTCTGATAGCGCTCCACGATGGTGGTGAGGGTATCGAGGTCGGTTTCGGCAAACTGCGGCTGAATTACCTTTGCAATTTCTGCGGCAGAATGGCTTTCTACCCACTGCTGCCCTTTATAAATGGCACGGGTGAAGGCTTCGACGACATCGGGATGTGCCTGCAGGAAAGCGTCCTGTGCCATATAAACGGTGTAAGGCACATAGCCGCTTGCTTCACCCAGAGATGCCACAATATGCCCCTTGCCGCTCTGCTCAAGCGTGGTTGCGGCAGGCTCAAATTCTACGGTATAATCACCGACCTCGCCCAGAAATGCGCCTGCGGTGGAGGTGAAATCAATGTTGTTGATGATTTCCATATCCTTACCGATGGTCATGCCGTTTTCCTTGATGACATATTCCAGAACCATTTCCGGCATGCCGCCCAATCTGCCGCCAATGACGGATTTTCCTTCCAAATCAGACCATTGGAAATCGGGCTCCTCCTCTCTGGAAACAAGGAAATTCCCTGCGCGCTGGGTCAGCTGGGCGAAGGTTTTGGGGTAATCTGCCTTCCCTTCGGCATAGACATACAGACCTGCCTCTGTGCCAAGCAGGGCAATATCCGCGGAATCGGAAAGCAGGGCAGTCATGGATTTATCCGCACCATTGCCGACCGCAACGCTCACATCTAAGCCCTCCTCCTCGAAAAAGCCCAATTCCTGTGCGACATACTGCGGCGCATAAAAAACAGAATGGACGACCTCATTCAGACGGACGGGGGTTAGCGTTTCCTCTGCCGTTTCTGTGCCGCAGCCAACTCCTGCGGACAGGCAGAGCGCCCCCGATAAAGCCAAGCAAAGTTTCTTTTTCATAGCCGTTCCTCCTAAGAGACTGATTCTGATTTATGATATGCCATACCCCGGAAAAAGGTGTGCTGTATTTTTTTTCGTGTCAGATATATTTTTTCGCGATTTTGTAGTATAATTATTTTTAATATGGAAAATTAGGCTTATACCGCCTTGTATATAAATTTTGTGATGACAGGAGGCTATTTTCATGGCTGAAAAAATCATGCTGATTGACGGCAACAGTATTGTGAACCGCGCATTTTACGGCGTTCCGCTGCTGACCAACGGAGAAGGTCGCTATACCAACGGGGTATATGGATTTCTGAATATTTTATTTAAGCTTCTGGATGAGGAGCAGCCAGATTATCTGGCGGTGGCGTTTGATTTGCACGCGCCCACCTTCCGCCACAGAACCTTTGACGGCTACAAGGGAACCAGAAAGGGCATGCCGGAGGAGCTGTGCGAACAGATGCCCCTTTTGAAGGAGGTACTGCAGGCCATGCACATCCCTATTTTCGAGCAGGAGGGCTTTGAGGCGGATGATATTCTGGGGACGCTTTCCGCTCTGGCGGAGAAAAACGGCATTGTGCCTGTTGTGGTTTCGGGGGACAGAGACCTTTTGCAGCTGGCAGGGGAGACCCTCAAGGTGCGGATTCCCAAAACGAAGGGCGGACGCACGGAAACAGAGGATTATTACGCGGCGGATGTGCAGGCGAAATATGGCGTGACACCTGCCGAATTTATTGATATGAAGGCGCTGATGGGGGATGCTTCCGATAATATCCCCGGCGTGCCAGGCATTGGCGAAAAAACTGCGGCGAAGATTATCACGCAGTATCACGATATTGAAACGGCGATTGCCCATGCGGCGGAAATCAAACCGAAAAAGGCATCCGAAAACCTTGCGGCGTATCAGGAGCAGGCAAGATTGAGTAAATTTCTGGCGACGATTGTGCGGGATATGCCTTTAGAATGGGATAAGGAGGCCCTGAAAATCGGCGATATGTTTAACCAGACGGCATACGAATTGGTAAAACGTCTGGAATTTAAGAGCATGTTCAGCCGCTTTGAGGGGAGTGCTTCCGCGCCAAAGCAGGCAGAGCAGACCTATCGCTTTGTTGCGGATAGGGAAGGCGCGAAGGAGGTGCTTGCCGCGCTCAAAAAGGGCGAGGTCGGGTATGCCTTTGTTTACGAAAACGAGGAAGGACAGGGGCTTGCGCTCTATCAGGAGCAGCTTGGCGGTGTCTGGATGGAAGCATCCATGGCATTTTTGATGCAGGAGCTTCTGGAGATATTTCAGCCGTTTTTTGCGGACAGCGCATACCGTAAAATCGGACATGATGTGAAGAAGGATATCCGTTTTCTGCGCAGCTATGGCTATAACGGCTTTACGGCGGAATTTGATACCGCTATCGGGGCGTATATCCTCAATGCGACAGGCAGCTCCTATGAATATGACGATATTGCGGCAACCTTTCTGAATGAAACCTATCCTTCGCAGGAGGAGGTTTTCGGGAAGGGCAGAACGAAAAAGACCTTTGCTACGTTGCCCGAAGCAGAACGCACCGCCTATGGCGCAAGGCAGGCGGAGATTTTCTTCCGCGCGAGAAAAGTGATGGAGGAGCGGCTTGCGGAAAATGAGCAGAAAAGCCTGTTTTATGATATGGAAATGCCGCTGATTTACGTTCTGGCGGATATGGAAAAATACGGCATCAAGGTGGATAAGGCGGCGCTTTTGGCGTATCAGAAGCGTCTGGGCGAAAGTCTGGACGGCATGGAGGAAGAAATTTACGCATTGGCAGGGGAAAAATTCAACATCAATTCCCCGAAGCAGTTAGGCGTGATTTTATTTGAAAGGCTGGGGCTGAAGGGCGGCAAAAAGACCAAAACGGGCTATTCCACCGCGGCGGATGTGCTGGAAAAGCTGCGGACGGCGCATCCCATTGTGGAGCGGATTCTGCACTACAGACAGCTGGCGAAGCTGAAAAGCACCTATGCGGACGGACTTCTGGCGGTGATGGATGCCGAAACGGAGAAGATTTATTCTACCTTCAACCAGACCATTACGGCAACGGGACGGATTTCCTCAACAGAGCCGAATTTGCAGAATATTCCTGTCCGCTTGGAGCTGGGGAGAGAGCTTCGGAAAATCTTCATTCCCGAAAGTGCGGAATTCTGCTTTTTGGATGCCGATTATTCGCAGATTGAGCTGCGCGTACTGGCACATATCTCCGGGGATGAAAGCCTGATTGCAGCGTTCAAAAGCAATCAGGATATTCACCGCATGACGGCTTCGCAGGTGTTCCATGTGCCGTTTGACGAGGTGACACCATTGCAGAGAAGCAATGCCAAGGCGGTTAATTTCGGCATTATCTACGGCAAGGGCGCGTTTAGCTTGGGGCAGGATTTAGGCATCAGCCGCAAGGAGGCGGAGGAGTACATCAACGCTTACTTCGCGAGATATCCCAAAATCAAGACCTTTATGGAGGATACGATTAAAAACGGGACGAAAAACGGCTATGTCTCTACGCTCTGGAACCGCCGCAGAAATATGCCCGAATTGCAGAGCAGTAATTTCATGCAAAGGGCGGCAGGTGAACGCGCGGCAATGAATATGCCCATTCAGGGCACTGCTGCGGATATTATTAAGCTTGCCATGATAAAGGTGCATCGTGCCTTGCAGGAGGGCGGCTATCGTTCTCGTCTGATTTTGCAGGTACACGATGAGCTGCTGATTGAAGCGTATAAAGAAGAAAAGGATGCTGTCGCAAAAATTCTGAAGGAAAACATGGAGCATGCGGCGGATTTACTGGTTCCCTTGGATGTGGATGTGCATGAGGGCGCATCGTGGTTCGAGGCGAAATAAAAAAGAGGGGAAACGAAATGAAGGTAATCGGTTTGACAGGCGGCACGGGCAGCGGCAAAAGCGTTGTCAGCAAGAGCCTTGCGGCGGCAGGCGCAGTGGTGATTGATGCGGATAAAATTGCACATGAAATCATTTTAAAAGGCGAGCCTGCATATCAGGAAATTGTGAAGTATTACGGAACGGGAATTTTGGATGCAAAAGGAAATATCATCCGCAGAAGGCTGGGGGAAATTGTCTTCCACGATGCCGAAAAGCTGGCATTTTTGAACCAATGCACCCATAAATATATCTGTGCGGAGGTGGACAGACAGATTGCCAAGGCAGAGAAGGAAAACACCGCCAGGGCAGTGATTCTGGATGCGCCGCTTCTGCTTGAGGCAGGGCTGGAAAGCCGCTGTGATATGGTCTGGGTGGTCTATGCCGATCCGGAGGTGCGCGCAAAACGTGTGATGGCACGCGATGGTGTCAGCTATGACCTTGCCAAGGCGCGCATTGCCAACCAGAAAAGCTGGGAGGAATATAAGGAGTCGGCATCGGTTGTGATTGACAACAGTAAAGAGCTTGCCTATTTGCAGGGGCAGTTGGATGAAATTTTAAAAACAATATAAAAAGGAAGCAAGGAACAATGATTCGATGTATCAGGAAATTGTTTACGCTGGCAGTGGTGCTGGTGCTGCTGGCGGCGTTTGGCTATAGTGTGGTTTTGCCGCGTGTGCTGCCTTTGCAGAATCGGGATATTGTGGAGCAGTATGCGGCGGAATATGGCTTGGAGGAGGCCTTTGTGTATGGTGTGATTTTCTGCGAAAGCCATTTTGAGCCGGATGTCATATCCTCTGCGGATGCCATTGGGCTGATGCAGGTGACGGAGGAAACGGGAAAATGGGCGGCGGCGCAGATGGGACTTGATCCCGCGACCATTGACCTGACCGATCCCGATACAAATATTCATATCGGCTGCTGGTATTTAAGCTGGCTGAATGAGAAATTCGGCGGTGTTTCGGAAACGGTTCTGGCAGGCTATAACGCAGGGCATGGCAGCGTGGCGCGGTGGCTTGCGGATGAGGAAATGAGTTGGGACGGCATTACGCTGGATGAAATTCCATACGAGGAAACGAAAAGCTATGTAAAACGAGTGAAGCTGGCGGAGCAGGCATATCGGCTGCGGCTGCGCCTGCAAGCGTATCTGGAGGAAACTCCGCTTGGTGTGTATGCAGACAGAACTGCGGATTTGGAAGGAAATGAAGAATGATGAAAAAAAGGATTTTTCTCCTTTTGCTGATTTTCTGCCTTGGGCTTGGCGGCTGTGGCAAGAAGGAGGAGCAAACGAAGAAGAAAACGACGGCAACAGAGGAGGTGGGCATTGCATCCAAAGACGCAATGCTGACGCTTTCCATGCGGATTCCGGAAACGCTGAATCCGTTGCTGAACAGAGAAGAAACGGTTGATCGTATCCTCAAGCTGCTGTTTCTGCCGCTGGTTGATTTTGACGAAAGCGGCAAGGCATGCTCTGCCGTGGCGCAGGATTGGGAATTTTCGGCGGATGGCAGAAGTCTTTCCATGAATCTGAACAGCAATATCAGATGGCAGGATGGAACGGCACTGACGGCAGATGATGTGGTCTATTCCGTCAATACCCTGCGAAATGCCCCGGAGGATGCGGTGTATAAGCAGGTGATGAATTATGTGAGCGGCTGCAGCAAAACGGGAACGAATTCCGTTGTGATTACCTTCCGCGACAGCTTCAGCTCAAATATCGATGCGCTGCGATTCCCGATTATCCCTGCCGGCTATTACAGCGGACAGAGCGACACGGGCACGAAGCCTGTCGGGGATGGCCCGTATGAAATGGAATCCTATCAACAGGCATCGGAAATGAAGCTGAAGGCAAGTGCGTCCTATTATGGGAGCACGCCGCAGATTTCCGAAATTCGCGTGAAGATGACTGCCGGAGAGGAAACGGATATCAACGCGTTTGAGCAGGGCATGACGGATGTGCTTGTGACAAACGCCATGGATGCAGGCAAATACGCGGACGAAAGCGTTTCGGGGATGCACCAGTTTACCTCAAATCAGTATGATTTTATCGGCTTTAACTTCCGCAAGGAGCTTTGGAAGGATAAATCTGTCAGACAGGCGGTTGCGTATGCGGTGCCGCGGGATAACCTTAAGGAAAGCGTGTATCTGAATTATGCCGCCATGACGAATACGCCCATCAACCCGAAAAGCTGGCTTTATGAGGAAAACGTGGCGACGTATGAATATAACCCCACAATGGCGACAACCTTCCTGAAAAACAGCGGCTGGACGGATGCGGATAAGGATGGCAGGCTGGAAAAGGAAATCAGCGGCATAAGGCAGAGCTTGCGCGCGACCATTCTGGTAAATCAGGAAAACACGGGTCGGGTACAGATTGCCTCGAAGCTGAAGGAGGAGCTGACGGCAATCGGCTTTGAGGTGACACTGGACAAGGTAGACTTTGAAACCTATCAGCAGAGATTGGAGAGCGGACAGTTTGACCTTGTGGTGGGCGGCTGGAAATGCTCAGAGGTGACGGATTTAACGCCGTTTTTCGGCACGGGCGGCAGTTTGAATTATATCGGCTACAGCGATGCGGATATGGATACCCTGCTGACGGCGGCAAGGACGGCAGTCGGTGAAGGGCAGACGCTTCTGGCTTATAGCAGCCTGCAGAAAAAGCTTGCCGAGGAACTGCCTTATATCAGCATTGCCTACCGCAATCAGGCGGTTTTTGCATCTAAAAATATCGGAGGAGAAGTGCATCCTGTGGAAAGCAATGTGTTCCGTGGGATTGAAGCGTGGACGTATCAGAAGGGGGAATAAGGATGTCTGAAATCAGAACAAATCCTTTTACGGGCGAGATGTCGCTTTATGCGGAGAACAGAAGAAATCGCCCCTATGAATTTGTCCATAATACAGAAAGAAAACATGCAAACAGCGAGAAATGCCCCTTCTGCGGTGGACATGAGGCATGGACACCGGATGCCATTTATCAGGATGGCCCCAACGGGGCATGGCAGATGCGCGTGTTTCCGAATAAATTTCCGACTGTCCGAGAGGATTGCACGGATGCGGCAGAGGAGCCGTTTTATATCCAGACCGCAGGAAGGGGAAGGCACGAGATTCTGGTGGATACGCCTGACCATGATGCTACGATTGATACCTTCGATGCGGCGCATATCGCAAGCATTTTGCAGGTATTACAGGATAGGCTGCATTTTTTCCGCAATCGTGCAGATACGCAGTATGTGCAGATTTTCAAAAACTGCGGGCCCTCCGCAGGGATGAGCATGCACCATTCGCATTGGCAGGTGGTGGGGCTGCCTGTTGTGCCGAAGCGTGCGGCAACCATGGCGGAGGCTATGCACAGAGAGGACTGCCTGTTCTGCAAAATGCTTGCCTACGAAAAGGAAACGAACAGGCGTATTGTGGCGGAAACAGAGCATTTCCTTGCGCTTACGCCCTACGCCGGACGCTTTGCCTATGAGCTCTGGCTTGCTCCGAAGGCACATCAGCGTGATTTCGGTGAGATGAGCGCGGAAGAACGGCAGGAGCTTGCGGCACTTCTGCGGAAGATGCTCGGAAGGGTGATGGGGATTCGTGAGGATATCGGCTATAACATTTGCGTGATGGATGGCCCGAGAGATACGGATTTTCATTGGCATATCGAGATTTTGCCGAGAATCGGCGGCTTTGCCGGCTTTGAATTTGCGACCGATTGTTATATCTGCATGGTCAGCCCCGAAAATGCCGCGGTGTATTATCGGAAAGAGGAAGCAGAATAAAAAATAGAAAATGAAAAAGGGCGTTTCTCAAAGAAAGAGAAGCGTCCTTTTTGGTTAGAGTGATTTTTGTTACAGCAATTCCTTGTAATCGCGGAAGGAGCAGTCTGCCAGTGCGGTGATTTTATCCACATCCGCCTGTCCGCGAAAGTCCTCGTCCAGAATGGCATATACCCGGAAGCCTGCCGCCTTTGCACCTCTTACTGCATAGAGCGCATCCTCGAATACGGCAGTTTCCTCCAATGTGCCACCCATTTTTTCCATGGCGGTCAGAAATGCCTTACCGTCCTCCTTGTACACCCCCAGCTCTGTGCAGGTCAGGATGCAGTCGAAATATTTGCGGATATCCAGACGGTCTAACGCAGGCTGGATATACCCTGCTTCGGATGCTGTCAGGATGCACATCTTCACGCCCTTTTTTGCCATCGCCTCCAGATATTCCTTCGCGGAGGGACGCAGGGGAATGGTGTATTTATATGCATCTGTTACATAGGATGTAATTTCATCCACAATCTGCTGTGCGTCAAACGGAACGCCTAAATCATGCCTGAAATATTCCGCCGTCTGGTAAAGCGTCAGTGTTTTTACAACATCATGGATATCCTCCGGCACTGCAAAGCCGTGTTTTTCCAGAAAAGCTGCGCCGGTGCCGTGCCATGTGGGCATGGAATCAATAAGAGTGCCGTCTAAATCAAAAATAATATACTTCATGTTTAAAATTCCTTTTCTTATCTGTATTTGTCGATTTTTTTCGTTGGTGATCAATACGCCTGCAAAAATTTTAGCATTTTTCATGGAAATTGACAAGAGCGAGATGGGCGGCGAAAAATGGCGATTCTGATTTATTCCCTTCGGAAATATATTGTTAGAAAAAACAACGCGGAGGGAAATTCGTATGAAGGCTTGGAAACAGATACATATCACAAAAAAACGGGCGGCCTGCGGCGTGCTGGGGCTTTTGCTGCTTGCGGCAGCGTATATGGGCGTGCCAAGGGCGGCGGAGAAGGTTTTTGCCGTTGCAGAGGGGGAAAGAAGGCTGCCGATTTATTGCGTGCAGACGGAGAAGCCGCAGGTTTCCGTCAGCTTCGATGCGGCTTGGGGTGCCGATGATACAGATGAGCTGCTGCGGATTTTGAAGGAAAATGACGTAAAGGCAACCTTTTTCCTTTGCGGCTATTGGGTGGAAAAATATCCGGAGGAGGTCAAAAAAATTGCGGCAGAAGGGCATGATTTGGGCAACCATTCCGCAACCCACCCCCACATGAGCCGGATTTCCTCCGAGGAAATCGCGCAGGAATTGCAGAAGTGTCATGAAAACGTGAAGAAGCTTACGGGAGTGGAGATGGAACTGTTTCGCCCGCCCTTTGGGGAATATGATAACCATGTGATTGAAACAGCGGAGCAGAATGGGTATTATACCATTCAGTGGGATGTGGATACACCCGCAACAAAAAGAAAGGCGGTCAGAATCCTTGAAAAATCAAGGTTTGTGACCGCCATTTTTAATATTAAAGCTAACGGAAAGCCCATCCTCAGAGAGATAAACAGTGCGAATGAGAGAGCGTGCAAGCTGCCGTTTCTGTTCAATATCCATCTGTTCCCAATCGGTAGCGGAAAAGGGTGTAACCTCATTGATATTATATTCGGAAATGGTTTCGTTGTAGCGGTGCAGGAGCAGCTGTTTTTCGTGGTGCAGGGCTTCAATCCTCTGATTGATGTACTGTGCGGAAACGTGGCTGACGCTTTCCAGAGAGAGAATCAGGTTTTCGATTTTGGCATCAATTTCGGAAATCCTGCTTTGAAATTCCTTTGCAGCGGCATCGGTATTTTGCCGATGAATGAGGTTATAGGAGGCGGCATGTTGAATTAAGCTTGCCTGCACCTCTGCCTCAATCTCCCGTACCCGATGGGTTTGCTTTGCGGTACAGGCCTTATGCAGATATTTCCCCGAACAGCAGAAATACGGTATCTGTCCGTCTTTCGTCTTGCTGAAGCGGATGGTAAAGGCATAGCCGCAGTGAGAGCATTTTACCAAGCCTGTCAGCCACGAGTGCTTGCCCTTATATGTATTTTTGATTTGCCTATTGCGAGACAGCTTTTGCTGACAAAAGAGGAAGGCTGTGCTATCCACAATGCCCTCATGGTGTCCCATGGCAAGCAGATGATTGGAAACATCCTTATATTTTCGCTCGTTGGCATCCCGTTTGCCGACCAGAATACAGCCGTGTACGCCGTCGAAATCCTCCGGTGGATTTGCCAGAATTGCCCCCTTGGCTTTGTAGAAATTATAAACGGCGGTATCCGCACGGACATAAGCCGGGTTTTTCAGGATAGAGGACAGCTTGGCATTATCGAAATTCACACCGCCTGCGGAAACCGTACCGTCCTGAATCAGCTGCCGCTGCACATCCGCAAGGCTGGAATAGGGCAGGGCGTACAGCTCGAAGATACGCTGCACAACGGAAATCTGCTCGTTTGGCTGACAGATGGTTGCCTTCTTTCCGTCAATCGTTGTTTTCACAAGATCGAACCCGAAGGCAGCAGGACCGCCGCCCCAGGCACCCTTTTTTACACGGGCATAGTAGTTATCCCGCACACGCTCCGCAATGGTTTCCCGTTCCAGCTGGGCGAATACCACGATGATATACAGCATGGCACGCCCCATAGGGGTAGAGGTATCGAATTTTTCTGTGGCGGAAACGAAGGAAATGCGGTTCGATTCCAGAATATTGATGAAATCCGCAAAATCCAGAATGGAACGGCTGATACGGTCTAAGCGGTAGACAACCACCTTTTCAATTCTGCCGCTTTGCACATCCGCCATCATTTCATGGAAGGCAGGGCGGTTCGTGTTCTTGCCGGAATAGCCGCTGTCCTGATAGATTTTGAAATCTTCTGTGAAAACCTCACGCTTGGCATACTCAATTTGGGATTCAATGCTGATGCTGTCCTTTTTCTCGACAGACTGCCGTGCATAAATCGCAATCATAAAAAAGACCTCCTTCTGTCTATAAAAATGTATAGCAAAGAAAGCGGTCTTATGATACAATACTGTTGCGAGGAGTGGTTGTATCATGCGACCGCTTTATGAATCCTCTTTCTCTGCGCCAACAGGGAGAGGGGATTTTTTATTTAAATTTCTTTATAGTAATCAGATAATTTTTTCAGCACCGGCAGGAAGGATGTAGCAATATCCTTTGCGATGGCAGCGGCAACGCGGTCATCATAGATATGCGAGGAGCTGTTTCTGGAGCTGAGCATTTTCAGCCAGACTGCCTCATCATCAATCATGCGGTTTTCATAGGCGGCACGCAGCACCTGTTTGGGAAAATGCAGGTCATTGGAAAAGCCTTGGTCAATGAGGTATTCCTTGGAGGCTTTCCATGCCAGCTCAAATGTAAACTCGAACCGCTGAATCAGACCGTCACGAATGACATCGTTATCGGGATGCTTGCGGTATTCTATATTTGCTTCATCCAACCGCTGTACAGCTTTCAGATAATTTTCAATCTTTTTCATAAAGCACAACACCATCCTTTTCAATATTCTTTATCAGCTCTGCATCGGTATAGGCTGTTACATGGACAAGGTCGCACTTCAGCAGGGTTGGCAGGTCATCAATATCACACCAGAAGCGTGCTTGATTTTCCTCCGGCATACCGTAGATAGCAAGGTCAATGTCGCTGCGCGCGTGGTTGTCTCCTCTGGCGCGAGAGCCAAAGAGAAGGATTTTTTCTGCGTTGTATTTTTCGCCCAGTGCGGCGATGAGAGAGTATAGTTTTTCCATGGGAACCTCCTTGGGGTGGTATTTATTATAGCCTCTTTCTGGTTGATAGCGAGAAAGAGTGATTTTATTTATTGAGGTGGGTTGCAGTCCTTGCAGGGAGTATAACCCTCGGAAGCGGCAGCCTCGTTATTATAAATCCAGATAGGATAGTCCCAATGTGTACAACTATATGTATGATAGCAGGAATCGACATCAGAAACGATTACTGCGCCATTGTGATAAAAATCGTATTCATCACGGATAGAGAAATATCTATCGGAAAATTCTTTGATGTTTGAGGTATACTCCTCTAATTCTGCATATTCCTCATTAAGAGTGATATTTTGAGAATATTGATAGGCATTTCCTGCTAAGCTAAATACAAGCAAAGTGGCGCAAAAAATCAAAGGAATATTAAAATGCTTCTTTGGTCTTTCTGTGGTTGGTGTTGCTGGTATGGGAGAAATGGAAGGACAAATTTCATCAAGGGAAATTTGTTGCTCCATAACTGTATCATTGATGATATTCTGGTTTTTGGTTTGTACTGTCTGCGATGCATTTACTTCCTTAACCTGTTCGGCATAAGAACCGGGAGTTTTCTTTAATTCGACAGATGCTTTTTTAGATTCCGGATGGTAATGTTGAAAAATAGCAGATGCCACAAAAGACCAAAATACAGTTGCTGCAATATTAGGTGGAGTGGCATTTTCTGAATCCAGAATGATTTTTATGCCTGCAATTATCAAATATGAAATGATAGCATTGCAAACAATAAAGATGCGCCTTCTTTTTATAGACCATTGCTTTTTAGAGAATTTGGCGATTAAGAAAGGGACACCACAGTATAAAGCAATAATTAGAATGGTACTAAGGACTATATCCAACATTCCAAACCAATAGCTTGGAGTAGCAGATTCTACTTGCGATGAAGTGTCTGTCATATATAGAGGTTCAGGACCAGCAGTATTATTTGCAATAAAAGTTCTGGTTTTAAGTCCCTCGTAAGAAAGCATTAAAATCCTCCTTTCAGAAATCAATGAAAATAACATTGTTTATGCGGGTGATGCGCCGTTTTTTGGCTTAGATGAATATTTTTCATCTTCCAGAAGAACGGTCATGCGCTCTGTGATTTTGCCCTGATCTATTTCATCAAGCTGGACATACATCCGCAGAGCATCAGAGCAGTTTTTTCCGAAACGGTTTTCAACCTGATGGAAAATTTGTGCAGGGCTGCTTGCAGAATTGTTTTCTTTTGGAACATCATAGCCAATTAACCATGCTTCATTGACATTCAGTGCATCAGCAATCACTTTAATTGTTGGACGTTTAGGTTTTCTCGCTCCGGAAAGATACATAGAGATTGCTTGTTTTGATAAACCAATCTGTTCTGCCAAGATGGTTGCAGAAAGCGAGCTATTATTTTCTAAGCACTGTTTTAATCGCTCAGGAAACGAGCTGATAATTTTAGAGCTCAATTTTCATCACCTCTTTTGCTCAATTATTACACGAAAAGTTCACAACGTCAACAAAAAATGCAAAAAATGGGAAATTAGTTCACAAAATGATTGACAGAGCGATTCTTTAATGCTACTGTAATAGTACACAATGTGAATTAAAGGAGGGGAGAATATGAATAAAGAAAGATTTAGAGGGGTTATTTTTGGAAAATATAAAACGATTAAGGAATTTTCTGATGCAATCGGATGGAATCGGAATAAAACATCCAGATTTCTTAATGGAGTACAAGAGCCGGATAGTGAGGAAATGAGAAAATTTGCGGAGTTTTTTCAATTATCCCCAGATGAGTTTATAGAAATTTTTTTTGAAAATCAGTTCACAAAGTGTACTATATAAGGAGGGAGAATGATGTCTTTAGAGAAAGCTTTGGAGCTTCTGGGATTTTTGCAGGAATGCAAGGAAGGACAGACGGCGGGATACATAAATGCAAATGAGGCGGCTTTTAGAGAAGCGGTTGAGGTGGCGGCCGGATGTATCAAAAAGCAATTACATTTTCAGAGGGTCATAAACGATGCCGTGTTCGAGTGCTTCATGTTGGCGCATGAAGAATGAGCGCAGTTTTTCCTGACAGTGGGCGGAAGCATACACACGTTGGATGTTGGCGTTGCGGATTCTGGAGATTATAGCAAGGCATGAAAAAGGAGATGAAGAACTGCATGTGCAGGCTGCATGCAAGCAAAGCGGATTTTATTCCCTGTAAGAAGTGGGATTAAAACCGAATAGGACAAAATCGGCAGTACATACAGTGTAACGGGAGGTGGTTTTTATGCCGAGAAGAGCGCCAAAAAAATACAATGTAACCATTACTTATTGTGAGCATACACCGGAGGAGGAGGCACGCATCAGCGAGCAGGTAAGAGAGGCGATTTATCGAGCCAAGATGATTGCCATAAAGAAAAGAGAGGAAGCGGCGGCAAAGGAAGCGGCAAATACATAAGAGGGGCTTTGCCCCATGAGAAGGACAAGCTACAAAAGGAGGAAGAAGATGGAGAAAACGACGGCAAACAGCCTGCGGCAGGAAGCGGAGGAGCTGGGACTGCGGGCAGGCAGAAGGGTTGATGTGATTGACAGCATGGACGGAGAGGAGAACGAGCGGCGGAGAAAGCGGAGCGGCGTTGTGGTGCGGTTATTTCGGCATTTCTTTCAATGCGACATGGGCGGATACACAGAGTGCTTCCGATACAACGCCTTACTGAGAAGGGAAATGGGAGAGAAGGTGCGTTTACGTGGATTTTGACAAAATTTATGTGATTTTCAGTTTGATTATGATTTTCAGCGTGATGACAGGGCTTGGGCTTTGGCTGGAGAACAGAAGGCTGGAAAAGGAAAACGAGCGGATGCGGAAGATTCTTTACTGGAGGGATTGGAAATGAAATTTGCGGACATTGCGAAGCGGGCGAAGGCAACGAAGGTTGCGACAGTGCTGACGGACGAGTGCGGTGTGCAGTGGGTAAACGTGGGTGCGGCGATTTACCGCCTGGAGGGGCTACCGAAGATGGATTCGGAGGACTTTCTGCGGCTGGCGGGAGTTTCGGAGGAGAAGATGGGAAAATTTTTGCAAGAGGCGGAGATAGCGGCGGGCGTATCCCTTCTGCGAGACAGAGGAGACGAGATTGAGCTGACGAGCGACATGGCAGGGCTTGTGATTGATTTGGATGGGGACAGGCTGATGCCCTTCTACACGGCACTGCATGGCGTGATTTGGCTGGATGTGAAGAATGTGGAGCCTATCATAAAGGATGACAGCGGATATTTAAGATTTTTTCTGCGAAGCACCGAAAGAGGATGGGTGGTTGCGGCGAAGGATGGACTGCTGCTGATTGCCATTATTCCGGAGAGAAGGATGTCGGAATTTCTTTACAAGCAGGTGCGGGCATTATGGCTGCAATGCGAACAGAGAGGCGTGGAGGAAGAAAAGAAGGAATGGGAGGAGGAAAGGAACATGAAATATCAGGTTTGCGAAAGCTGCGGGGCGCATTTGGACCACGGGGAGAAATGCGACTGTCAGAATGAAGAATGAAGAAAAAAAGACCGGCACCGAAGGGGAAATTCGATGCCGGTCGAGCGGTAGGGAAACCGCCGAGATATTTAACTGAATTATAGCAGAAAAAGACTGAAAAATCAAGGGTTGGGGAACCCTTTTGCTCCTTGATAATAGTATTAACAATTCGAGCATACCCCTACACACATAGAGGGGAAATAGGAATTAAAAAACAGAGGTGGAACGGATGCCGAGATATTTAAAAAAGATTTGGGCGGGGGATGTTTACGAAGCAAAGGAATACAACAGCACGAAAGTGAAGGGGAAAGGCTGCGAAAGAGCCATGCGGGAAAACATCAGCCCAGAAAAAATAGCGGAATACAATTTTCTGGAAACGAGGAAGAAATGCGGGCGGATGATAAACGCAAATTTTAAGGCAGGGGATTTATTCTTGACACTGACATACAGAAAACGGGTTGGGATTGAGGATGCCCTGCGGCTTTTCAGAAATTTCATTTGGAGATTGAAGCGGCTGCGGAAGCGGAAGGGATTGGACGCACTGAAATACATATATGTGATTGAGACAGGGAAGAAGGGCAGGGAGCACCTGCACATGATTATCAATGACATGGACGTGACCTTGAAGGAGTTGACGGAGCTTTGGGGGCTGGGGCGTGTGATGATTTCCAGACTGGAGCCTGGCGGCGACTACACGGGGCTTGCGTTTTACATCACAAAAGAAAATTACAAGGAATACGGACGCAGATGGAACGGGAGCCGCAACCTTGAAAAACCGAGGGAGACTGTGGTGGAGGTTGCGAAAAGCAGAAAGCTGCGGGCACCGAAGCATTACCGTGTGGTTGAGGAAATCAGCTATTACAGTGAAATGACGGGTTTTACCAGATACATGAAGGCAATACGGATTGGAGGAGAGGACTATGGCGAAGGGAAGCCACACGAGCAGTATTTTGACGGGGAAGGATAAGCGTTGCTACCTGACGGGAGAGACAAGAGGCTTGGAGAAGCACCACATATTTTTCGGGACAGGCCTACGGAGGATTTCGGACAAGCATGGATTTTGGATTTGGCTGACGGCGGAGAAGCACAGAGGGACAGGCGGCGTGCATGGCAGAGACGGGCACACACTTGACCTGCGGCTGAAACAGGATTGCCAGCGGCGGTTTGAGGAGACACACAGCAGAGAGGAATTTATGGAAATCATTGGGCGGAACTATCTACCCACCGCCCAAGAAGGGGCGGCAGATGAAGTCTGCTTTGCGAAGCAAAGTGGTGAGCAGCCGGATGAACCAGAAGGAAAACTGCAGATGCCTGCGGATACAGGTGGGTTCTATTTACTGTAGGAGGTATGAGCATGGCATTAGACATAGTACCGATTACGTTTGCGGAGGCAAACGAATTTGTTAAGCGTAATCATAGGCACCACGGCAAAGTTATTGGGCATAAATTCAGTATTGCTGTCGCAGATGTTGAAACAGGCAAGATCGTAGGAGTTGCGATTGTAGGTAGACCTGTATCCCGTTTCCTGGATGACGGATGGACTTTAGAGGTAAACCGACTTTGTACGGATGGCACTCGTAATGCCTGCTCCATGCTCTATGCAGCAGCGTGGCGAGCGGCAAGGGCTATGGGATATAAACGGGTTATTACATACATTCTGGAAACGGAAAATGGAACAAGCCTGCGTGCTGCCGGATGGAAGTGCATCGGACAAGCGGGCGGATTACGCTGGACGGGAAAAAGAAAGCCAGAGATTGACCTATATCCGGCACAAATGAAATTAAGGTATGAGATTGGTTTGGAGGGCTAAGCATGGGCAAAGGAATTACATATAGCACAAGTGGAAGGGACTGCCCCTGCTGCGGATGCCAAGAGAGGACTGTCGGTTGTCATGGAAAGTGCGACCAGTATAAAGCATGGGACGGGAAGCGGCAAGCGGAGCGGCAGGAGAGAATCAAAAGGGCAAGCATACTGCACGAAGCGGATAAGAGAAAGAGTGCAGCGGTAAGCCATTACAAGAGAAGGGGGCGGCAGATATGAATAAGGTGATTTTGATGGGGCGGCTGACAAGCGACCCCAAAATGGATTGGACACGTTCAGAGGATTCCAAACAGTACGCCACATATACATTAGCGGTCAATCGCAGATTTAAGCGGAATGGAGAACAGGAAGCGGATTTTATCAACTGCGTTGCATGGGGAGCCATGGCGGAGTTCGCCGAAAAATACATGAAAAAGGGTGTTATGTTTGCGGTAGTCGGGCGGCTGAATGTCAGAAGCTGGGAGAAGGACGGCGAAAGGCATTGGACAACAACGGTAATTGTGGAGGAGTGCTACTTTACTGGTGGAAAGAAGGATGCAGAGAGCAAGCCGGCACAGAGCAAGCCGACACAGAGCAAGCCTGTGGCGCAGACTGGAAAACAAATGGGGTTGGCGGAGCAGGAGGGTTTCTATCCGATTGATGAAAGTGTTGAGGATGATGATTTGCCATTCTGACGCTCAATCATGGTGTTAAAAATAGTGCCGCCTACATAGACAGACTGAATGGAGGAGAAAGTTAATGCTGATACGAGACGGAATGTTGACAAGTGATTTTGTGTGAGGAGTGAGAGGAATGAGTGTGACACTTGAAGAAAAGATTAACCGGTTAAGAGCGGCAGAAAAACGGCTCCGGAAACATCTGTCGGAGGATGAATTTGGAGTGGTCAGAAGAACTGCGGAGGGATTTGGACAGGAAGCTGACTGGCTGGAGGAACTAAAACGCTACAGGGACTTGGAAGAGCAGGGGCGGCTGTTGGTGCTGCCCTGCAAGGTGGGGGATACGGTGTATGAAATCATCGAGGAAACCGTACCAAACAGATATTTTTATATCAACGAATGGCAGGTACAGGATGTATCAGCGAAGGCTGTCAAGTATGCTGACGAATGGGAATCGTATGACTACGAAAACCTGTATTTTACAAGAGAAGAAGCGGAAGCGGCACTGGAGAGAAGGAGGAACAGAAAATGAACATCAAGGACTACCAGAAGGGAAGGAATGACGGAGGTGGGAGAAAACATGCCAAACGATGACACGACGATCCGGTGTCCCTATTATCTGCGGAGCAACCAGACAGTGATATACTGCGAGAGCGATGTGGAGTTGGAGGGTGCGGAGGGGGCGGAGCGGAGCTTTGCGCACAGCTTTGCGAATGCGGCGAGAAAAAAGGAATTTGTGCGGGCGCACTGCAGGCAGTTTCCGGACATGAACTGTGCGTATGCAACTTATCTTAACGAAATTTACGGAGGTTACGAGTATGAAGCTGAGAGGAAAGCTGAAAAAGGCAAATGTACGACTGGAGAATCAGGAGAAGATGATAGTGGGGCTAGAGAGGGGAAACCGATACCTGCACGATGTATGCGAGAGGACGAGGCAGGAGGCGGCGGAGAAGCTGGAGGAAGCGGCGCAGAACAATGAGCTGATGCTTTTTCTGATGGCGGGGTGCGCGCTGGCGGCAGGCGGAGAAATCCGAATCCGGACAGACAACATGAAGCGGGCGTTGGAAGGAAAGCGGATTCAATTTCAAGCGGATTTGGAACAGCACGAGGCAGTGATTGCAGTGTGCGAGGAGTGAAAAAACGGAAAGGAGCAGGCGTGAAAGCCTACTCCTTTTTTGTGTCCTTTTTTGTGTGCGGCGGTTGGGGGAAAATGGTGCAGAAATGTGATAGATTTATAAAAACAGGTACAAGAGGCAGGAGAGAGCCGAGAGCGGCTATTCTGCAAGGGGGGAGAAAGTGATGGAGAAAAAGACAGAAAGGCGGGATTGGGGAGAGATTAAAAACGCCTATATTACAGGCAAGGAGAGCCTAAACAAGCTGGCGGAAAGATACGAAATCCCCCTACGAACGATAAAGGACAGGAGCAGGAAAGAGAAGTGGGTGGAGGAGCGGAAAAAATTCCGCACCGGCGTTGCACAGGAGGCATCCCGAAAAACAGCGAAAAAAGAAGTGAAGCGGCTGGTAAAGCTGCGGGATGTTGCAGAGGATGTGGCAGACCTGATCGGGCAGGACGTGGAGCGGATGAAAAAGCTCAGAGAAAAGCGGAAAAACGTAACGCCGGAGGACGTGAAGATGATTAAGGATTTGACGGTAGCACTCAAGAACATTGCGGATGTGATGCGGGATGTTTACGACATTCCGACGATTCGGGAAAAGCTGCTGCAGGCAAAATACAACGACTACAAGCGGATTCTGGCAGAGATGGAAAAAGCACCTGAGGACAGCCTGATTGTGCTGGCGGAGACATTGGAAAGAGTGGAAGAAGATGACATGGAAGAAATGGACAAAGACGGTGGAGGAGCTGCGGAAGGAAAAGAAGGTAATCTGGAGCCCACAGCCGAAGCAGATTGAATTTATGCAAAGACCGGAGTATGAGGCATTTTACGGGGGAGCGGCAGGCGGCGGCAAGAGCGACAGCCTGCTGATGGAGGCACTGAGGCAGGTAAACATACCGCACTACAAGGGGCTTATCATCCGAAAGACATACCCCGAATTATCGGAGCTGATAGACAAGAGCCTGCGGTTTTACGGGGCGGCATTTCCGAAGGCGAAATACAACGGGAGCGAACACGTTTGGAAATTTCCGAGCGGTGCAAAGATTTACTTTGGGAGTTTGCATCATGCGAAGGACAAAATCAAATACCAAGGGAAGGAATTTGACTTTATCGGCTTTGACGAGCTGACGCATTTCACATGGGACGAATACAGCTATCTTTTTTCCCGAAACAGACCAAGCGGCAAGGGGACGAGAGTATACATGCGGGCAACGGGAAACCCCGGCGGCATCGGGCATGGATGGGTAAAGAGCAGATTCATCACGGCGGCACCACCCAAGACAACGATATGGGAAAGCTACAGCGTGGAGGCACCGGACGGCGGAGAAATCAAGATGAAGCGGGACAGGATATTTATTCCCTCTACAGTATTCGACAACCCTGCGCTTTTGCAGAACAACCCCGAATACCTTGCGAGCCTTGCCATGATGAGTGAGGCGGAGAAGAAGGCCCTGCTCTATGGCGACTGGGACTGCTTCAGCGGACAGGTATTCAGCGAATGGCGGGACGATCCGGCGGGCTACGAAACAAGGCGGTGGAGCCATGTTATCAAGCCGTTCCTGATTCCGGAGCATTGGAAGATTGTGCGGGGGTTTGACTTTGGGTTCAGCAGGCCGTTCAGCGTGGGATGGTATGCGGTGGACGAAAAGGGCGTGCTTTACCGCATTGCGGAATACTACGGCTGCACGGGCGTGCCGAACGAGGGCATCCGCATCAACCCGAAGGAAATTGCGGCGGGAATACGGGAGATAGAAACGACGCACCCGCTACTGAAAGGGAAAAGCATTACAGGCGTAGCCGACCCAAGCATTTTTGAGAAAAGCCGAGGGGAAAGCATAGCGGAGCAGATGGAGGATTTCCCGCACTTCATTTCATGGGAGAAGGGGGACAACACACGCCTTGCGGGGAAGATGCAGTTTCACTACAGGCTTGCCTTTGACGAGGAGGGACAGAGCATGTTCTACTGCTTTGACACCTGCAAGCACTTTCTGCGGACGATACCGAACCTAGTATATGACGAGGCGAAGGTGGAGGACATAGACACGGAGGGAGAGGATCACATCTACGACGAGTGCAGATACATCTTTATGTCGCGCCCGATTTCGCCGAGAAAGACAACGCCGAAGCTAATGCCGTTGGAGGATCCTCTGAACCTATTCGGCGGAGAGAGGGCGGACGGAAAATATCAATTCTACAGAGTATAGGAGAAGGAGGAAGGAACATGTTTGACGAGATAGAAAGCAGTGACATGGTGAAAAAGGGCGAGGAGCTTCTGCAAAAATACATGGACGGGAAGAAGAACCTTGACAAAAGGATTGTAGAAAACGAACAGTGGTACAAGATGCTGCACTGGGAGCAGATCAGAGACAAGGACAACGGGCCGCGGACGGCTTCTGCGTGGTTATTTAACAGCTTAGCGAACAAGCACGCGGATGCGATGGACAACTACCCACAGCCGAACTTTTTACCGAGAGAGGAAGGGGACAAGCACGATGCGGAGGTGCTTTCCAAGATTGTGCCTGTGATTCTGAAACAGAACAACTTTGAGCAGGCATACAACGACGCATGGCACGACAAGCTGAAAAGCGGCACAGGGGTTTACAAGGTTTTCTGGGACAAGGATAAGGACAATGGTGTGGGGGACATCGGCATTGTGGACGTGGATATTCTCAATTTGTTCTGGGAGCCGGGGGTAAAGGATATTCAGAAAAGCCCGAACCTGTTTCACATTGAGCTGGTGAACAGGGAGGAGATGGAGGGGGAATACCCTGATTTCAAATTCAGAGGCAGCGGCGATACACGGAGTGCAAAATACATGCACGATGACACGATTGACACGACGGACAAGTGCATGGTAGTGGACTGGTATTACAAAAAGCACGAGGGCGGAAGAATGACGCTGCATTTTATCAAATTCTGCGAAGGGAATCTGCTTTATGCCACAGAGGCGGAGGAAGGGATGGAGAATGGACTTTATGCACACGGGAGATACCCTTACGAATTTGACGTACTCTTTCCTGAAAAGGACAGCCCGGCGGGGTTTGGCTATGTGGACATTATGAAGGACGCACAGATTTCGATTGACAACATGTGGATCAGCTTTGAAAAGAATGTGAAATGGTGCAGCGAGCCGCGATATTTTGCAAAGGACGGCAGCGGCATAAACGCGGAACAATTTGCAGACCTGGGGAACACGATTGTAAATTACACGGGGGATATTGACAACATTAAGCCGATACAGACGGCACCGGTCGGCGGGATTGCGACGAACCTTTACCAGCTGAAGATTGACGAGCTGAAGGAGACGAGCAGCAACAGGGACTTTTCCCAAGGAAGCACAGCAAGCGGCGTAACGGCGGCAAGTGCGATTGCAGCCTTACAGGAGGCAGGAAGCAAGACGAGCCGAGACATGATTAAATCGGCATACCGCGCATTTGAGAGAATCAACATTCTGGTGGTGGAGCTGATTCGGGAGTTTTACGATGAGGCGAGAGAGTTTCGCATTACGGGCAAGCGTGGGGACGAATTTATCAAATACAGCAACGAAAACCTGAAGCCCAAGGAGGAAATGCTCATGGGACAGGTGGCAGTAAGCAGCAGGAAGCCTATCTTTGACATCAACATCACGAGCCAGAAAAGCAGTCCCTTTTCCCGTGTGGCACAAAACGAGCTGGCAAAGGAGCTTTACGGAGCGGGGCTATTCAACCCACAGCTGACAGACCAAGCCCTGATTTGCCTAGAAATGATGGACTTTGAGGGGCGGGAGGAAATCATCCGCAAGGTAAGCCAGAACGGAACGATGCTGCAGCAGCTACAGCAGATGCAGATGCAAATTCAGCAGATGGCGGAGGTTATCACACAGCTGACAGGCAGAGACATGATAGGGGCCGTAAGCGGCGAAGCGGCAGGAGAGGAAATGCCGCCGACAGGAACAGGCAGCGGCACAGATGCGTTAGGAGATGCCTACCGGAGCGCAAAGGGAAACAAGATTGCAGAGCGAGCGAAGGAGAGAACGAGGGAGAGGACAACGGTAGGATGAGAGGTGGAAACGGATGACAAAGATTTTATGGGCGGAAACGGCGGACATCTGCTGCATACGGGCGGAGGGACACGCCGGATACAACCCCGGAAACGACATTGTGTGTGCGGCGATTTCAGCCCTGATGCAGACGCTTTATGCAGGGCTTGACAGCGTATGCCATGCAATGGTTGCGGAGCGGCACAGTGACGGGAAGATGCTTGTTGTAGCCTACAAGGAGGGGAGCAGAAAAAGGGAGATAGAAACGCTTTTTCGGGGGATTTTGTGCGGCTTGGAGCTGATCGCGGAGGAATACGCCGACTGCGTAGAAATGGGGCCGCTGGAAGATGAAAAGTGGGTGGGGGAAAGAAAAAAAGAAATATATTAAAATAGCGGTAGGCACCTCGGAGAGACGAGAGGGAACAAGAATGACACACCGGAAAGACGGTAGGAAAAAAGACACACTGGAAAGACAGTAGAGGAGGAAAAACCATGAAGCATTACGAAATGAATTTGCGCTTATTTGACGGCGAAGGAGGAGCGGCGGGCACTGCAGCGGCAGGCGCGACCACGACCGGAGCGGAGACAGGCGCAGCGGGCGGCGAAAGCAGGGACTTCAACGCAGAATTTGACACCATGGTGAAGGGCGAATACAAGGATGCCTTTGACGCAAGGGTGCAGAAGATTGTGCAGGGGAGGCTGAAAAACAGCAAGCAGACGGAAAGCAAGCTGAAGGATGCAGAGGGACTGCTGGCAATGGTGGGCGAAAGATACAACCTTGACGGCAAGGATTTTACGGCACTGAAGGCGGCACTGGAGGGCGACAGGCAGTACCTTGAGGCGGAGGCTCTGGAAAAGGGCATGACCGTAGAGCAGCTGGCGCAGTTCAAAAAAATGGAACGGGAGAACAAAGCATTTCAGGAGCAGATTGCACAGGACAGACAGCGGCAGGAATTTGAACAGAAATTTGCCGCATGGACGCAGGAGGCGGAGCAGCTGAAAGAAAAATTCCCTGCACTTGACCTTGCGGCGGAATTTGACAATCCCGAATTTGTACGAATGCTGGATCATGGTATCAGTGTGGGGACGGCTTATCAGGCGGTTCACTTTGACGACCTGATGGGCGGTGCGCTGCAGCACACGGCAGCAACAACAGAGAGAAAGGTTCTGGACAGCATCCGCGCACGCGGCGCAAGACCGGCAGAGAACGGCGCGAGCGGCAGCAGCGGGGCAAGAGAGAAACCGATTGACGTAACAAAATTAACAAAACAACAGAGAAATGAACTGATTGAGAGAGCGAGAAGAAACCCTGACGAGAGAATCACATTCTCCTGATTGGTTCTGAAAGAAGGAGGACAGAAGAAATGAGAAAACAGAGAATGAATCTGCGTCTGTTTGACGTGATGACAACGACGACAGAGACACTGTCGGCGGAAATGAAAATTTTTTATGACGGCGTGCTTCTGGACAACGCAAAGCCGAACTTGGTACACGACCAATTCGGACAGAAAAGACCTATCCCCAAAAACGGCGGTAAGGAGATTGAATTCAGACGCTACAAGACACTGCCGAAGGCACTGACTGCGCTGACAGAGGGCGTGACACCCGACCCGAATAAGATGAGCGTTACAACGGTAACGGCGAAGGTGAAGCAGTACGGTGACTGGATTTCGCTTTCCGACGTATTACTGCTGACGGCGATTGATAACAACCTGACAGAGGCAGTGGTGCTTTTGGGCGACCAGAGCGGCAGAACACTGGACACTATTACGAGAGAGGTTATCAACGGCGGGACAAACGTACTGTATGCGCCTGCTGGTGCGACACCCGTTACCACAAGGGCAGGCATCAAGGCAAACAGCCTGATGAGCCTGCAGCTGATTATGAAGGCGGCGGCAATTTTGAAGGGCGCAAACACAGTGCCTTTTGACAAGAGCTATGTGGCTATTGTGCATCCTTATGTTGCTTATGACCTGATGCAGGATGAAAAATGGGAGGAATGGAACAAATACACCAATGCAGAGGCAATGTACGAAGGCGAGCTGGGGCGCATCGGCAATGTGCGCTTTGTGGAATCGACCGAGGCAAAAATCTGGGACAAGAATACCGCAGGCGGTGACGTTTCTGTATTCTCTACACTGGTAATCGGGAAAAATGCTTACGGCGTGACAGAAGTAGAGGGCGGCGGCTTGCAGACGATTGTAAAACAGCTTGGCAGCGGCGGCACGGCAGATCCTCTGAACCAGAGAGCATCCGCAGGCTGGAAGGCAATCAAGACGGCGGAAATCCTTTCTGATGAATTCATGGTAAGAATCGAAAGCAGCTCCAGCTTCAGCGCAGCGGCGGCGAACTAAGAAAAGGAGGACAACCCTATGGCTACAAAAAAGGAAACCACAGCGGAACAGACAGCGGAAAGCACAATGCCTACACAGGAGGAAATGCAGAAGCTGCTTGAGGAAAATGCAAGGCTGAAAGCCGAAAGAGACGCAGCGGAGGCGGCAAGGATTGATGCGGAGCTTGCAGCGGCACAGAGCAAGGAGACGGAGCAGCTCAAGGAGGACGAGGAGCTGACGGCAGGACAGAAGCAGGTGCTGATGGAAAAGCGGATGCAGGAGACTATGGAGGCGGCAAAGGCGGAAAAGGAAACCATCCGTCTGCCAATTACCGGAAACGGTGATGACGATGTATTCGTAAGCGTGAACGGTTACAAATACCTGATTCAGCGCGGGAAAGAGGTTGAAGTGCCCCGCTTTGTGGCAGAGGTGCTGAAAAACAGCGAAAACCAGAAGGCGGCAACCTACAGAATGATGGAGGAAATGCAGAAGAAGGCGGAGGACGGCAAGGGGCGTTTTCTGTAAAAAGAGGATGGTAGGGGCAGGAATGTCCCTACCATTTTTGGAAGGAGGAAAAGAAAGTGATTTCGATTATCGGGAAGGAAATGCTTTTTCCGAATGAGGAACAGACCTTCATTGCAGGGGACACGCGGACAGTGAGCCGCACCTTCATGATGAAACGATACGAGGCGGACAGGATTGACCTTTCGCCGCTGACATTTCGGCTGGATGTGGAATACAAGAGCGGGAAGAAGGACACTCTGCTTTTAATCAAGACGGTGCAGGAGGAAAGCATTGCATTATTTCTTGAGGTGGATGCAGGGATTTTCAGAGAGAACGGGACGGTTTTCATTGCCGTGCGAGGGAATGACGCGGACGGCGTGCTGAACTGGACAACGGCGAAAGCACCTGTTTTTGTGGAGGGCGCGATTGACACAGACGGCGCATGGAGCGGAGAACTAAGCGAGCTAAAGCAGATGGAGGCGGCGGTTTCTAAGGTGCTGGAAAGCGAAGCGGCAAGAGAGAACGCAGAAGCGGCAAGAGAAGGTGCGGAAAAGCAGCGGCAGACAGACACAGCGGCGGCAATACAGGAGGCGCAGGAGGCGGCGGAGATTGCCAGAAACGCCAAGGGCGACAAAGGCGACCCATTTACCTACGAGGACTTTACACCGGAGCAGCTGGCGAAGCTGAAGGGAGCAAAGGGGGATGCGTTTACCTACAAGGACTTCACACCTGAACAGTTGGCAAAGCTGAAAGGGGAAAAAGGAGATACCGGGCAGGATGGCTACACGCCGAAAAAGGGCATAGACTACTTCGATGGGGCGAAGGGCGACCCATTTACCTACGAGGACTTTACACCGGAGCAGCTGGCGAAGCTGAGGGGGGCAAAGGGGGATGCCTTTACATATTCCGACTTTACGGCGGAGCAGATTGCGGCACTCAAAGGCGAGCGAGGACAAAAGGGCGACACCGGCGAGAAGGGGCAGAACGGCGCAGACGGCAAAAGCGCATACGAAACGGCGAAGGAAGGCGGATACGCTGGGACGGAAAGCGACTTTGCGGCGGCGTTGGCGGCGGCTGCGAAAGCGGGGGTGCTTGTGGATGATGTGACCGGGGAGAAATATCGGCTTGGAGTAGCAAACGGTGGTTTATATTACAGGAAGGAGACGAAGGTATGAACGAACCGATTTTTATTGCGCGGCAGGACACCTTAGACGAGAAAATTATTCCTGCGCAGCTTTTGAATGATTATAAGCTGCACGGAGAATACAGCTTTGTATTTCATACGCCGGAGCTGTGGCACAAGATGTGTACGCATGCTTACGCGGCAAACGACCAGAAGGTTAACGGGGAAGCCTTAGAATATGTTCTTACAAAAGCCGCCCCTACGGGGTCGTACAGTTTATCAAACTGGATGGCGCTGCTCTGCGATACGGCAGAACAGGCGGCACAAGGACTGTATGCAGGGATTGAGACGGCTGGACAACTGGCGCAGAGCAGCGCCGCCATGGCAGCAGTCAGCAACAGTGAAACCGCCATGGCAGCAGTATCAGGCTCTGAGATGGCGATGAATTCCATTTGTTCTGTGAAAACGGCACTGCGCGCATTTGCGGCAAGCAAGCATTGGAACAGCACCGTGAAGGAAAACGACATGGCAATCGCCAAAGTGGCTGTAGCTTTAGCAAACAGCAACGAATTTTCCACCATTTCCAGCTGTGCGGAAATGGCGGAAAATTCGACAGCAATGTCTGTACTGGCTGCCAGCGAGACAGCAATGTCTGTACTGGCAGATAGTGCTACTGCAAGAACGGCATTGACGGGTTCGAGCTACTACGGGAAATATATGCAGAACGATACGATGTGCATTGCGAAGCTGGCGGTTGGCTTTGCTAACCTTGCATCTGTGGGCTACTCCAGTATGGCTGGAGTAGCCGCAGATGCAACAGCCATGAACGCAGTCGCTGCGAGCAGCACAGCCATGAACGCAGTCGCTGCGAGCAGCACAGCCATGAACGCAGTCGCTGCGAGCAGCACAGCCATG
>QWCY01000989.1_pt1 | contig 44313 bp, 36 predicted proteins | sample 1972631 | NCBI WGS metagenome assembly QWCY01 (sample SAMN09866696, study PRJNA288562) | Human gut metagenome isolate pre1_stool, whole genome shotgun sequencing... | isolation source: gut | host: Homo sapiens | place: USA: California
CGACGAGCTACCGGGGAAGGTGAAGTCTTTCTTTCGGTATGCGCTGGAGAACTACGACTTTGAGTGGCTGTTCAAGTGTGATGACGATACGTATGTGGACTTGGAACGTTTGGAATCCGTGGTGGATGATGAGTACGACTTGATCGGGGATGCGCTGGTGTCCATGCGCAACTCTCCGAGTGGGGGAGCGGGTTATTTTCTGAAAAGGGGCATGGTGGAGAAGCTTGTGGAGGCGCCCGGCTTTGCGGATTGCGGGGCGGAGGATGTGATCGTGGGTGAACTGGTAGGGAAACTTGAAGGGAGGCTGAAGTCGACAGGCCGTCTTTACATGAGCAATGTCCATTACCCGGATGCCGGGAATGACATGGTAACGGCGCACTGGTGCACGCCTGCCATTATGAATGCCCTGTATACTTTCAACCACAGGGTTCCTTCAGTTGTCTGCGACGTGACTCATCTCCACTGGAAGGGTGAAATGCTGTTTTATGCCAACGGAGTGTTCCGGCGCCGTGACACGTCCTGCTATGGGTGGTGGAGTATTGGGCATAAAGGGGAGTTAACGTTGAAATGGCAAATGTGGCCGATGGAACAGCTTCTTTTAGAAGGAGATGCCTATATTGGGTCGGAAATGGAGATTCACCAGCGCCCCGGCATGCCTTCCCTGTACCGATTGTGGTCTGAAAGCAAACTCTCTGCCAGCAGCGCCGAGATCATGGATCAATCTCCTCTGCAGTATATTCATTTGGGGTGCGGTAACCGGAGATTGAATGGCTGGTTGAATTTGGACTCCCCCAACTATGACATTACCCGTCCGCTTCCGTGGAAAGATGACTCGGTAGATGCATTCTATCTGGAATATGGGATTGACAAAGTTACGCCCGTGGAGGCCTGCCATTTTTTTGCAGAGGCATTCCGCTGTTTAAAACCGGGAGGCTTTTTGCGTCTGAGTTTCCGTGATATTCGTTTGATGCACGGAGTGATATCTCCCGCTTTCAAGCAATACATGAAGAAACGGTTTCGGGAAAAGCCGGTTCCGGAACATGACTTGTGCATGCTTATGGAAGCCTACCAGCATCAGTCCCTGTGGAATACCGATTTTTTAAGCTATCTGTTGAAGGAATTCGGATTTTACGTTTCACAGCATGCGCCGGGGGAATCCCGGTATTTGCATCTTCAATGTCTTGAAAGACGCATCGACCGGGACGAACATCCTTTTGATCTGCTGGGCGCCGTTTGTCTGGATGCGGGAAAACCGAAGAAGAGCAGCTCCAGGAGGTTTCTTTCTTTGTCTTCTGACTCAGAAAAGATTTCTCCTGAATACGTGACTACTCAATTCCTTCCAAACTCACGTACAGGCCGGCATTTGTTCCAGATAGCCGCAACTTATGCCCATGCGCTTAGGACGGACGTTGGATGCCGCATTCCCTGGAGGCACGATTTGAACACCTGGAACCTGATGTCTTACTTGGGAAGTGCGTGTTCTCCATGCCCGGATGGCGGCTATTCCGATCCTGTAACATACCGGGAACCCGGATTTTCTTACAGGCCCATTCCGGATACGGTCCGTCGTGGCGCGTTGAGCGGCTACTTTCAGAGTGAACGGTATTTTGAGGATTTTGCTGAAGAAATACGTTCCCTGTTCCAGTCTCTCATAGCGCCCGTGCAGGAAGGAACTGCCGGCGTTCATCTGAGGATAGGAGATTACCTTCAGAGAGCGGATATGTATCACACGCCGGATGGCGCCTTCCTTAATGAGGCGTTTAAAAGACTTTCCGACAATATCAGAACACTGGTTGTTTTCTCCGACTCTCCTGAACTGGCCCGGAAGCTGGTGGAAAGTGTCCCGAAAGCCAAGCGTTTTGAAATAGTCATGGATGAACATGAAACACTGGATGCCCTCCGGGAATTAACGGCCATGCAGGAACTTGTCCTCTCTTGCTCCTCCTTTTCCTGGTGGGGGGCGTGGCTGGGCTCCCAGCAACGGGTTTTCATTCAAAAACAGTGGTTTACCGGAAATATTGAAGATGAACAGGATATTTTCTGCCCTTCCTGGATTAAACTTTAACATTTAAATTTTATGAAATGCGTCTTGATTATATCTTCCGGAGAGATGGCGGAAGGAGCTTCTGAACTGCACCGGATGGGATATGAATTGGAGCTCTATCCTTCCACCCGGGATCTTTCATCCTTGAAGGATACACGGGAGAAGGAAAGCGCCGCATTTATCGGACGGGATCCTTGTTCCGCGGAACGCTCCCATGTGCGTTCCCTGAGAGCATCCTTCATACGGATGCTGGAAGACAGGAGATATGCCGGAAATGATTTGATCATCTTCGGAGAAAGCGATGCCGTTCCCATGGTAGCTTCATCACGTTTGGAGGCGGCTTTGAGGAAAGAGATGAAGGAACACCCGGAAACGGATATTTTCAGGCTTTTTCACCATGCCGTCTGGTCGCCTCAGGGAAATCCATTTGAGTCTGATGAACTTTTGTTTGAAGATTTCAAAACGGGAAAGACCGACTTCAATACTCCCTATGTATGGGGAACGCATGCCATGGTAATCCCCTCTTGCAAACGGGAAAAAGTCATTCAGGTTTTTGCCGATTATCGGCTGCCAACGGATATTGCCTTGGAGGCGGCCAACAGCAACGGGGAGCTTCATATCCGGGTTGCCCGTCACAATTTATTCTACCAGCATGAACGGACAAAAAAAAGACCGGCCTGCCGTATTGCGGCCTGTCTTTCTTCCTACAGGCGCTTAACGGACTTACAGAGGCAAATCTGGTGCATGATGGATCAAAGCTATGAGAATTTCCATGTTTTTGCCGCTGTTAAAGGCATACCGGAAGCTACATACCGAAAGACTGTTCTTCCTCTTTTTGAACATTTCATCCAGGAAGGACGCCTGACAATGAGACTGTTCCCGAATAAAAACCAGCTTTCCAACTTTTTGGATGCAATACGGGATCTGGATATTTCCGACTACGACCTTTTTGCCAAAATTGACGACGATGACTTGTACGGAAGAGACTATTTTAAATCCATCAATGACTTCCATCAACATCTTCCACGGGAATTCAGCAGTTATTACTGCGGCTTCGGCCAATATCTGAACGCCCGTGGGGGTTATCCACTTTGCGGGAATGGCTTTTTCAGCTGTTTTGGACCCACCATGGTATTCAGCAGGGATGTCCTTGAAAAATTAATCACCTGTGAACAGGATCCCGGAAGGATCTCCGAGATTTCTCCCAGGCTGGGACATTCCGGATACGGGTTTACGGAAGACAATCTCATGCACAAGCTCATGATTGACACCGGAAGCTGCAACCGTATCCGTTACGTGCAGGAGATGTCTCTTCCAATGCACCTGGTTATTCAGACCAACAATGCTTCCGTGATGCGGGGGGGACTGGTGCCGGGGGACTTCCGGGGAAGAAACTGGCAGATCTCTCACAGCCGGTTCAATGCCGAATCCTTCATGGAAATCGGTCATCCCCAATGGTACGACATCGTACGTATTTTTGGCGGCAGGGCATGCCGTTTTCAAAGGAATGACTGGGCTGACGTTCTTTCCTTGACCGATGAAGAAGTGACTCTTAAGTGGGACCAATGGGGAACGGAGACATTCAGAAGGAGGGATGATGGTTCGTTTTTCCTTTCAGGAAACGGGGAACAACAGAATTCTCCTTCCTCACAGAGAAAGAAAGTGGCCGTATTATATATCGCCACGGGACGCTATATGGCGTTTTGGAAAGATTTTTATGCAGCCGCCAAACAATATTTCCTTCCAGGCCATGACGTCCGCTATTTTTTGTTCACGGATCATAATGAAGTTAAAACTCCTGATGACGTAACGCTTGTCATCAAGCCGTTCTATCCCTGGCCGATGGAAACCTTAAGGCGTTTTGAAACTTTCTTAAGTGTTCAGAAAGAATTGCAGGAATATGACTACATTTACTTTATGAATGGTACGTTATTGCCGGTTTCCCCCATTGGAGAAGAAATATTTCCGAATGACCGGCAGGGGATTGCAGTAACTCTTCATCCGGGATATTACGGAAACACCCGTTCCTGTTATCCCTATGAAAAGAACGGAATGTCCGAAGCGCGGATTCTTCCCGAACAGGGGGAATACTATGTCGCTGGAGGATTTAATGGAGGAAGGACTAAGGACTTTCTTTCCATGTGCCGGGAACTGGCCGGGGCTGTTAAACGGGATCTTGACAATGGAATTATAGCTGTCTGGCATGATGAAAGCCACCTCAACAAATATGTGGTTGGCAGACATCCCCTTGTTCTAGGACCGGAATATTTGTTCCCTGAGACTTTGGTATTTAACCGTTATTATCTTATGGGGCTTAAACATAGGGTTAAAATTCTGGTGAAGGATAAATCGCTTTCCAAATATGGGGGGCATGCATGGTTGAGGAAGCTGGTATGAATAATAAAAAATTAACTCGCGTGGCCTTTGCCGACTTTTGGCAGGGATTTAATCCGCATGATTTTATTTTATCAGCAGTTTTAAAGGAACGGCTGAATATGGTTATTGTGGATAATCAGGATGAAGCAGATTTGCTGATTTACTCCGTTTTTGGAAATGCGCACCACTATTTTAAAGGCGTCCGGGTTTTCTATACGGCCGAATCCGTAAAGCCGTTGTGGGATGAATGCGATTATGCCATTTCATTCATGAGGGAGGATGTCCCCTATCCCGAATGCCATTTGCGTCTTCCCAACTGGATGGAAAGGAATTATATAAAGCAGACAGGGGTTGTGGAACAGTATCCCAAGGATAAAAGATCCCTTTTGTCCAGGCATACCCGTTTTTGCAACTTCGTATATTCCAATGGCAACTCTCCGGAAAGAATTTATTTTATGCGCCTTCTTTCCCAATACAAAACCGTAGATTGCGGGGGTACGGTTCTGAACAACATGGGAGAACGTGTTCGGGATAAGATTGCCTTCTGTTCATCCTATAAATTCACGATTGCCTTTGAAAACTATCCCGCTGCCGGCTACACGACTGAAAAACTGATTGATTCCCTGGCCGCCCTTTCCCTTCCCATTTATTGGGGGGCACCGGACGCCGAAAAAGAAGTCAACCCTTCCCGTTTTGTCAATGCCGGGGATTTTTCATCCCCGGAAGCCCTGGCTGAATACATTATCCGGCTTGACCAGGATGAGGAACTTTATCTCAGTTACATGGATGGCCCCGTCTTTGCTCCCGGCAGGCCGGATATTAAGGAATACATGCGCCGTCTGGAGAATTTTTTTTCCATGGTGGCTTCCAATGGGAACATACTGCGTGAATGCAGGCCGCGCCTCAAGGTGACATGCTTGCATCACGGCCATCCCATCATGCCCCGGTATGACGACGGCAAGCAATGGTCGGGAAAAATGGAACTCAGGCTGCCCCGGTTACTGAAAAAATCCGTTTCTTCTATCTTTAAGCCAGCTAAAGAAGACGCAGCCTCGCATTTGATTCCTAAACTGGCCGTTATTCCGGCCAAGAAAGACTCGGAACGCTGCCCCGGCAAAAACTGCCGATTATTTGCAGGGCGTCCCTTGTTCCAGTATTCCGTTTCATATGCCCTTCAGGAAGGATTCATGCCGATTGTCAGTACTGATAGTGAAGAAATTATGGAATACTGCCGCCGGGAAGGTATCCGTTATGTCCGGGAAAAGGTGAATGATAAGAGAATGGAAAATTGCATTCATCAGGTTCTGTCCGGGATCTCTTGCAAAATGTTTGCCATTCTTCAGCCGACTTCTCCTTTTCGCAGGGCCGGGCTTCTGCGCCAGATGGCGGAAGACATGGAAAAAGGAGAAATTCACTCAGCCTATACGGCCCATAGAATTAAAATGATCGGCCATCTGGATGGACAATTCCACGTGGCTCATCGCGAACAGGATGCCAGGAAATTTTTCTATTTCTTTGATGGCAATATTAATGCTATCACACAAAAGCATTTTCAGGAATCCGGAACTCTCTTTGATAATGATTCGCGCCCGTATTTAAACGATTTTCCGTGTTGTTTGCAAATTGATACGGAAGAGGAATGGAAGCTGTTGGCAAGATTGAGCGGAAATGAAGAATATCAGGGTTTGCTGGCTTCTGAAGGACGTGAGAAACGAATATGCATCGTCTCTAATAAACGGAACTTGAAACGCAATTATTCAGCGTTTGTTGATTCCTGTGATAAAATCATGAGGGTTAATAAAATGGATAACCTGAATTCCGGTTTGGCGGGAACGAGAACGGATATCCTTTTGATTTCATGCTTTTATGGGTATCTGGCTTTTTCTCCTGCGGAAAGGCATATGGATATGCTTCCTGAAATCCCGGAAATCTATTTCAATAATGAAGAATTGGGGTGCTCCAATGAATTTGCCTGCCGGGAAGGACTGAAAAACTGGAAATTCATGCCGGGAGCAGTTCATCGGAGTACGCCCAACTTTACAACATTGAGCAAAGCTCTTTGCCTGGCGGATTATCTATTTCCGGATGCCCAACTCTATTATTTGGGAGATACGGATATGAATTTGAGGGCTTCCGGGAGTCCCAAGCATCATGCATCTGTGGAAAATGCCTATATTCAGTCCCTCATCGATCATGGAAGGATAATTCCCATTCTGGAGGACGAGGCCGGGGAGTTTTATTATTCCTCCCCTCTATTGCCAGGTTCTGCTTCTTCAGAGTCCCCCTCAATGAAAGAGGAACCTGCAGAGGACATCGTCATCAGGCATCCCCAGTGGACGGACCAATTCCATATAGAGGGAAAACGGGGACGCAGGCTCCACCGCAATGATGCTGCAGTCATTCTACAGCATGATGAAGAGAAGCTTGTTCTTCAATGGGACAACTGGGGAAGGGAGGAATTTTATGAAATGGAAGAGGGCAACTACCAGTATCTCAGTTATCATTGTACTTCTTCCATCAATGAAGTGAACAAGTACGCGGATGAATTGCTCATCAATCCCTGTGACGGCACTAATTCCGTATGGCTGAACTTTCGGCATCCCTTTATTTGCATGAAGTATCATCAATGGGAAGGGCTTCTTCTGCTGGACCGCATGTGCCTTGATATAGAACGTGAAATAAGAAAGATGCCCTCCCTCAAATCTATTCTTCTGACAGGTATCTGCAAGGATGCTCTCGTAGCGCTGATTTTGGCGGTCCGGTTGAAAAAAGATTTTCCTCATCTCCACATGGGCGTTTGGGGGTGTCCGTGGCCGCTCGATTTCAGTGGCAAATCACCTATGCATCAGGGAAAGTATATTTCTCCGGCGCATGCACAAATAAGGGAGAAAAAAACGTTTTCATCTCTTTTTCAACATTATGGAGACCCCCTGGCGATACTGCGGCAGGAAACATCCTCCGGTCTTCACCTATTTGGCTTTTATAGTTCAAATCCACATTGGTTCTGTGATGCAGACGCCACAAAAAGATTGGAGCCTTATCTGACAAAAACATATGTTCATCAGGCTGAAGGTAATGAGGAAATTGCCCACGTTCATGGAAAAATCACACAATTGGTAAAACAAAAACCGGAATTGATCCAATCATGGATGAAGGAAATGTTTCAGAAAATGATACAAAGTGAATGCGGAGAAAATTCAAATAAATCTGTAATGAGCATATCTGCCTGAGATAATATCATTAATGTTTAAAAACTATTGAAGTTAAAATGCAATCTGGCGTACAAGAAACGGGTTCCTCGAAAGGATATTTGGAACGGGTAGGCTTTCTCCGTATTCTTAATGAAGAAAATACTGTTATTCCCTGTCTTTTAAGCGTAGCTCCCGTTCTGGATCATGTCGTTATTCTTTGGTCGGATACGGAGGACCGCACTATTGAGCTCATGGAAGAATGGAAACAGTATATTGAAGATAAATATGAGTGTCGCCTGAGTTTTCTTCATTATCCGCATCATGTGGTTCCTCCTCATTCAGTTGATGATTTAAGGGCTCTTCCCAAAGAAAACAGAATTGACACCTACTTGAATTTCGGAATGGATTTCATTGGTAATCTCTATGCGGGGAAATCATTCTGTGTCGGCAAAGTTGATGCTGATCAAATTTATTTTACACAGGAATTGGAAGCTGCATACCAAATGATAGGCAAACCGGATGATTGTGTTTCTATCCGGGGGCATAATACTTTGGTTTTCCAGAAAAGGTTAATGATTTATGGGCCGCGACCGGGAAATGGAGGAGGAGATTCATTTATTTGTGGCATGAACAATTTGCCCCGTTATGGAATTGCCGCGCCTTATGAAGTGGATATAACCCGTCACCCCTGGATAAGACCCTATTCTAATACCTGCTGGATGCACTTCATGAGAAAAGCCAGATACGGAAACGTTATCCGGGACTTTCAGGAAAATGAAATCACACCTCTTTCTCAAAATCCTGATTTGGTGAATCGTTTCCGGACTCATATCCTTCCGTTGCTTCAGAAGGCAAACAGTTCGTATGTGGATCTGTCCCTGAATTAAGTCCATAACGCAAAATTGGGTGTCGGAATGCATTTCTCCGGAACAGGCTTCCGGGGGAGGCGTTGTCCTATACCCAGGGATACCCTATCTCTTTACATGGGAAAACAAACTGGCGGAGAGAGTGGGTTTTAATTAATTTTATGTAAGCAATTTACTTTGTTCTGTAACGTTTTTGTAACGCCTGTATGACAGTGATTGATGTGTGAATTGTCAAATCTGCAACTGAATTGACACTCGCCAACTTGAGATTTTTCCGGGGTTCCTCCATGAAGGAGGCATGCCAAGTAATTATACCCTTCCCATCTCCGATCTTTATCAGGAGACTTACGATAACCAGTGGCAGGAGCAGGTTCAGCAGGCGACTTCCCGCCTGGAACGCTTTTGTGTGGTTAAGTCCGGCCTGACCGGCAAGCTTATGGAGTTCAATTTCGTGGGCGCCACGGAGTTGGAAGAGAAGCGCGGGCGCATGCAGGATATTGTTCTGGATGAGCTTAATTATTTCAAGCGCCGGATGCTTCCGGTGAGTTTTTCCAAGCACCTGGGCTACGATGAGGACGATGATATTTTCCTTCACGGGCTGGATGCTCCCGTTACGCAGACGATTAATGCCCTGAAGTATGCGGCAGCCCGCAAGATGGACGATGTTCTGTTTGGGTTGCGCAAGCAGGGCGGCGTTTACGTTCCTTCCAAGGGCGGCATTTTCGGCACGGCGTTTGCCGGCAATGACGGCATGGACCAGCTGGAGCTTCTTGCTTCCAATGTTGTTCCGGTTGACCATACAGGCGGCACGGCCAAGGATTGCCCGATGACTATCGAGAAGCTTAACCGCGGCATTACGCTTTTGCAGGAGGCCGGCATTTTGGATGATGCTTCCAATGCTTACGGAGATCAGGTGTGCTGCGCGATTACTCCCCGCATGCGTGAGGCTTTGATTAATGACGAGCGCCTGCAGAAGGCGGATTTCGGGTTTGCCTCCCTGCGCAAGACTAATGGAGCGCTGGATCCTGTCATGGGTATTCAGTTTGTTGTTTCGCCGAATTTGCCCCTGGATGAGAGCGGGAATATTATTTGTCCGATGTGGATGAAGAATTCCCTGTATTTCGGTTCCTGGAAGCAGAGCAAGGTGACGGTGGAGAAGCGCACCGACAAAGAAGATACCATCCAGATCGGCCTCAAGACGATTATGGGTTCCACCCGCATGCGTGAAGAGGCTTTCGTACAGATCAAGTGCAAGCCCTTGTCCTAAGAACCCCTAACCCATTATTGAATTATCATGGCAACACTTAAAACAAATATCGCTGAAAAGCAAATCGCCCTGGCGGACCGTACCGGTCTGGCTACTGTTCCGCAGCTTGCGGCTATTCATACCGGAGCCGGAGTCCATGTGGCTACGGCGGAGTTTACGATGCCCGCTTCCGTGGCGGCCGGCGATTTGATCGCCATTTGCAATGTTCCGTGCGGAGCCCGTGTTTTGCCCCAGCTTTCCTACATTGCTTCCGAAGGCGTGGGGACGCTGCAGCTGACCGTAGGCACGCAGGATGCGGCGGACGCCTATTCCGCTTCTCTGACTGTGACAGCCGCCGGTACGTACCAGCTGGCCAAAGGCTCCCAGGCGGTTTCCATCAAGCCGATGGATTCCACGACGATGCTTTATGCCAAGGTAGGCGGTACACCTGCGGTTACTGCCGGCAAGAAGCTTGTTTTTTCCATTGCCTACGGAATCCAGTAGTTTTTTTCGTTGGTTTGTCCATAGGGCCGTCCTTGCATGGGGCGGCCCTTTTTTTACGGCCGCCCGGCAAGAAGTAGTGACACTCGCCAACTTGCGCCCGTTCCCGCGCTCCATTTATAGTTGAAAGCAAATGAAGAGGATTTCTTTTAATGGGGGCGAGGTGTCACCCGGCATTGGTGGGCGGCCTGACCTGGACGTGTACCATCGGGGGGCGTCCGTGCTGGAGAATGTGGATGTTTCCCAAACGGGTGGAGTTGCCCGCAGGCACGGGATGAAGAGGGTGATTGCCGCCCTGGAGGGGTCCGTGATGGTTCCCTATGTGTATTCGACGGCTGACCGGTTTCTGGTTGAGGTGAGCCCCGCGCTGCTGCGCGTGTTGTCCGTTGATGGCGATGTGGTGGCTTCCCTGCCTTCCGTTTGGGCAGCGGGGGATGTTTCCCGGTTGCGGCACAAGCAGGTGAATTCGATGCTGTTTTTGGCCTGCCCCACGCACGAGTTGATGGTGCTCAAACGAGATGATGACGGCACGTTTTCCCTGGCTCCCTATGAGTTTAAGGCCCGTCCCTGGCGCTACGAGGAGTACCGCGAGTTCCCGGTCCGGCTGACGCTGGACGATGGCTGCTACAGGCTTTCCTTCGGGGAGCATTCCGAGGATCCTGACGCGGCCACCAACGAAGGGGACGTGATGCGCGTTCAGGTGACGGTACCCCAGCAGACCGGGTATAGTACGGGTGCTGTGATCCGCCAGGGCTGGGTGATTGCCAAGGCGTTTACTGCGGCATCGACTTATGCCGCCGGAAAGAAGCTGTGCGTGAATGAGGGGAGTTATTGGTCCTGGTGGTCCTGTGACAAGGATTTCAATGGTGCGGCGGATTTCGTGGACGGTCTCACGTCACCGGCGGATTATCCTGATTTTTTCCACAAGGGGGTTGTTTGCCATTCCAATACGATTACCTGCAAGGGTACCTGGAAGTTCTGGTGCAACAAGGAATGGTATGGTACCTACGCTGTGGAGCGCCGCTATCCCGGAGATGATTGGCAGTTGCTGGGTACTTCTACTTCGCGTATTGATGCAGCATCCAACATGCAGATTACCGGGGACGAGAGCGAAGAGGAGTGTTATTTACGGCTGATGCTTTATGAGTCCAAGCTGGGGTCATCCACGGATCCTTCCAACGGGTTTCCTCCTGATTCCTGCGGCAATAAGCTGGTGGTGGATGCCTACCGCAAGGATGTGGTGCTACAGCTGCGTTCCGGCGGACGGCCTGCCACGGTTCAGCGGTTTACGATTCCCGCCACGGCTACGCTGCGGCATTTCCTGACTAATACGGTTTCATCCATCAAGGCAAGCCGCGTGTGGGTGGATGATGTGGAGCAGGTGGGGGCCTCCGCCGTGCTGACACTGGGCAAATCGGGCATCGACGTGACGCCCAAAGGTTTGGCTGCCGATGCCCTGGCCGACGGGCAGACAGTCCGGTTTGCCTGGACCGAGCCCAGGAAGACGGGGAGGATTTTCGGGCTGGATTTCCGGGGGATGAAGACGGTTTATCTTCCTGCAGGGGCCAAGTTCGATGTTAACCTGGGCGCGAATTTTGGACGGGGCCGGGGCGCTGTGGTAAGGCTGACTGCTTTTTCTTCCGCCGATGTACAATACACGACGACTTGGGAGAGCAGGACGGATATTTATACCACTCCTTCCAGCGGATTTTATACACTGTATATTGTTGCCAACAACGGCAGCACGCTTGAGGCCACCGAGTGTCAGGCGGAGATTTCAGGCGTGGCTTCCGCCGTGGTCAAGCCGGATGTCCAGGAGGATGCGCCGAGTCCGGCCGCCTTGTCCACCTGCGACGTGCTGCGCTTTACGCTGCCCCTTTCCCCCACGGCCAAGGCTCATTTTTCCACATATGGCGTTCCCGCGATCAAGGCACTGGTGATTGATGGAGTACGCAAGACAATCGAGTGCGAGGGGTTGGTAGATGGCGATAATCTGATTATCAAGCCCACGGGATTGACAACGGATGATATTGCCCAGGGGCAGACCGTCCGCATCGAGTGGGCCCAGGCCGCCGAGAGTTTCAGCGCCAAGACCTCCCAGCAGACTGGGACCCGGTGGCTGACGAGGTTTTTGCCTGCCGGTACTGTCGTCTCACTGAAAGGGCATATTGATAACTACGCCGGCACGCGCAATGAGCTGCCTGCCGGCGTCGGTGTGTATAAGTACTGGTTCCAGGCCAACAAGGAGGGGGATATAGCGTATTACACCATGTCGGGAACATGGAGAGCGCCGGCGGACGGCCATTATTTGATTTATGTTCCCCTGGGGTTTCCGGCAAATGTCGTGCAGTGGGCTTCCGCCTCTGCATCTATTCCGGCCTGTACTGGACACTTCGAGGCGGAGGTTTCCGAGTTGGTTGCTTCCGCGGAGTATTCGCTGTGGGATAATGTTTCCGTGATTCCGGAGGGGGTACCGCCGTCCGGGGAGTCGCTGATGTGGAGTTTTGCCGCGTTCCGGGGCGTGTATGGGTTTCCGTCCCTGGTGGATGTGTTTCAGCAGCGGTTGGTGCTGGCCGCCACGCAGGCCCAGCCGCAGACGGTGTGGTTGAGCAAGACGGATGATCTTAATAGTTTTGAGGTGGGCAAGCAGGATGATTCCGCGCTGGCCCTGACGCTTTCCACGACGACACAGAACCGGGTTTGCTGGCTGATGGCCCAGAGTTCCCGCTTGCTGCTGGGGACGGCGGACGCGGAGTGGGTGGTTTCCGGCGGCCAGGGGGTGATGACGCATGAGAATGCCAGGGCGGATAGTCACGGGTTTGTGGGGTCTTCCGATGTGCCGGCCCTGATGGCAACCGATAAGGTGCTGTATGTGGAGCGCGGCGGAGGGAGGGCTTATCAGTTCGGGTATGATTATGAGACGGACGGCTTTGTTTCCCGTGACTTGACCGTGTTTGCCGATCATGTGCTGGCCCAGGGAGGTGGAGTGACTTCCGGCGATTTTATGAGGAAGCCCCATCCGCGCGCCGTGATGACCCTGGCGGACGGCACGATGGCTTTGATGACCTACAATTCCATGCATCAGGTTCACGCGTGGCACCGGCACAGAACGGAAGGGAGGATGTCCAATGCCGTGGTGCTTCCCAATGGGAACAGTGATGATTTGCTGTTTGTAGTGGTGGAGCGCGAGGACGGCCGGTTTATCGAGGTGTTTGATCCGGACGGTCCGTTTGTGGATGCCGGAGCATGGGAGTTTACGTCCACCGTGGTGACTAATGAGCTGGATGTGGTGGAGAGTTTGGGCAAGGATAGGCAGGCCGCATCTGTGCGCGTGTTTTTTGCTTCCGATACGGATCCGTCCGGGGTGGAGGTTTCCAATGATGGCGCCGCCTGGGACAGGCTGGGCAAGACACGGATGATGGAGCGTGGATGGCACGAGGTGCTGACCGGTTCCCGCTGGAGCCGCGGCGCACGGTTTGGCATCCGGGTTTCCGGGGACCGTCCTCTTGAGTTTTTAGCTGTTGATGTGCTATGACGGAGCCTGCGGATACAAGACCGGATTGGAAGGAGCTGCTGGCCGATCGCTGGTGGCGGCTGAATCATCTTTACTGGATTGAGGATAAGGATGGCCGCATGGTGCGTTTCCGCCCGAATTGGGCGCAGCAGGATTTGTACAATAATCTCTGGTACCGCAATACTGTCCTGAAGGTGCGACAGTTGGGGATTTCCACGTTTTGCGCGATTTATATGCTGGATTTGTGCCTGTTCGGGCAGAACCAGCATTGCGGGATTATTGATAAGACTTTGCCCGACGGACAGGCGAAGCTGCGCAAGATTGCTTTTGCCTACGAGCATCTGGATTTTTTGCCGGAGAGTCCGACGATGGAGGACCGGGCTCTTGCTGCCTTGGGAAAGAAGATTAAGGAGAGCTGCCCGCTGGTGGAGAGCCGGACCCAGCGCATGGCCTGGTCCACGAACGGCTCCGTGGATGTGGGTACGAACCTGCGCGGTTCCACCCTTCAATTTCTCCACATTTCCGAGTTTTCCTACACAGCTTTACATGATCCGGCCCGGGCGAAGAAGATCCGGACGGGGGCTTTGAATGCCGTCGGGAAGAATAGCGTGGTGGTGATGGAGTCCACCCACGAGGGGGGCAAGGCCGGGCTGGCCTACCAGCTGATGGAGCAGGCCATGGAGATGGTGGGCAAGCCTCTTTCCAGTCTGGATTTCAGGTTTTTCTTTTTTTCATGGATCCGGCACAAGGAGTATTGCCTGGAGGGAGTGGAGCCGAGGCTGGATGATTTTTTGGTGGAGTATTTTGCCGATTTGAAGAAGCGCTACGGGATTGAGCTGACCGAGGGGCAGAAGGCGTGGTACGCGACCCAGTACAGGGCCAACGGGCCGGAGGTGAAGCAGGAGTTTCCCACGGTGCCCGAAGAGGCTCTTCAAACGTCCGTGGAGGGGGCGATTTACGGCAGGTGGATTTCCGCCCTGCGTGCCGAGGGGAGGGTTGCCGCCGAGTTTGAGGCGGATGAGGTGGCTCCGATTTATGCTTCCTGGGATTTGGGGTTGAGCGATTCCACGGCAATTTGGCTGTGGCAGGTGATTGGGGGGAAGTATTACGCGCTGGATTATATTGCCGGGAATAATCAGGCGGTTGATTTTTATGTGGGGCAGATACGGATGAGGGAGAGGGATTATGGCCCGATTGCCCTGCACCTGCTGCCACACGATGCGGCCAGGAGGGATTTTTCCAATACGTCTTTTGAGTCCGTTTTACAGAAGGCGGGGTTCCGCACGGCGATTGTGCCGCGCACGTCCGATGTGTGGACAGGGATTAATGCGCTGCGCAATATGCTGCGGTTTTGCACGTTTCATGAACGCTGCAGCAGGAGGCCGGAGATTAACGGGAAGAAGTATATTTCCGGGCTGGGGTCTTTGGAGTTTTACCGCAGCCTGCCGCCGGGTTCCAACGGGTGCGTGAGGGAGATGCCGCTGCATGACGAGTGTTCCCATGGGGCGGATGCCGCCAGGACGTTTGCCGAGGCGGTGAGCCACGGGCTGGTTTCCGGGCATGCCGGCGTGCCGGAGAGGGAGAAGAGGCCGCATAAACGCCCCGATGTTTTGAGGGGGATGCTTTATTGATGGACTCCGGCAAGAAGTAGTGACACTCGCCAACTTGAACGAAGTGCGCCCTCATGCGATTTTTGAGGGATGGATAAGCTGACGTTTTTTTCACAGTGCCTTTCCCTGCTGGGGGAGCAGGAGTATGTGCTTGATTCTCCTGCGGCCAGGGCGTGCGATTTGTGGTTCCCCTCCGTGATGCTGGAGGCCGTGTCCTACGGGCCGTGGTCGTTTGCCACGAAGGAGGCCGTGCTGGAGTGCCCGGAGGGCAATGGGCGGTTTGAGGTGCCGGAGGATTGCCTGAAGTTGTTGAGGGTGGAGGCGAGGCATTGGCGCATGGCCGGCCGCACGGTGGTTTGCGAGGAGCGCCCCTCCCGCCTGCAGGTGCGGTTTTTGTCCAATGATTTGGCCCTGGGGGAGAGGCTGCCGGATAACGAGCCTTTGTTTGTGGAGGCCGTGAAGTGTTTGCTGGCTGCCAGGATTGCCGCGACGGTGACGGGCAAGCCGCAGAGTGTGGGCGTGTTCCTGGATTTGTACAGGCGCTATATTGCCGACGCCCTGCACCAGGACGTGAGCCAGCGGGGGAGCAATGACCAGCATCCCCTGAAGGGTATTTTAAACCGTTCCATTTTTTAAATGTCATGGGTAGCATTGGTTCATACGCAACGAATAGGGGCATCGCGCAGAGCGCCCTGGCACAGGGACGCGCGGCCAGGGAGGCCGCTTACGTGAATGCGGCCAATACGGAGGCCGAGTCCGCTTCCGCCCTGCGGCTTGCCGCCGAGAATATGGCAACAGCCAGACGCAATCAGACGGCGGCCACGGCTTCCGTGCGCGCCGCCCGCGGGGCTTCCGGCCTGACGGCGGAGGGAAGCGGGCTGAAGGCGGAGCTCACTACCGCAGAGATTTTGGAGAAGCAGATTTCCGATATGTCCCTGGGAGCGGCTATCAATGACCAGGGCAAGCGCCATGAGGCAGCCATGCAGCGATGGGAGGGGGATGCCGCGCTGGTGAGCGCGCAGAATCAGGCGGCGGCTTACAGGTCCGCGGCGAATGGAGCCCTGGTTTCCACGGGGATTCAGCTTGGAGGGGCGTTGATTGGCGGCATTGGGGCCGGGATGGGGGCGTTTGGTTCCACCACGGCCGCCCAGGGGGCTTTTGCCGGGTTCAATTTGGGAGGGCTGGCCGGGAGCGTGTTTCCCGGTTCCACGGCAGATTCCCGCATGGGGATGATGGAGCTGGGGTCCTGGGCGGCGAGTCCGGCCAAGAGTGATTTCAGTTTTTATAGTTATGCACAGAAGTTCAACCCTTTCTTGAGATAATGAATGCGTTTGATGCGACCGTGAGTGCTTATGCAGAGGTGGGCCGGGATTTGTGGACGGATGTGAAGGATTGCGCGTCCATGGGGCTGGCTTTTGTTTCTCCCGACGAGGTGTGTCTGGCTCTGCCTGCCGACAGGCTGGGCGAGTTGTGTTTTCCTCCAGAAGAGATGCCGGCGCTTCCAGACAGATGCCTGTTTGTGTGGTGGGCTGCCGGGAGGCCGCGGGAGCTGGCCCGCCTGGCGCGGCAGTTTGCCCGCCGAGGTTTTACGCATGTGGCCTGGCAGCGTTTTTTGCGCGGGCCGCAGGTGCATGTTTTTTCCATTGATCAATTTACCAATTACACAACACGATGAAAGAGATTCCTTTATACGGAGGGCCGTCCCTGCGGACGGCGAAGGCTGATCCTGGTACAGCGGCACGAGCCGCCAACGGGGACCAGGGGCAGATGCTGGGTGGTTCCATTCAGAAGGCCGAAGAGGCCCTTCAGGGGAGCGCCGAGGCGTTTGCCAGGATTTCCGATTTTGGCGAGATGCAGCGCCAGGAGGTGGAGCTGCGCCGCATCCGGGACGAGTCCGATGCCGAGTTTTCCCGGATGCTTGCCTATGCTCCGGGGACGAAGGATAGCGTTTTTAATAATGACGGGTCGATTATTAAGGGGCGGCTTGATGATTTGGCTTTCAAGTTCGGTCAGCGGATTGAGAGTTTGGGCGGGACGTTTTTCAGTCCGGAGGTTGCCATGAAGGCCCGTGGCGTGATGGAGTCCGTGAAGGCGAGCCTGCCGGAACGCTATTGGGGGCTGGCGGCCAAGCACCAGTTGAGCGTGGCCCGGCAGGCTTTTGAGACCAATTTGAAGCTGGCCGAGGAGAAGGAGGATTGGGGAGGGTATGAGTCTTCCGTCATGGGCGGCGTCCAGTCCCAAGTGATTTCTCCGGCAGAGGGAGAATTGCGTTTGCTGAGAGGAAGAAAGAAGGCTTCTCTCCAGAATTTTAATAATCTGGCTGCAACCAATCCGGCAGGTGCTTATGATTTACTGGATAGCGAGGATTACAAGAATCGATTTTCTCCATACGAACTTGATGCGATGCGCCGGAAGCTGGCCAGCCAGGCAAGGCCAGCCGCCGCGGATAGTTTTTTCAATTCCTTTGTTTTGACGCGCAAGAAGGATAAAGGGAAATCTGGGACAAAGAATGATGGACCGGAGTGGACAGGATTTTACACAAAGAAAGAATGTGGATGGATCCGTGCTTTTGAAGCCGGGAAAGGAGCTATAGTGCGCCCACAAATTGCTGCTGCTGCTGCCGAAGAGGCAAGGGCATTTAATCCTTCCTTGTCTCAAGAGGAAAGCGAGGTAGCCAGGGATGCCTATATTCAGAAGTATTCCCGGTTTGGGTTGGAGAAGGAGTGGCTGGGGAGACAATGGACTGCCGCTGATGACATGCGTAAGAAGCTGAAGACTCCCACTATTGACATTAAAGGACGTCTGAATCTACTGGAGAAAAAGGGAACCCTTTTGAATCAGCAAGCTTTCAATGCAGAGAATCAGCCCTACAGCGATGAGGAAGGATGGAAATCCGGGGGGAAGTTCCGTGATGAGTTTATGGGGCAGTTGGGATTGACTCCAACGGAGACAAATAAAAGCGCCATGGCCAAGTATATGGCGTATGCGCGGGCTAATCATGCCGCCGGGTTGCGCTCCCAGATTTCCGAGCGGTTCCACTCCTGGCGGGAGAATGACGGCAAGGACGCCACCCAGGCGGAGCAGCAGGCGAAACTGATCAGTCTTACCCGGGAGATTACCGGGAACAGGGATATTTCTTTTGTGGATGAAGGGGTGAATCAGATGGATTCCAATATTGCCAATGCCAGGGATGCTCAGAGGAGCAGGTTTGCCCAGTGGGCTGTGAAGAGCGGCAGGAAATATTGGGTGGATTCCTCCGCTCAGGAAGCCCCCATGCAGCGCGTGAGCCTGGGGTTTGATTCCACCAGAAAGGATTTGCCTGCCGGTATTTTGTTACCCAGAGAGATGGTTCAAGATTTATTTCCTACCCATGCCAAAGGAATGATCGAGTCCGGCAATATTGATTTGAGTGCACGTCCCGTCGTCCGAAATGCCGACGGCTCCATCAGCACGGTGCGTTCCATTTCCGTGGGGATTGACGGGAAGGAATATCTGATTCCCACTGTTTCCGAGGATGGCAAGGTTCTTTCCGAGGACGATGCCGTGAAGCAGTTCAAGAAGACGGGCAAACACCTGGGCGTGTTCGATTCTCCGGAGGACGCCACGGCGTATGCCAGACGGCTCCACGAGGGACAAGATGTTCTTTATGGTGATGGGTTAAAGGATTATGTGGTTGAAGCAACGTTCGATAATGAGCATTTCCGCCGCTTCCGCGTCGTGGGCACATGTGAAGGGGATTCTCCTCAGATGTCTTATGCCGTTGCGAGACAGGGTTTTTATGATGCCGGCAGGTCCTTTGCTGTGGATATGAGGATTATTAAAGGAGATACGGATGAGCTGATGAAGCAGCAGGATGCAGCCCTTCCTACTGGTAAGGCAGTAAAGATAAATAAATCCGCTCTACGTGGACTGGCCCCTTACGAGCAGGCTTTTTACGATGCAGGGAAGAAGTACGGCGTGGACCCGAAGCTATTGATAGCTATTGCCATGCACGAAACCGACAAAGGGACGAGCCCTGCCTTTCTCCGCAAGAACAACGCCATGGGGATCAGCCCCAACGGAGGAGGTCCGCGCGATTTTTCATCCGTGGAGGAGAGTATTGATTATGCCGCTCGCCTTCTCAGAAAACATTACCTGGACAAAGGGTTGACGACGATTGCAGCCATTGGCGGGAAGTATGCTCCAGTGGGAGCGGATAATGACCCTCGGAATCTCAATCAGCATTGGGCCAAGGGCGTACGCAAGTATTACAATTCTCTTTAATTTTTATTTTTAACACGTTATGAATGATTTTTCTTTTTCTGAAGGTAGTTTGGCAGGTGTGCCTATCGAAGGACTCCAAGAGGAGGTGTTTGCACCTCAGTTGCAGGTAGAAGATGCTGCGCGCGTCACAGGTCTTGAGCCTATCAGTGAGATTGAACAGCAGAATTTTAAGGGCATTGATGTGATGGAACCGCCTCCTCCTATCGGGAGCGATCTGGATTTTGGGGATGCTCTTGAGGTTTACGATACGTTGGAGGATGGACCGTCGAAGTTCGCTTTACTTAATGAGTTGGATAGGTGGGAGCGCAGGCAGGTACTGGAGGATTACAAGAGTCCGCTGGGAGAGAGGGAGCGGAGAGAGTATCAAGAGAAGATTGAACGGATGGATGCCCTGGGGATGGATTGGAAGGCACATCCCGAGGCCAGGAAGAAGGTTGTAGAGGCTTATGGCGAGGAGTGGACACAGGCTTTTGAGGCTACTCCGGATGAGTACAAAGGGCGGGTGCGCGGAGAGAAGGTTTTAGAGGAGTTTTACGCACAACCGGGGGATAGGGACGGTGATTCCATGATCCGGTTTTTGTCTTCCGTGGATGCTCCGGAAGGCATCCGCGGGAGCAAAGACGTGTGGGATAGATGGTTTGCGAGGCGAAAACCTTTTATGAAGGCGCAGGAGAAGGAAGTGGCCCTAGGCAATTCTTTTTTTGGCAAGTCCGTACCTGTGATGCACGCTTTGTTGAATGGGGAGAGCCTTTCTGACGCCCTGGACCGTCATCCGGGATTGACTCCGGAGGAAAGGAATTGGGCAATGCTGAATTGTGGATATGGAACCAAGTGGAGGCAGGCTATCATGGACGCCGGTGATTGGCTTAAGGCGCGCGGCTACGGCTTTTTGGATGACCGGGCTGTGCAGGATAAAGTGGATGAGCTTCAGGCGGAAAGGGAGAGGTTGAGCAAGACGCCGGCAGGGGCAGTGATGCTGAGCAGAAAGAGAGGATTTTCATTTAATAAGAGCGAGGAGGCTCTGGTCCTGGATGAGCTGCCTTCCATTACGGATGATTCCGCCTATGAGCTTGGCCGCGATCTTGCGGAGTTAAAGCTGAAGAACGAGGAGGCTTACCGCATCGTGGTTGGGTTGGCGATGATGGAAGCGGATGAGAGACGCAATAACGGGTTGCCTGTTGTTTCTACTTTTGCGAGGACGCTGGAACATACGCTGGACAGTACGGCTGATTTTTACAAGAAGGCGGCCAGAGCCGCCTCCGTGAGTCTTAATCCGGCGGAGGCATATCAGCCCAATGTCCATTCGTCCTACGCAAATAGCTTATGGAGTAGTACCCAGCAGTTTAATGAGGACAATTACAGGAAGGAGACCAAGTACGAGCGCGAGGTGGTGGATGAGATTGTGAAGATTAAGAAGTCCATGGAGGATTCTCCGGACGGAGCTTCCTGGCTGCGAGGGTCTTTTGATATGCTTGGTTCCATAGGTGCTTATTCTCTTGATTTTGCATTGACCAGAGGAGCCGGGATGTTTGCAACTGTGACTAATGATCAGACGATTGAGATGCAGGCACGCGGACATTCCGATGCGGAGTCTTACTTGCGAGGGACGGCTGCCGGCGTAGCGGAGTGGGCTTCCGAGATGGGGGGCGGGTTGTTTTTTAAGAGGAATATGAAGTGGCTGGCCAAGAGGTTTCCTTTTATGCGGAGCTCCGCCGCGGTGATTGCCGGTCCTGTGGATGCTATTAGAAGGGAGGTTTTCCGGCGCACCTGGGCGCGCACGGGGGCGTTTATGCTTGGATCAGGTTTTGCGGAGTCCATGGAGGAGGTGACTTCCCCGACCATGTTGTACCCTGTTGATAATGCCATTGCATGGGCATTTGGGAGCAAGGACGGGATGAGTGTGGATGATTGGTGGGAGCAGGCCAAACAGGCTGCTGATCCTGAGTTTATCGGTGCGTCTATCATGTTCGGAGCCGTAGCTGGTGGAGCCCAAATTCCGGCGTTTGCACGGGAGGCGCAGGTTTCCCGGGTGAGTGCTCCGAAGATTATGGGGCTGGGTGTGAACCGCGCCGAAGCGGAGAGGATTGCCAATATTGTGGACCCCGTGGAGAAGAACCGGGAGATTTTCCAGGCCGCGTTGAGCATGTCTGACCGGGCGGCCCAGCTGGAGAACGTGCGCCAGGGTTTTTCTTCCATGAAGGAGGATTACTCTTGGCTAGCCCGGCAGGAAGCCTACCAGGCGGAGGTGGAGCTTCTCAACCTTCCCCGCGTGGAGGATTTGGGGGATGGTCATTGGAGGTTTACCACGACAGTCAGGGATGCGGAGGGGCAAGAGTCTTACGATGTTCTGGAGCTGAGCGAACAGGACGCCACGGCACGGATGCAAGCCCTGCTGCACGACGGGATTCGCCTGAGGATGCTGGAGGCCCAGCAGGCGTTTGCCGTGAATAGGACGATTGGGCAGCTGGAGGGTTCCGGGAAGTACGTGTTTGAGGATATGGGCCGTGCCGAGACAGTGGAGACGGCCCGGAAGCTGGCCGAGGCCGCCCGGCTGCGCATTGCCGAAGGGGCGGGTGTAAATGCAGAGGCTGCGGACCTGGGGACGCGGATGACATATGGGCAGGCGGCCAGGATGGATAGTACGTTTGAGGGGCGCGTGCAATTGGGCGTGGAGCGCGGAGAGGTTGCTTCCGCCAAACGGGCCCGGAGCAATGCGTACCGTGTGGCGATGAGGAACGGACAAACGCTGATCCGTTTTCACAAGGGGGAGGTGACGGTGCCGGAGTTGCTGGAGGAGGTGCTGGAGACGCATCTGACGGAGGATATGGAGCATACGAAGCATAGTCTGGATTGGTATGCGAATAATCTGCGAGCCCTTCAGGACGCGTTGCAGAAGGAGGGGTTTTTGTCCCACGGGAAGGGTTTGATCCGGAAGGATGGGGAGGTTTCCGTGAAAGATGTGATTGAGGGGATGAGCATGCTGGCCAAGGGCGACGTATTGGCCCGGGCCGCGGATATGAGGCTGCCCCAGTGGATGAAGGATTTTCTGCAGATGGTGCGCCAGTGGGTTTCTTCCGCCAAGGCTCTGCTGGATTTGGGAACGGGTCTGCACGAGATGGAGCGCCGCCGGCTGGCGGGGGAGAGCGTGCCGATTGATGCGGATTTCGCCCAGACGGTGTATGCGCTTTCCAATAACCTGGAATCCTACTGGATGCAGGAGGGGGCACGGCAGGGAGAGACTGCGGTTGAGCAGATAGTGAAGGAGGTGGCCGGCAGCGGGGTTTCCCTGTCTCTCCGCGAAGGGTCAGGTGTGACTCCGGAAGAAATGCTGGATATCCAACAACGTTTGAAGGAGTGGGTTTCTCCTGAGAGTATGGAAATGGCAAGAGGAAAGAGCCGGGAAGAGATTTTCCGGCTTTTCGGAAATGAGTTGGAGCCGATTGCCGTTATTCCGGACAAGTATGTCCGCATGTTCGGTTCCGATGTCATGGATAACCGGGTGTATTCCGGAAAAGGGTATTTTATTGATCACGCCGTGAACCATCATCCGGAGGTTTTTCCGCATGAGTATGCGGATATTCATAGGATTTTATCAGCTCCTGACGAAGTGGCTCTTGATGACCGAACCGAAGGAAGAAGCAAGTTTATTTTTATTAAACGCCTTAAAAGAACGGGTGTTGTAGTTATTGAGCTGGGAGAAAATGATTCCGGCAAGCTGTTTCTCCACAAGACGTTTTTCAACCGTAAGGGGAAGGTTTATCCCAATTTAAAACGGCTGGAGATCAAGGAGTCATCGTCTGTGGACGGCCCGGTCACAATCAGTCAGACTTCCAAAGAAGCCCCCGGCAGAAGCCTTTCTGCTCTTGACGACGTTTTTTTAATAGCAGATTCCAGCCGGGCTGTCAATGACAGCAGCGGGGAGCATGACGTTTCCCTTTCCCTGTCCGAAGATTCCCCGCTGCTGACCGTGAGCCGCGGAACACAGAGTCTGGAGGTGGTCCACCGGATTGCCGCCGACCTGCGTGCAGACGCCGCCACCTGGGGGCGCTACGCCGGGAAGACGGATGAGGCGGCGTTTCTGGTGAATGTAGGCAGAAATATCTCCATGGTGAAGAGCGCCCTGATGCACCTGCCCGCCGGGTACCGCGTGGCCGTGAAGCCCTACATCGACCGGTTGCAGATGTTGGCGGAGCTGGCGGCCAAGGGGAAGATCGACGAGACGAGGATGGTGAATATATTTGCCCGCCGAGAGATGATGAGAGAGTGGAGGATTGAGAGTGAAGAGTGGAGAGAGGAGGCGGAAGAGACTGCCGGCATTGCCGCCCGCGTAGCAGGAAAGATGACCGGGCGTGGTCCTACCAAAAAGTTCACCAGGGAGGTGTTTGAGGATGAGATGGAGAAGGTGCGCAAGGCTTGGGCGGAGAACCGCCTGCATGAGCTGATGGCCGAGATGATGGAGAAGGCCGCCGGGAGGCTGGAGGCTCTGGCCAGGGACGGGATTGCCGCCGGGATTGCGAGGATGCTGGACCAGGTTCTCATTATCCGCAAGAAGAAGGGGAAACAGCAGAGGGGGAAGGTTTCCATGGAGGCTTACACCTATCTTCAAGAACAGGTGGTTCCCCTGCTACGGATGACGGCGGAGGAGAAGGAGGCGGCGATGAATGAGGCTGCCGCCGAGATGGAGAGGCTGGAGAAGGGGCATCCCGACCAGATGGATGGCGAGGCTGTGGCCCGGATGGATGAGCTGAATGAGGAGCTGACCCGCCTGGCCCTGTACGGGAATCTGGAGGGGATGAGCGTGGACGAGGCGGAGGCCGCCGCGAAGGCGCTGGAGATTTATATTAATACGGAGAAGGAGGGATGGGCCACCGTGCAGGAGGCTGCTGCCGAGCGGTTGAATGCGATTGGCCGGAAGATTGTGGAGAGGTTTAACCAGACCGGGAAGAAGGCCGATGAGAATTCCTTGAGAGCTGCCAATGAGAAGTTCCACGGGAAGGTGAGTTTCAAGAATTTCGGCGATTTCATGGAGAATATGGACCAGCTGCTGACGCGCATGGGGAAGATGCCCGCCCTGCAGGAGTTCACGGCCGATATGCGCAGCCGGCTGACGAATGCGTTCCAGCAGATGAGGGATGCCCGCGGGCTGCGGGCGGCGGCCGTGCAGGATTTGTATGAGAGGCATCTTACGGAGAAGGTGATGAAGGCCCGGAAGGCTGGCAATATGGCCGGCTGGGTGGCATGGTTCAAGACGAGCCATGATACGGGGATCCGGCTGAATGGGTGGGTTACGCAGACGGCCCAGCTGACTTTGGAGCAGGCCCGCGAGGTGCGGGAGATGGATGCCCGGCAGAGGAGGGAGTTTGTCCGGAAGCGCTGGGAGGAGGGGATGGAGTTTTTTTCCGAAGAGACGCTGGATGTTTTGCTGGCCCGCCTGAAGGAGCATGAGGATGCCGCGGCCCGGGCGAAGGCCGAGGGGAAGAGGCCGCGCTACCGGAAGTATGTGACGGCGAACGTGTCTTTCAAGGGCGAGGAGGGTTCCCCGCTGGTGCTGAGCCGGGATAATGCCCTGTACCTGGTGCTGCAGTCCGAGCAGGAGAGTTACCGGGAGATGATGAAGCAGCAGGGGTATACGCCGGAGGTGGTTGCCGCCCTGAGGGAGTATGTGGGTGAGGAGGGGATGGCGATCGGCTACGGGCTGCGGGAGCTGCTGAAGGCCCAGGGGGATAAGATCGGGAGGCTGTACGAGCAGGTGACGGGCGTCCCCTTCCCCCGCGTGGAGAATTATTTCCCGGCCCGGTTCTGGGCGCTGGATGCGATGAGTGACGCGGATGCGGCGGATATGATTTCCGGCGTGCCGAACACGAAGGGAGGCAACCAGGGCTGGCAGAGGGTGAGGACGAAGCACCACCGGAGGCTGGATACGAGCGTGGGGGCGCTTTCCGTGTTCTGGGAGGCGACGGACATCACGGATCACTGGTATTACACGCAGGATGTTACGGCAGATTTCCGGGGGCTGCTGCGGCGCCGGGAGGTGGCGGAGAGCCTGGTGGCGAATTTGGGGAAGGATGATTTTGTGAGGCTGCGCCGCTGGGTGGATTTGCTGGAGCGGGCCGGGGTGGTCCAGGGCCAGGCGGTGGGTTCCCTGGATAAGTTGCTCAATGCGATTTATTCCGGACAGGCGAAGGCGATTCTGGCGTTCCGGTTTGAGACGCTGATGAAGCAGGGTTCCGCCGTGCTGAATGCGTGGATCGGGGATCCGAGCATCGGGTTGCTGGATTACCTGGGCACGATGGCGATGTTGCGCAATGGGACGGCCCAGATGGGGGTGATCCAGATGTTGAAGAGCGCCGAGTTCCAGGCGCGGCTGAATGACCGGGTTGACGTGGAGAGGTTGTCCCGGCTGAGGGATGATTCTTCCTACACGCTGGCGGAGGCCGCGCTGGTGTGGGGGATGAACGGGATTGAGTACACGGATGTGTTTTTTAATGCCGTGGGGTCCGCCGCGCTGTGGAATATCAAGTTCCGGCAGGCCGTGAAGGCCGGCGTGGAGGAAGGGAGGGCGAGGGATGAGGCGTGGCAGGCCGTGAGGAATGCGCTGCATTCCGCCCAGCCCCAGACGTGGATTGACAAGTCGTTTGGCGGGCTGCACCGCGGGGCGTTTGGACGCGCCATTTTTTACATGATGAGCGAGAATTTTAATAAGACGGCCGCGATTTACGGGTTGGCCAGGGCCGGGTTTGCCCCAGGGGTGACGTCCAGGCAGCGGTGGGCATCTTTGTCCAAGGCCGGGAAGGTGTGGCTGGCCTATGGGGCGTTTAACGCGATTATCGGCGCCATGCTGGATTGCATGAAGGACGATGAGGAGGAGTGGGAGAAGCGGGGTTGGCAGGGGTATCTTTATGCTGCGCTGGCCGGGCCGTTTGCCGGGATGCCGCTGGTAGGGGAAGCCGTGGAGTGGATGTTTTCCGAGTTGCTGGGAGCCAAGGTTTATACGGGTTCCGCAGGGCGTGCCATGATTGATTTCCGCTCAGGCTGGAATGCCGCCTGGAAATTGGGTGAGATGATACAGGAGGGAGGCCATGAAGCCGGGGATTACATGAAGCAGGTAATCCGGCTGGGCCGATTCTTTGGCGCTGTGGGAGGGGTTGCCAGCAAGTGGGGGCCGAAGGCGGTTCAAGCTGCCGGGCAGTATGTCACTTTGGGGGCTGCGCTGATGAATCCGGTGAAGACTGTAATTAATCAAATTTAGAATGATGAGAACAATTCATACAAGGCGTAAGATGCTCTATTTCATTTTTCCTAATGAAATTTCGAATTTTCCCAGAAAAATTAACCATGAATATTTCTATAAATTTTTCTAAAATAGAAGAAATGATTACAAATAATGTATTTAAAACAATGATTAATAGTAAGTTTACCGCATAGGATATGTTTTGATGAGAATAATCCCTATTGAATAACCATGTCAAACATTTCACAAGAAATAACATAGATATCTTTAATAAGGATAAAATACACAATAATAAAAACCAATATGCTAACGGAATTAACAACAGCAATAATGGAAGAAGGCTTGGTACTATCTCTCTTCCAGATTTTAAGTCTACATAATAATAACACAAGATAGTGGTAGAAATAATAATAGATATAATAGCTAAAATTTTTCCTACGAACGTCAAACTTGTGGTATTTTTATATTTCAATCCTTCAATAAGTTCCATCAATGTTAGATGCTGACCTTTAAATGATTTTAACCAATCAGAAGGATAGAGAGACTGGCTATTTATTTCATCAATGTTAAACGGAATTTTTACTATTTTATTATGAGATTTGACAATAGTATTGAGAATCGATAATACGATTCCTACTATAACAGTATGAAAAGCAAATATCAGATTTAAGGTAATACCCAACTGATATAATAAAATAACAAGACCTTTGTCCATTATAATATTTATTTAAAAATCACCTAAGTAAGAAACAGAGCGATTTAAATAGTTCTGGCAATATGAATGTCTCGGATTATATGAATAGTCTAAACTAGGGCCTTTTGCTTGTGAAAACATTTGATCAAATTTAATGATCCTTTCTTTGGCGCCATCAGGATCATTAGTATGTACCCATGCAATTCTTTTTTCGGAGTCTTTTTCCTGTCGATAAGCTCTAGAATCCATTACCCAAAAATGGTCACCATAATTCTTTTTTCTGTCCAAAAATCTAATATTTGATAAAGGTATGTATTTTAAAAACTCCCTGTTTTCTCCAGAAATATTTCGTTCAGTTATAATCTGAATATTAATTTTATCTTTTACCTTTTTCAACATTTTAATAACACTTGGACTATCATATACTTCACCAGCAAGCTGGTTACAATATATTCTAATATTCTCTTTAGCGTGTTTTAAAAATAATTCTAACAAAACACTTGTATGATCAGGATCTGGATTTGGAATTCTCATATCCTGATCAGAAAAATACAAACCAATCTGAACATCCGCATCATATTTATAAGCAGCCGATACCCTCTTTTTCGTTAAAATAAATTTTCTAAAAAAAGAGGAACAAATAGTTGTTTTTTTCTCAGTAATCGCATCCATATTAAAACTGTTCTTCCGTAAAAATCCTTTAATCTCTATTCAAATAGAAAGTTTTAATGCACAAATCGTTATTTAAATGACAGTATATGACGCCTAAAACTTGGTTCACATCAGTTATTTCATATAACTAAATTTACCTGTGTCGATGATAAGTCCCGGATTTATGATCCCAATGAACGCCTTGGGAATCCAGACGCCCCGGATGGGCTTGCGCAGGAACGGCAACAAGAGCCGCGAAAAAGACCAGCAGCAAATGAATCTTAGACATGCACACAGTTATAGCTACATTCTCAATGAAATCAACCACTTATTACACGTTATACTGCAATATAATAATATATTATAGTATATAATAATCTATAAATAAATTATTTGCAAAACTATCCAACAAATAGAATGAACTCTAAAAAAAATACTCGCCAAGGGAGCAGAAAAAGTGTAGCTTCCCTGCCGCTTTTTCAATTAGTTTTTCTCTTTGTGCTTCTATGGTTCATCGCACCACAAGCTTGCCAGGATATTTTTGATAGCCTATTCTCTCCGCCATGGACACCTTCCTCTTCCCCACCCTGTTCTGCCTGGTCATCTGCGCCGTGTTTGTCTGGCTGGCCGTCAAGCGCATGCGAGCCGGCAAACCGCACCGTGTGTTCTTATGGCTGGCCCGGTTCTTCGGCGTGATGGTTGTGATGGGGGTATATGAAGCTTTCAGAAGAGAGGGAATCCAGCTGGGTGGGTTGATTGTGTGGGGAGCAGGGATTGGCGCATGGATTCTGGTTCCATGGATAATCAGGGAGTTGAGTAGGAGGAAAAATAGAGAGCAGGATTCTGAGCAAAGACCACCTGTAGAACAAAAGAAAGAAAAATATTCTACTGCAATTAAACCTATAAGATGGCTACAAGTTGCTATTATCTTGATCGGTTGTGGATTGTACGTATTTACAAGTGAGTGTTTGATTGATCAATACTCATCTTCCATCATTCATAAGCATGGAGGTGCAACATTTGTTTTAGCTTGGTTTGTATTCCTTGCTCTCATTATCCCATTTATCAAAAATATCCTTAATAAAGGAATAAGATTTTATAAAGAAGAAAGTCCTGAAAAATCCTTATCCTGTCTTTTGATTGTTTTATTGCTGTTAATATCATGGTTTACTATACTTAATTATATGACATGCCTTTTTTCCTATGGATTTACTTTTTTTGAACTACTTAAAGTATATTTAATATATTTATGAATATATAAATACCCATGCTCTCTCCTGATTTTTTTTCAATGACCCGAAGGCTAAGGAGCAAAGCATTCTATCATTCCATTTTCTTCCTCACCCATTCATCAATATCCACCACTTTCTCAGGCTTCAGGAGGACGGAATTCATGGACAGAGATGGTACTTTCCATTTTAAAGCTTCCATACTTCCAGTTTACCACTTCGATAATTCTATATTATCATTCCTTGTACAAGGAATGTAATTTTTTTAATACTTGTTCTGCCCTTTGATGCTTTGTTGTAACATTTTTTTCTCCATATATATTTGAGCTATAGTAACGCTCATCCCTAAATAGACATATATAAATAATTAATTCTTCTATTTTAATCACCATATTTTTATTAAAATCAATATTCTTAAAACAATATTTATTAAAATCAAAAATATTTTTGTAATAGGCGGGATTATTAATAAAATCATCAATATTAAAACATATAAATAATTTATTTTCTTTTTCAAAATTATAAAAATAAATATCTTTCATTCTAACAGAAGAAGATACGATAATCAAAAATAACATTCCAACTCCAAAATGTATCTTTAAGAACATTGACGGCGTTTTTTCTCCTTTAAAAATGGAGATAATTATTATTGATGATATTATGAAAGAAATAATTATCAGCTTATTTTTTATAAATCTCTTATTTTCTATTTTTTTTACAAATCGTGTCACATAATCCTTATGTCGTGCGATAATCTCTCTCAAAAATTGAGAGCAATTTTCTTCTCCCATATAACATTTTATCTTATCTCTTTTGGAAAACAAATTTACCAACAAACATAGATAGATAAAAAACAATGCTATTATACTGACAATTTCTTTTGCTCCACTCCAGAACGAACCTTGAAACATAAAACCAATTTTATCTCGTACAAAATTTGGTGTTTTTGATTTACATGCAGAAAACCGATTGTAATTCTTACGTTCGTAGTATTCTTTTTTTGGGTAACTATCTTTATATGCTGATGAATACAATTCTGAATGCAATTTGTCTTTTTTAATATTTCCTGTATATGAAGTTCGTAAACCGGTAGATGAATTATGATTATCGTTTTTCGATGTAGGAAAGTTAATGGTATAATTGTGATCTTTATCTCTCAAATACTCATTATTCTCTAAATTATCACAATAATTTTTAGCACTAAAAAGTTGCCTATTTATTTTATCTGGAGAAAACTGACTTTCACACGGATTGATTGCGTTAGGCATGTATTTCTTTAAAATAACATCAGTTTCCTCTCTTTCTAACTTATTACGTTTTTTAGAAGAAATCATTCGTTGTTCATAATTATCATCATAAACTATCGTTTCTCCAGGAATAGGTTCAGCTTCTGGAATAAAATCCTGTTGGTGCACAAAATTCCCGTCTGATATGGGTTCGGCATAAGGTATAAAAGAAGACATGTCATTCTCCTTTTTTATGGCAGATGCAGGAGTCTTGGAGCCACCGCATATTTTACAATTAGGCCCTGTAGGAGTCTTTTCAAAATATCCATCGCTATTTTGATACCACCGACATGATGAATTATGGACTCTCCCACTTGATAGAGTTACCCAATATCTAATTTCTGCATTCTGTTTTGTTGCCGTAGGTTGTTGCTTAATTCGTCGAAACTCCCATGGTGGCATCGCATTTTCATGTGACCATATTCCTATCTTATTGACTCGAGCTTGCTTTTCAGCTTCTTGAATATCCGTTGCTTGCTTTGCGTATTGTCGGTACCACCATGCAAGGCCTTTCTTAACCATCTCCAAGTTGATATAAATTTTATCTTGGTATATCTTACCGACTTTCCGCTCATACCTATCCTTATCTTCAATTTCCACCCTAACATTCTTGAGATAAATCATATCGGACAAGGCTTGCTTAGCACGTCGTCCGAAATCTTGTTTCGATTCAGGAGCATCAATTCCCCAAAGGCGGATTTTGTGCTGCGTTTTGGCGTCATCAAGAATTGTAACCGTATCACCGTCAGCAACCGTTATAACTTTTCCTGTAAGAGTCGAAGCAATAACGGAAAAGGTTGTTAGGAAATAAAGAAGAAGAACGCGCACAACGCTAGAGTACTCATGTATCCATCTCTATCAAACAAAAAAGCCCCCTGGCCCGAAGGCCAAGGGGCGAAGCATTCTAACGTAAAGGCGTATAATATACCACAAAAGATACAAATTGCAACACGTTTATCATTATTTCGGTATTTACACCTTTTCCCATTTCTCGAGGGTTTCTACATACACACCGGAGATTTTGCCCCCGTCCATTGGTTCAATATCCCCGAATTTTGGATTGAGGGGATGCAGGACGTAGTCCATCTTCCCAGTTTCCGGATTCTTTTTCCGGGCCAGCTTTTTAAGTGTTACTCCTCGTTCATCGTAGTATTCCACGATTGTTCCCACTTTGGGAACCGGTGGGATGGTGTGCTTACGCATAATGACAAGGGCCCCGTCTGGGATAATGGGTTCCATAGATTTTCCTTCTACACGCAGGACATATTCATCCTTGCCGAGAGGGCGGTTTGCGGTGATGTGATAAGGAATGGTGTCACCAGCTTGCAATCCGCCAGCAGCGATATTGCCGATCACGGACAGATTGTACCTTTCGTTGCTGGTTGACACTATAGAAGGGAATGTTTCCACCGGGACAAACTGCTTGCGGGCTGCTTCTTTTTCTTTGGCTGCGTTTTGAAGCGCTATATCTGCGAACTCTTTGAGTGCGTTACGGAACGCACTATTGATGAACTCCATGAATGTTTGCTGGGTGGAGGTCATGGCCGCACTTATCACCTCCCATTCTTCATCTGTAAAATCAAGTTCTACCTCGGGAAGGATGGGAGAGACCTTTTCTGCCATGAGACGCTGAATGATCAAAATAACTTTTGAAGGAACGGGGCGAGCTGAACTTAACCAGTTATCGAGCGTCCTTTTACCGACTCCGCATTGTTCCGCGACCCATTCACGAGATTTGCCGGAGGCTTTAATCCATTTTTTTATATCCTCTTTTGTTGGCGTCATGCGTTGATATTACAACATTTTGATGACATGTCAACGCGTGATGTAAAAGATTTGTCATCTAACGGTGTAAATAGTTCTTGCAAAATGTCAACAGATGGTGCAATTTGAATTCATCAAACGCAACTCACCATGTACTCAATCATCAAACTAGATAAAATGGAGGACGGCATCAAGAATTGCCTGCTGGCCTACGCCGAGCAGGGAGTTCGCCCCAAAGAAGTGATCAAGTCCCTTCTTATCCAAGAAGCCCGGCGGCTGGGATTTGTGCTGACTCCTTCCAGCAAGATTCCGCAGCCCCGGAAGAGTAACCCCGAACCCAGGAAGCCGGCGGCATGAACGAAAGCGCAACGCTCCACCATTTATATATGAACACTCAAAATCACATCACCGCCCCGTCTTCCCTGGGGCTCTCCGTCCGTGAAGGCAAGGTCGTCGTCTCCAGCCGGGACGTGGCCGACAAGTTCGGAAAGCTTCACAAGGATATTCTCAAAGCCGTCAAAAACCTTGATTGCTCAACGAGTTTCACTGAGCGCAATTTTGCGCCCAGTGAATATACAGACTCCACGGGACGAAAACTTCCCGAAGTTCTGATGACTCGCGACGGCTTCACCTTCCTTGCCATGGGATTCACCGGCGCGAAGGCAGCCCAATTCAAGGAAGCCTACATTGCCGAGTTCAACCGGATGGAAGCTGAATTGAATAGCAAGATGAATCCTGAACAGCTTTTACAGAATCCCGACTTTCTTATTCAAACACTCACGACCCTTAAAGAAGAAAGGCAAAAGAGAAAAGCTCTTGAAGTCAACGCAGAGAAGAATGCTCCTTACGTGATTTATGGAAAGTCCGTAGAGGTTGCAGAAGGTAGCAAACTGGTGAGGACTTATGCAAAATTACTTACCCAGGCAGGAATGATTATCGGAGAAAGACGGCTTTTCGCTCTTCTCCGAGAGCTTGGTATCCTTGGCAAAACCGGCAAGGGTAACAACGAACCTAATCAGCACTGCATTGAGATGGGATATTTCCGGGTTTCTATCACAACTTTTACCAGAACAAACGGCGTCAAGGAATCAAGCGTAACGCCCTATCTTACACCCAAGGGCAGAATTTGGCTCACCAATAAGTTCTACAAGCTGTGGAATACGACTCCCGAAGTCTTTACGCCTTTTGTCGGGAAAGGGTCCTGCCTCCGCCCGGATATGAAGGACTATATAGCCTATGCAGACGTGGAGGATTAGATATGCCAACTATCGAATACGACGAAGAAGTGGGCCTTATCTGGGCAGACGACCGCTGGATGACTTTGGACCAGGCGGGTGAGTATGCCGCCACGTTGCGGGAACAACTCACTGATTTGGATGATGCCATGTTTGAAATGGGCCGTTCCCCACATGCAAAGAGCTGCGGGCCCAACCCTGACGGACACCATGACTGACCTGGAACCCGAACTGATTGATGTGCTCAAGCTGCTTGGCTGGCACGAGCTTTAACCCAATGAAACACTATGACCTACCCTGAATCAGAATATTTAAGCTGCATAACATTGGCCAGAATGTACGACTCCAGCCGCGACGAAATCAAGGAGACGGTGATCGAGCTAAAAGCCAAGGGGCATGTAATCGACACGTTGAACTGGGGTAAGCAAGGGAAGCTGAAGGTGCACGGCAAGCAGTTCCGAAGAGCGCTCCTGCGGGAATACGGAAACGGAGGAATGAGCAAATGAAGACGTTGCTGGAAATGTTGGCAGCCGCAGCCAGTGGCCTGTTTATGGCATTGTCGTTCTGGCTGGCCGTGGAGATAGACAACGCCGAGCTCCAGGCGGGCAAGTCTCCGCATTCCGGGTTTACTCCCGACTGCCCGAAAGCTTTTGACGGTTTTGAAAAACCGTCCCGCCCTCACGGTATGAGGAACAATAACCAATAGAAAACCAATACAATGGACAATACCGAAGAAAAGAATGAGCAGCCCTGCACGCCGGACGAAGCCTGCTGCTGCGATACTGCTGCATCCACAAAGGAAGAAATCAACGCCGCGCTGGATAACCTTATTGATTTGATTAAGCGTTACGATGGGTGCGCTATTTTTTCCGCCTTCTTTGAAGACACGGAAGAAAGAAAAACTCGCCGTTTATTCGAAGCCTCCGATGCCGTTTTTCAGTCCGAGGGAATGAATACCAAAGTTTACGGATGGACTGGAGCCTGCGGCTATTTGCTCAAAGCAAACGAATGCTTTGAGGGCAATGTAAAAACTATGGGAGAAGGCGTCCGTTTGTTCCTTGAACAACAGCAAAAAGAGAAAATGAAAAGGGGGATGAATCCCATTGCGGCCATGCTCGGAATCGCCGGGTGCAGATGCGAGGAATGCGAAGACTGATTCAGTTGGCCGGGGCCAGCTCCAACTGGTCCCCGGCCTGTTACGAATGCAACCTACAAAATTACAATTAGTAACGAGTTATGAATACACCAAGTGAAGCCACGCGGCAAGAGAAAGTAATGGCTCCCTCCAAGTCCACCGAGCTTGCCGTCAGCCTGGACAATCTGGCCTTGGAAGCCCAACAGGCGTTGAGCTGTAAGGGCAGTTTTGAAAAGGCCATCAACATGGGCATTGCCATGAACCGGCTGCGCGACGCCCTGACGCCAGAAATCATGAAATCCATCATGAAGCTGAAAGGTTCCCAGCTCGGCTTCCGCACCGATGAATGCCAGCCGACACAATACAAGGAAGGCATTTCCTATGGTGTGGATGCGGTCAGGGAATGCCTGATTGTAGCCACCTGCATGGGGCTTTCTCCGGTGGGCAATCAATGGAACATCCTTGCCGGGCGCACGTATGTGACCAAGGAAGGCATGACCTACCTGCTGAAAAATCTGGATGGCCTGACCAATTTGAAGATGGTCTATCATCCCGCCGAAATCAAAGAGTCCTCCACTTCCGGCATCAGCAAGCAAGGTAAAGAGTACCAGAAGATTGAACGGGAAGGATTGGTGAGAGTAGATATGAGCTGGGAGTTCAAGGGTGTTCCGGATTCCGAGACTCTTGAGTTCTGTATTCGTGTGAATAACGGAATGAGCCAGGATGCCATCATTGGCAAGGCGGAACGCAAGGCCAAGGCATGGCTTTATTCCCACCTGACCGACACGATTATTTCCGATGGTGAGGTGGAAGACGGACGAGAAATGCGGAATGCTACTCCGGATTCCGGAACGCAGAAACCGAAGGCCGGCAATCCTCTCGCCGGGGCGGCAGTTCCTCCGCCAGTGGCGGCGGCTCCCAAGCAAGAAGAAAAGCCCATCGAGCCGGAAGTGGTTTCCTCTCCCCCTCCTGCTGCCGATTTGAAGCTGGAACCGGAAACGTCTGTGAGCGTGGCGGACCTGGAAAAGCTGCTGCAAGCCCATGGCGTGAGCATGCCTCAGGTGGTGAAGTTCTGTCAGAGCCAGCAGATTTACTACGTGCAGGGAGCCAGCCGGGAAGAGACGTTTCCTCCCAAGACGCTGGAATGGCTGGTAGCGAATTTCAACCAGGTGATTGCCTGGGTGGGAGCCTCCGGGAAGTAAGCGCACAAGATAGAAAGGACATTTAACCGTGAATGTTTTAGATTTATCGGGTTTTACAGCTTCCGGCGTGGCTTATGGCCGGGTGGATAACCCCCAGGCGTACCACGATTCCAAGAAGGGTATTCCTCATTGCGTTTCCAAGTCCATGCTGATGGATTTTGCCCGGAATCCCTATAAATGGAAGTACCGGCAGGATGAAGGAATTGAGAAGGTTTCCCTGGGGTTCCGGTTTGGCAGTTTGGTGGATTGTCTGGCCCTGACGCCGGAGCAGTTCCAGAACTCCTATCTGGTGGAGGAATGGCAACCGGGGGTGAACAAGAACGGCTCCGTGTCCAAGACAAAGCAGGACGACGGGCAAGCAGCTCGCTGGGCGGCGTTTGCCGACCGTGGGGGAGCCGTGTTGACGCCGGAAGAATACGCCGAAGCACAGAAGGCCGTGGGGATTTTCAATGACTATTTGAAGACGGAACACGGCTTGGTGCTGGGGGAATCGTTTGAATCCCAAGTGGCGATGTACAAAACGCTGCTCATTGAATATGCACCGGACAAGCCGCCGGTTCCGATCACGATCACGGGCATGATTGACATTCTGCCCCATGATATCGATTTGCCGATCATCGACATGAAGACGACCTCCACGCCCGTGGAAGATTCCGGCCTGATTGATAGAGACATGGCCCGCTACGGTTACGGCTGGCAGGCTGCCTTGTACTGCGATTTGTATGAGGCGATCTTTGGCATACGCCGTGATTTCATGTTCGAATTTATGGAGTCTGTGGCCCCTTACTGCATTTCCGAGGTCCGGATGGACCAGGAGGCCCTGGAGCATTACCGGGGGCAGTATATGGCCGCCCTGCGCCAGTTCGCCGAGTGCGTGGCGACGGGGATTTATCCGGGGGCCGTGGTTCTGCCGCGGTATTACCGCATCCCGCGTTGGGAACGCAAATTGGAAGGAGGTGCGGCATGATGACCACGCTGACCATTACCTTGCCTCACACGCCGCGCTGCCTGTCTCCTAACGCCAAGGTTCCCCTCACGCAGAGGGGGGCCATTGTGGCCAGCTACAAGAAGACGGCTGCCAAGAGCCGCGCCCGGAACATAGCCTGGGGCCGAACCTACGAAGCCCTGAATAGCCGCAGGATGGTCCCCACGCATTACCGGGTGATCTGGTATTACAAGGGACCGCGCCCGGATGCGGACAACTGCCTTGCCCGCTGCAAGGCGTACCTGGATGGAGCCTGTAAGGCCATGGGCATTGACGACCGGACGCTGGATTGTGCCGGGATTGACCGGGTTCACGACCTGGCAAAAGCCGGACAGGTGGAAATCGTGTTTGAAAGGAGGGAACAATGATTAACATCCTCTTATCCGTCAGGCAGCCTTTCTCCGGGCTTATCTTGGATGGTAAAAAAACTATTGAGCTTAGGAAAAATCATCCAAAAATCAGTACAAAAGATGATATAACTTTGTGGATTTACGAATCAGGTAAAGGCGGAGAACACGCAATAGTCGGGAAGTGCCGTTATTCAGGGTATGCAAGTGTTTCCGAGTTATTGGATTTCCGCGTTATTGAATGGGTTGTCTCGCAGGCGCGGGTTGAAAAAGATCATCTTATGAACTATGCCCCTTGTTATGGCTGGCTTGTGAGAAAGCCCGTGAGGCTGCCCGCCGCCGTGCCGCTCTCTGCCATCGGCATGACCCGTCCGCCGCAGTCCTGGCAGTACATCACTGACGAGCAAGCGGAGATGCTGGAAAGGAGAATGAAATGAGATTAACAATATCTGATCTGATTTCAATTCGTGAAGATTTGAAGGATGTTGAATCAACTATTGGAAGTTATTATGATTCCAGACTTAATAACGCAAAAAGCTATGTGTCAGATGCTTTAGATATTATAGATAGTTTAATTAAAGACTTTTACCGAGGAAATGATTAAGGCAATGAAAACCTGCATTGAATGCACCTATTGGAGTCAGTTTGATGGATGTTGCTGGTGCAGTCACAGCCTCAATTATTTAAATGATCGAGATGGAGATGCAAATGCCTGCGAAGATTTTAAAATCGAAGAAATAGAACAGGAGGCCGAAAATGAAGATGACGCCTGAACAGGAAGCTTCTTTTGAGTATGGATTTGAGAAAGGCCGGTTGAGGATGGCCATTGATACCATACGGCGCAGAGCGTGGGAGAGACATGGAGCCAGATATGGTGAAGTAGTGTTCCCCGTAAGAGAACTTGTTTGGAATGAGTTTAACATCAAAGGCATCATTGCATGCGTCCGGCAGAAGCGGGCCGCGTGCAGGGCGTGGGTGCCTTTAAAAGAGAGAAATTGCAACAACTGCATGCACCTTCATCGTGACACCAAATCTGGTTCCCCTTGTTATGATTGCCCAGGAATTGATGATGAAATACCTAGTAACTGGGAGCCGGGAAAGGAGGGAGAATGAAATACCTTTCCGTTTGCTCCGGCATTGAAGCCGCCTCCGTGGCGTGGGCATCCCTTGGATGGGACCCCGTGGCATTTTCAGAAATCGAACCCTTTCCGTCCGCCGTACTCGCCGAGCGGTTCCCGGACGTTCCCAACCTCGGCGATATGACCAAATACCATGAATGGAACATACCAGCAATTGACCTTATGGTCGGAGGAACCCCCTGCCAGGCATTCAGTGTCGCCGGAAAGCGAGGCTCCCTCGCCGACGACCGGGGAAACCTCTGCCTTACCTTCTGCCGCATGGCAGACCATTTCTCCCCTAAATGGGTGCTGTGGGAAAACGTCCCCGGAGTCTTATCTACGCCGGATAATGCGTTTGGATGCTTCCTGGGCGCTCTTTGCGGAGCTGACGCCCCCGTCATCCCTCCAGGGGGAGGGAGGAAGCACCCAAATAGCGGTGTGGTGTCCGGGCCAAAAAGAACCGTGGCATGGAGGGTGCTTGACGCCCAATGGCACCGAGTTCCCCAGCGACGAAAACGTGTGTTTGTCCTGGCTGTGGCAGGTGCTGGAAACTGGGCCAGTGCCGACGCGCTATTACCTGTCGGCGAACGCGTGCCGGGGAATCTTGAGGCGTGCCGCCAAGCGTGGAAAGAAGCTGCCGGAAATGCTGGAAGCCGCTTTGAAGGCTCGCATTGGGATGGAGGAAGAGTCCACCCTACCTTGTACGCCCACAAGTCAGGAGTCGGCATGAGCGACCAGGAGATTTTCAGGCAGCGGGGGGCTTATCTGGTGCCCGATGTGGCTCCCACCCTTGACGCCAGCTATGGCGACAAATGGACAGGCGATCAGTATTGTTTCCGTGATGGATTTTTTGTCTATGAAAATCACGCCCAGGATTCACGCGTCCGTGAAATGGGTGATGTCTGCTCCACGGTGTCGGCCAAGTACGGCACGGGGGGCGGAAATACGCCGATTGTGGTATTTACCCAAAACGACGCGGGACGGGACGCCGCTGTTGACGTTGCTCCGACATTGCGGAGCGGGCATGGCGGCGGAGCCGTCAATCAATGCGTTTGTCTCCCTGTGGACATACGCAACGCCATACGGCAGAGCGATAACGACGTGACCGGGAAAGGCTGGGGAGACGTGGGAGACCCCATGTACACCTTGACGGCCGGCGGGAAGATCCCCGACGTGTGTTATGGACTCTATGAAAACCAGAGGGCGGAAATGAGGCTCTACGATGGAGTACAGCCGACAGTCTCATGCGGAGGAGGAAAGGCCGGGCAAGGCAACAATATGATATTAGTATGCAACCCCGTTTACCACTTCGTCGTGCGCCGCCTGACGCCGCGGGAATGCGAGCGTTTGCAGGGCTTCCCGGATGACTGGACGCTGATACCGTGGCGGGGCAAACCTGCCGAGGATTGCCCGGACAGTCACCGCTATAAGGCCGTGGGAAACAGCATGGCCGTGCCCGTCATGTGGTATATCGGGCGCAGAATTCAAATCGTGGAAAGGAGGATGGCGGCATGAAAGCCGTGCTTGACGCCTGCTGCGGCTCCCGAATGTTCTGGTTTAACCGCCGCCATCCTGACGTGGTGTTCATGGACCAGAGGAATGAATCCCATACTCTTTGCGACGGGCGCACCCTGGAAATCAAGCCGGACGTCGTCGGAGACTTCCGGGAGATGCCCTTCAGCGACGGGACGTTCCGCCTTGTCGTGTTCGATCCTCCCCACCTGATTCATGCCGGGGAATCATCCTGGCTGGCCAAGAAGTACGGCAAGCTGGACCGGAAGACCTGGCGGGAGGATTTGAAAGCCGGGTTCAGGGAGTGCTTCCGGGTCCTGGAGCCGGGCGGCATTCTGGTGTTCAAGTGGTGTGAGGATCAGGTCAGCACGGCAGATGTGCTGAAGCTGGCCAGCCATGAGCCTTTGTTCGGACACCGCCGCGGGAAGACCGTCTTTCTTGTATTCATGAAATCTACAACCCCCAACTGACGCTTTTTTGATATGGCACATAAACCAACATCTTTAATTCCACGAACGCACCGGGAACTATGCGAGATAGCCGAGGGTTGGCTCATGGGCTCTCAACGTTGCCGGGTGGCGATCGCGGAACCGAACTGCATCGTCACAAACGAGCAGCCCGACGCTATAGGTTTCAAGGGATCGTATAGCATCCTCGTTGAGGCTAAAACCAGCCGGGCGGATTTTTTGGCAGACCTCAAAAAGCCGTTCCGCATCTATCCTCAAAAGGGTATGGGGTATTGCCGATACTACATCTGTGAGCCGGGGATCATCACAGAAGATGACCTGCCGGAACGGTGGGGATTACTGTATGTCCTCCCTGGCGGACGGGTTCGGATAGTTCGGTACAGCAGATATTTCCGTGAGGCAAACTACGCCGCTGAAAGGAGCCTTTTGACCGCATGTTTGTACATCCAGAAGCCGCTAAAAATCAATACTGTCCAAGGCAGGAAAATACAGCTCTCCCCTGTATTTGGCGCAGAAGCAAAAGAGAAAGAAGGGATATAGTATATATGGAATACATGAACGTACCAACAGCCTTGTTTTCCAGCCCTGAATTCATCGGGGCTGAACCAATCCAGCGCGCTACATGGATTGCCCTGCTGGCGTGGTGCTGCACCCAGGAAAACGGCGGCATCATCGAAGGCTGCCGGACCTGGGGCATGCGCCGCTGGATGCAAACCTGCGGTGTGATGGACAAGGAAGTCATGAACGGTGGGGAACTATACCACTTCGACGGCGACGACCTTGTTGTTTTTGGCTACCCCGGAGGCGTGCAAGAACTTCTTGAGCGAAAGCGAGTTATTGCGCGCGAAAATGGGAAGCTTGGCGGACGTCCCAAGAAAACCAATGTAGGAACCGACATTGAAACCGAAGAAAAACCTACGTCGGTTAATTCAGAAACCAACGTAGGAACCGAAATAGGAACCAATGTAGGGGCCAACGTCCAAAACCGGAAGAAAGAAAGAAAGGAAGAAAGGAATATAGGGGGAGAAACTACTACGGTGAACAATACACCGTGGGGAGAATCGGCCGCCGCTCCTGTTCTGCCTGCCCAGTCTTTCCCGGCTGGGGAACGACTGAACGACGTCCGGGGGATGCGTTGCGCCGACAATCACGCGGATCTGGGGGCTTCTCCCGGCGCTGCCAGATTCATGGCTGCATGCCTGGACATCAACCCGTCCTGGGCTCGGACATTGCCAACCGCCATTGAGCAGGCCGCTGCGATTGAGGCGTACCAGTCTGCACAGGGCCGGGTTACTCCGCGGGACATGGAGATGCTGCGGGCCTACTACGCCAGCCCCTTGGCTCGTGACCGGCACGACAAGGCTTTTTGGAGGCCGGACAGCCGCAAGAAGTTCTGGGAGTGCTTCGGGGACGTTTTGACGCATGCCGATAGGTGGGCCAAAGAGACGCGATGGAAGCCCGCAGCCGCTCGCAAGATGCCGAAGCCCGAACCGGAACCCCAGCAGCCGGAAGGGCCCGTCGTGGACACTGACACCGCCGCAGCGGAGATTCGAGCATTGAGAGAAGAAATGGGATTGGGAGGTGAAGTATGAGCGCAGAACACAAGAACCTACTACGGAACATCATCAATCGAAAGGTGAGTCCTTCCCAGTTGCTGATCCTGATGGAAATCCGGGACCATCCGGGCAGGATGTCACGGGAGATTGCCGCCAGATGCCATCTGGATCCAAGCAATGTGTCCCATCGGCTGGCTTATTTGGTTCAGACTGGCGACGTGACCAGGACCGGATCACGCCCCTGTGTGTTTTACATCAGCAGGCAGGGGCGTGATTTTTTGGAGAGTTTAGAGGATTCAAAGCCAGCAGGTTGAGGCAGCAGGCAAAAAGTAGTGACACTCAGCAACTCGACACGCCGAAAAACAGGAGGGTAAAATATTGGTATGAAGAGAGAGGGTAACAAATCCAAGGCAACGGAGAAGAAGAAGGAGTTTGCACGGCTTGTGGTGGAAGCAAAATTGTCCAAGGCGGACGCATACCGCAAGGCGTACAATCGCAAGGATTTAAGCACTGATGCGGCAAATAAGGCGGCCTACAGATTGTCCAAAGATGATGTAGTTGTGCGGATGACCGACGAGTTGAACAAGCAGTTGGATAAATCCACAGTGCTGACCAAGCAGCAGCGCATGGAGTGGCTTTCCCGTGTTGTGATGACTCCCATCGGTGATATTGATAAATCGTCAGAGCTTTGTCAGGAGTATTCCTGTGGCGAAGATGGCATGAAATTCAAGATGCCGTCAAAAATTGCAGCCATTTCTGAGCTCAATAAGATGGATGGAGCTTACACGCCACAGAAGATGGAAGTAGATGCAGGAGAGAACTTTATGAGTCTTTTGGCATCCCTGCCTTTTGATCCTCCCGTGAAGTCCGGCAAAAAGTAGTGACACTCGCCAACTTGAGGTTTTTCCGGTTTTGCCTCATGAAGGAGGCATGCTTAATTTTTTGGGGATTACACGCCATTTGTCCACGACCGCCGGCTATGCGAAACGCATTGGCTGGCTGTTGCGTGAGGATGTGACACAGTCTCCTTTTCCGGTGACAGGGGTTTCCTTCACGGGCGCGGTGAAGACCGAACAGGGAGACCTGCCTATCACCATTGAACACGGCGAACAGGAGAATTACCTGAAGCTTACTTTTCCGGCGCTGCCTATCGGGCGCTGGCCTTATGCCATTCATGCCCAGGACGAGTCCGGTGAGGATTTGAGGTTGTTTTCCGGTTACATTGGTGCTGTGGAGTCTGTGGCTCCCCTCGAGGCTACAACGGTGTACGATATTCCGGTGATGGGTATTGCGATTCCCATTGAGGCAGGTAAGACGATTAAGGCGCAGTGGCTTTCAAACACGGCGGCTTCTCTCGCCGCCCAGCAGGCGCAGCAGGATGCTTCCAGCGCCCACACAGACGCGGAAACAGCGAGACAGGCCGCCACGACGGCAACCGGCGCTGCCTCCACCGCCACGGAACGGGCCAAGGAGGCGGAGGGCTATGCCGGATCCGCCGCGGTCTCCAAGGTAGAGGCAGGCAATTCCGCGTCCGCCGCCAGCACGTCCGCGGCAGAGGCCGCCCGTGATGCCAAGACCGCCAGCGATGCCAGGGCGGAGGTGGTGGGGATTTCCTCCACTTGGCCGCAGACGGTCAGCAATGCGGAGCAGACGATCAGCACGGCCAGGGAGGAAGCCGTTACCGCTATCCAAGGCAAGCAGGCTGATTCCGTGCTTGCTGTAGGCAGGGCCTCGCAGACGGCACAGCAGAGTGTTGCCAGCGCCCAAAGCGCCGCTGTCACCGCCGTGGGGACGGCGGAGACGGAAGCAGTACAGGCGGTGAAAACAGCGCAGGCAACGGCGGAGTCGTCCATTGGCGGAATGGTCCAAAAAGCTACTGATGCCAGCACTACCGCACAGACGGCACAGACAGCAGCAGAAGCGGCAGCGGAAAGAGCCGGGACATCCGCCACCAGCGCGGCCAGTGCCGCCACGGCGGCCCGGCAGGCCCTGGACGCCATTCCTCAAGTAGACGCTGCCGGGAACATGACGCTGGCCGGAGGGCTGACCACGGCCGCCGTGATCAACGCCAACGGGGGGATTAATATTCCCGTAGCGCCATCCATGGATACGCAGGCGGCCAGATTCCGCGAGGTGCAGCTTCTTCAGGAGATGGAGTTTTCTCCGTTGAGGACTTATTTCAAGTCTCCCAACCCTGTTCCCTTTGGCGTGCTTCTGGACCGTTTTTGGTGGGCTGCCAACAGAGATAATATGCCGGCATGGACAGTAGCCACGGCCGAGTTTTCCCAGA
>QWCY01001006.1_pt1 | contig 43962 bp, 46 predicted proteins | sample 1972631 | NCBI WGS metagenome assembly QWCY01 (sample SAMN09866696, study PRJNA288562) | Human gut metagenome isolate pre1_stool, whole genome shotgun sequencing... | isolation source: gut | host: Homo sapiens | place: USA: California
ACATCTGCGTATGTACGGAGCTGGATGAATATTTCCGCCCAGGGTGGCGGGAGGCGCTGGAGCGGGCCTGGACGGCGGGAACGGAGCAGATGCGCTACACCTACATCTGGAACTTCGACGAGGCCGGGCGGCCGGGCACGTCCTTCCTATACGAGAAGATCCATGCGCCGGGGGTGTTCGAGTGGGAGCACCCCGTCCATGAGGTGCTGCGGCGGACGGACGGAAAGAAGGCGTGGAAGGTCTCTGCCTGCCGGGAGATCGTGCTGGAGCACCACCCCGACCTGACCAAGAGCCGGGCGGGGTACCTCCCCCTGCTGGAACTGTCGGTGCAGGAGGCACCGGAGGACGACCGGAACGCCCACTACCTGGGCCGGGAGTACATGTTTCGGAGGCGCTATGACGACGCCATCGCGCAACTCAAGGCCCACCTGGCCATGCCGTCGGCAACCTGGGCGCCGGAGCGATGCGCCTCCATGCGCTTTCTCTCCCGCTGCTATCTCCACAAAGGGGAGCGCAGGCAGGCGGCGGTATGGGCGCTGCGGGCGCTGGCGGAGTGCCCGGAGACGCGGGAGCCGTGGGTACAGGCCGAGGAAGTGGCCTATGCGGCGGAGGACTGGGACGGCGTGATCTACTACGGGACCAGGGCCGTCGCCATAGAAAAGAAATCAGACAGTTACATCAACGAGGACAAGGCGTGGGGCGCCTATCCGTGGGACGCCATGGCCTACGCCTATTACCGGCTGGGCGACCTGGGGCGGGCGGAGCAGGCCACGCTGCGGGCGCTGGCAGAGGAGCCGGGAAACGAGCGGATGCTGGAAAACCTGGCCTTCTTCCGGGGAGGTGGAGGGACATGAAGATCCGGGAGGCGATTGCCTGGGCGGACGATGTGAAACCCAACGCCTTCACCGAGCGGGTAAAGTTCGAGTGGCTGAACGCCCTGGAGGGAAAGATGGCGGCGGACCTGTTCCTGCTGGCGCCGGCGGAGATCCGGGCGCTCCATTACAACTACCCGGAGGACCTGGAGACGGAACTGCTGGTAGGTCCGCCCCACGACGACATCTACACCCTGTACCTCCAGGCCAAGATCGACGAGGCCAACGGAGAGTACAACAAGTACAGCAACACCATGCAGATCTACAACGAGTATTACGGTACCTTCCTGCGCTGGTTCTGCGGGCAGTATGACCCGGCCCAGGGGTACATCGGCGAGGAGGCGCGAGCAAGAGATGGGACTGTATGAAAATCCCCCCTACTACCTGACGGCATACGGCCTGGCAGTCAAACGGGGGTTCACGGGAACCCTGGACGAGTGGCTTGCCTCCCTGGTAGGCCCAACCGGCCCCCAGGGCGCAGGGCTGGTGTTCGACGGCACCTATCCCACCCTGGAGGACCTGGAACGGGCGCACCCCACGGGGCAGACGGGAGACTGCTACAAGGTGGGCACGGACGAGGAGTATGTGGCCTACTTCTGGGACCCGGAGAACAGCAAATGGGAACCGCTGCAGGTGATGGGACCCACCGGCCCGCAGGGAGAGACCGGCCCAACGGGACCGCAGGGCGTGCAAGGCCCCACCGGCCCCCAGGGCGCCCAGGGACCAACAGGACCGGAAGGCCCCACCGGCCCACAGGGCGGCATCGGACCGACAGGCCCCACGGGGCCACAGGGACCGGGCGGACCGGGCGGCGAACAGGGCGAGACAGGCGCCACCGGCCCGCAGGGGCCAAAAGGACCGACCGGACCCACCGGACCCACCGGGCCGGCCGTAACCGGACCGAGAGGCCCACAGGGCGTTCCTGGCCCACAGGGAGAGACTGGGCCAACCGGCCCGCAGGGCGCGCAAGGTCCCACCGGCCCACAGGGGCCGACGGGTTCCAAGGGACAGACAGGCGCCCAGGGACCCACGGGACCGGCCGTGACCGGCCCGACAGGCCCACAGGGGCCGCAGGGACCGACGGGACCACAGGGCAACGGATTTATCGTGAAGGGCTACTACGACGACCTGCCGGCGCTGCAGGAGGCCCAGACAAGTCCCCAGGAGGGGGACGCCTACGGCGTGGGCGCCCAGGCCCCCTATGACATCTATGTGTGGGACACGGTAAGCGAAACCTGGAAGAACAACGGAACCATCCAGGGCGCCCAGGGACCAACAGGGCCGGCAGGCCCCACCGGTCCCCAGGGCGGCATCGGACCGACCGGACCGACCGGACCGGCCGGACCCACAGGCGGCGCGGCCAGCGTGGACGTTGGGAACACCACGACAGGAGCGCCCGGCACCCAGGCCAGCGTGAGCAACAGCGGGGACACCCACAACGCCGTATTCAACTTCACGGTACCACAGGGACCCACGGGACCGGCGGGCGAGAACGGGGCACAAGGCCCCACCGGGCCACAGGGACCCACCGGACCGACAGGAGCGGACGGCGCCACCGGCGCAACCGGAGCCACCGGCCCGACCGGCCCGCAGGGCGCGATTGGCCCGACGGGACCGCAAGGGACCGCGGGGGAACCGGGCGCCACGGGACCAACGGGGCCGAAAGGGGACCCGACGCCGGCCATCACCTTCACCGTGACCCTGACGGCGGAGGGGTGGAGCGACGGGCAGCAGACCGCACAGAACAGTAACTTCGCGGAGCAGGGGTACGCATACCTCTGCGGACCGGCGGACGGGAGCAGGAGCGCGTGGAACAACGGGAACGTCCGGGCGGCGGACAGCATCACCCAGGCGGGCGCCCTGGTGTTCCACTGTGACACAGAGCCGGAGGAGGCCATCACGGTCAACTTCACCAGATGGGAGGCAGCAGAGACATGAGCAAAGTTTTCAGCCTGGGCGGCGGCAGCGGAGGCGGCGGGATCAAATTGGTGTCCATCGCCATCACGGAGCCGCCGGAAAAGGTAAACTACCGGCCGGGGCAGACCTTTAATCCGGCCGGCATGGTGGTGACGGCGACCTATGCGTACGGCATCACACAGGCCGTCACCGGGTATACCTACACGCCGGCGGGCGCCCTGGAGGAGGGCGTGGAGAGCGTGACCATCAAGTACACGGAGGGCGGCGTCACCGCCGAGGCCACACAGGCGATCACGGTAGCCAAAGCGTCCATCCCAGTCCCCACCCAAAGCGGGAGCCTCACCTACAACGGGGGCGCGCAATCCCCCCAGTGGACGGGGTACGACCAGGGGGAAATGACCCTGGGCGGCGAGACGGAAGGGACGGACGCCGGCAGTTACGACGCCATATTTACCCTGAAAGACACGGTGGGGACCCAGTGGGCGGGCGGCGGCACGGAGGCAAAGACCGTGGCCTGGACCATCCAGAAGGCGGCGGGGAGCCTGTCCCTGCAGCCGGAGAGCCTGGTGGTAGACGCGGGGACGCCCACCAAGAGCATCACCGTGACACGAGCGGGGACAGGGGCCATCACGGCCAGCAGCGAACCCAGCGGCGTGGTGAGCACGCAGGTAAGCGGGAACACCGTCACTGTGACGGGGCTGAAAAACGGGAACGCCACGGTGACGGTGCATGTGGCGGCGGACGCCAACCACAACGCGCCGGCGGACAAGACCTGCAGCGTGCAGGTGAAATTCACGGCGGTATACGGCGTGGAATGGGACGGGACCGCCTCCACCGCCTGGAGCCGGACGGACGCGGCGGAACTGTTCCCGAACCCCACCCCCGCCGTGAACAACGGCAACGGCAGCAGCCCCTTTGACAACCTCATGCCATGGAGCGGCATGGTGGTGGAGGACGACGCCGCGGCGGGGAAACTGGTGAAGATCCCGAAATACTGGTACAAGTGGGCCCGCAGCGGAAACACCATGAAACTGCAGATCGCGGACGGGCCGGAGGACGGGTTCCACGTCTCCCCCGCCCATGCGGACCGGGGAGACGGCCATGGAGAGCGGGACGCGGTGTATGTGGGCCGGTACCACTGCAACACCTCATACAAGTCCCAGGCAGGGAGTCAGCCGCTCGGGAATATCACAAGGGCAACAGCCAGAACAGCAATTCACAACCTGGGAAGCACCATCTGGCAGTACGACTTCGCTATGTACTGGACCATTATGATGCTCTACCTGGTGGAGTACGCCAACTGGAACAGCCAGGCCACCATCGGCTACGGCTGCTCCCCCGGAAACAACAAGTTCAACATGGGCGCCACGGACGCCATGACCTACCACACGGGCACCAGCGCGGCCAGCCGGACCACCTACGGCAGCGTGCAGTACCGGCACATCGAGGGGCTGTGGGACAACGTGTACGACTGGTGCGACGGCATCTACTTCTCCGGGGTAAACGTGAACTGCATCAAAAATCCGGCCAACTTCAGCGACACCGGAGGAGGAACAACCGTGGGAACGCGAGCGAGCACGAGCGGGTGGATCTCTGGTTGGACGAACCCAACGGTGGACGGTTTCGAGTACGCATTGTACCCGAACGCCGTCTCCGGCAGCGAGAGCACCTACGTCTGCGACTACTGCTACTACAGCGCCTCGGGCGTGGTGTTGCGCGTCGGCGGCCACTACGGCCAGAACCAGAACCTCGGCGCGTTCTGCCTGGGCGGCGACTACGCCGCCTCGAACGCGGGCGCGAACATCGGCTGCCGTCTCCAAAAACTCCCCTAAAGGGGGAGCGCGAGGGGGGCCGCAGCCCCTCTCGCAAGTACCTTGAACAACCGGGGCAGGGGGCATCTCCGCGCCAAGAGCCGCCGCAAGCGGCGGTTGCGCTCCGAAACGCGCCTGCGGGCGCAGGCAGCCCCCTCCCCTTGCATCACACCAGACAATTCAATTTGGGGCTATCCCACCAGTAGTCCGGGTGTTCCCTGCGGGGTTCCGGTTCTTAGACGACTACTGCAACTACAACGCCTCGGGCGTGGTGTTGCACGTCGGCGGCAACTACGGCCAGAACCAGAACCACGGCGCGTTCTACCTGAACGGCAACAACGCCGCCTCGAACGCGAACGCGAACATCGGCTGCCGTCTCCTTGACAGGCTGGCATACCTCCTTACTTCGGATCAGACCGTTCCCACGGTTTGAGATAGATGGGTGGGATAGCCGCACGGCCCTTGCCGGCGATGTGCCGAAGGGACACGGTTTAGTACACGCCGGAAGGCGCGATGGAAACACCGTGAGGCAACAAGGAGAAGATAAATCCCATGAAACGAAAAGGAAACCTTTTCGAGAGACTGACCGGAGATGAAAACCTGAACCTCGCCATCGACGAGGTGAACCAGACCCACCGCTGGCACCCACACCACAAGCCGAACAAGGTGGTGGCGTGGGTGGACGGCACGAAGGCGGAGCGGGTGAAGGAACTGCGGGAGATCATCCTGCAGGGCTTTGACCCATCCCCATCCACGCCGAAACGGCGATGGGACAAGAGCGCCGGGAAATGGCGGGACATCTACGAGCCGCGGCTGTGGCCGGACCAGTACATCCACCACGCGCTGGTGCAGGTGCTGCAGCCGGTGATGATGCGGGGCATGGACGGCTGGTGCTGCGGGAGCATCCGGGGCCGGGGCATCCACTACGGGATGCGCGGCATCAAGAAGTGGATGCGAAATGACCCAAAGGGGACGCGCTGGTGCGCGGAACTGGACATCCACCACTTTTACGAGAGCCTGCAGCCGGCGGTGGTGATGGAGCGGATGCGGCGGCTGGTGAAGGACAGGCGGGTGCTGGACCTCATCGAGCGGGTAACACGACACGGCATCCAGATCGGAGCCTATTACAGCCAGTGGCTGGCCAACACCGTCCTGCAGCCCATGGACCACGCCCTGCGGGAGAGCGGAGTGAAGATCACCCACTATATCCGATACATGGACAATATCACCCTGTATGCCAGGAGCAAGCGGGCGCTGGACAAGGCGATCCGGCTGGTGCGGGAGTGGCTGGAAGGACACGGGATGCGGCTGAAAGACAACTGGCAGAAGTTCCGCACGGCGGACCGCCTGCCCTGCGCCCTGGGCTACCGCTACGGAAAAGGCTACACCCTCCTGCGCAAGCGGAACCTGTTTCGCCTGGCGCGGCAACTGCGGACGTACTACCGGAAGGTACGGCGGGGCCAGCGGATCCCGATCTCACTGGCGACGGGGCTGCTGTCCAGACTGGGGCAACTGCGCCACTGCAACAGCGCCCGGATCTACCGGCGCCTGGTGAAGGCCAAGACGCAGAGGGCGCTGAAATGCGTGGTGCGGGACTACATGAAGAAGGAGAGATCACGATGGAATACATCTACGGGACCACGGAACGCGGCGGCGTGATGGTGGAGAACCTGAAAACCGTGGGCGAGGCGCACACGGCCCTGTCCGGGTTCGTGGGCACTGTCCGCGTCTACGGGGACGGGACCACCATTGAGGACCGATGCCGGATCCTGGAGCACTATGAGAGCAAGGAGCAGGACGGCGTTTACTACGACTGGTACACCATCGACAGCCACTACCGCATGTGCAGCAACGCGGAGGGGCTGCGCAAGGTGGAGCAGCAGGTGGCGGCGGAGGCGGCCGTGACGGCCCAGACCAGGGCGGCGACACGGCTTTATGTGCAGAAGGCAACGGACATCACCGACGAGCAGGCGCTGACCATGGCGGACCTGTTCCTCACCTGGGAGGAGGCGCTGGCCGCCGGACAGGCCCTGGAGGCAAACACGGTGCTCAACGACGACGGGCAACTGTACCGGGTGGTGCAGCAGGTGACGCCCCAAGCCCACCAGGCGCCCCACGACGAGGGGATGCTGGCCATCTACCGCCCCATCGACCAGACCCACGCCGGAACACTGGAGGACCCCATCCCCTTTGTCTACGGCATGGACACGGAGGAGGGGAAGTATTACGCCTACGAGGGGACCACCTATCTCTGCAGGCAGACCATGACGCCCTGTGTGTGGGCGCCGGGCACGCCGGGCCTGTGGCAGTGGGAGGTGGCGGCGTGATGGTGGAGTACATCATCCCGGCCGCCGCGGGCGTTGTGGTGGCCATTATCGAGGCGGTGGCAGCACGGGACCGCAGAAACGCCAAGAAGGAGCGGGAGGCGGAGGCCAAGCAGCGCAAGGACCAGGAGGAACTGGTGGTGCTGCTGATCCAGGGGAATTGGGCGGCAATCGCCCTGGGAGAGGCCACGGCGCGGGCGGTGCAGCGGATCCCGGACGCCCACTGCAACGGGGACATGAAGGACGCGCTGAAATACGCCACGGACGTCAAGCACAAACAGAAGGAGTTCCTGGCAAAGCAAGGCGTCCACGCCGCGCTGGAGTAAGGACATGGGCGGAAAACGAGAGCGGCCGGGCCTGCTGCAGCGGCTGCGGGAAGTCCCCCACCTGTTTGCCAAGTGCATCATTGTCCACTGCATCGTCTGCGGGACGCTGGCCTGCTGGTACGCCCTGCGGATCCTGTCCAGGACGGGGCAGGACCCGGCGGGGCTGCTGGGGGTGATCCTGGCCTTCTTCGGCGGGGAACTGCTATTGCTGTGCCTGCGGACGGTGTTGAAGGAAAAACCATCCAAGGATCAGGGCGTGACGCCCGGAAAGGACGAGGAACCATGAAACAGTACATCGGAACAAAGATCATCCAGGCGGAGCCGGCGCTGCGGATCGACGGAAAGACGGTGCAGCCCACCACATGGCCGGTACCGGAGGGGGCCAAGTCGGAGGAAGGCTACGCGGTCCGGTACCCGGACGGCTACATGAGTTGGTCCCCCAAAGAGACGTTTGAGGAGGCCTACCGGCCGTCGGACAGCATGACCTTCGGCCTGGCCATTGAGGCAGCCAAGAAGGGCAAGCGGATCGCCCGAAAGGGCTGGAACGGCAAGGGACAGTATGTGGAACTGGCCACGGGCATCGGCTATGTGAGGGCGGACGGAAAGACCGTCAACGCAGAGCACGCGGCCATCGGGAACAAGGCGCTTGCCTTTGTGGGCACCTCCGGCGTGCAAATGGGGTGGCTTGCCTCCCAGGCGGACATGCTGGCGGAGGACTGGGAGATCGTGGAGTAAGGAGGAAAAACAGTGAACCAGAACATTATCAAGCGGCTGGCGGCGCTGCTGTCCGTCAAGAGCCTGGTCACTTTGATTTTGACGGGTGTTTTCGCCTTCATGGCCTGCACCAACCAGATCAGCCAGGATTTTATGACCATTTACGCAGTGATCATCGCGTTCTACTTCGGCACGCAGAGCCAGAAACTGCAGGACACCATCGGCGGAGGCGGCGGAAATGAATAAGAAACCTGTCTCTTACCTGCAGACGGACGCGCGGTGGAAGAACAAGCCGTACCGCGTCACCGGGGAGAGTTCCACCATCGGCAGCGCCGGCTGCGGCCCGACGGCTGCGGCCATGCTGATCGAGACCATCACAGGGAAAACCTTCACCCCGGAGGACGCCTGCAACTGGAGCATGGCGCACGGGTACAAGGCCCTGAACCAGGGGACCTACTACGCCTATTTCACCCCGCAATTTGCAGCCCATGGTATCGACTGCCAGATGCTCAACTGGACGAACACCTACGGAAAGCCCGACCACGAAAACCACGAGAGAGTGGTGGAGAAGTTGAAGGAGGGCTATTACGCCATCGCCCTGATGAACAAGGGCCTTTGGACCTCCAGCGGGCACTTCGTCGTGCTGTGGTGGCAGGACGACAAGGTGCGGATCAACGACCCGGCCAGCACCAAGGACGCCAGGGTGAACGGGGACATCCGGACCTTCCGCTCCCAGGCGAAATACTACTGGCTGGTGGACGCGAGAGAATACAACCGCGCAGACGCGGACGAGGAGGACGAGAACATGCAGAGATACAACACGATGGAGGAGATCAAGAAGGAGTTCCCCTATGCGGAGGACACCGTGCGGAAACTGATCGCAATGGGCGCTATCCGCGGCGGCGGAAAGGTGGATGCCAACGGGGACCCCGCGGACATGGATCTTTCGAGAGACATGCTGCGGATGATGGTATTCAATGACCGCGCCGGCGCTTACGGCGATTAAGGCGATGGGGCCGGCCAGAAACGGCCGGCCCCGATTTCTAAGAGAAAGGCGGTGCGGGCGTGCCTTCCAACTGGCTATACATTGACACGAATTTTCCCACCTTCACCGGGGAGGAGAGTTCGGAGGAAAAGATCACAACCATACAAAACTACATGTTCATGCTGGTGGAGCAGTTGCGGTATTCCCTGCACAACCTGGATCTTTCCAACATGAACAAGACCGCGGTGGAGCGGTACGAGACCTCCATCACGGAACCGATATACGCCAGGATCGAGGACAGCGAGGAGAACATCGCGGACCTCGCCCTGACGGCGGAAGGGCTGGGGCTGCGTCTGTCCAATGCGGAGGGGAACATCACCTCCCTGACCGCCACGGCGGAGGGGTTGAGCATACAGATCTCCGACGCGGAGGACGACATCCTGCAACTGGGGATCACGGCGGATGGGCTGGCCACGCAGATCTCCAACGCCCAGGGGCAGATCTCCAGCCTGCAGCAGACGGTGGACGGGTTTGCCCTGTCCGCCTCCAACGGATCGAACAGTTCCTATCTGTACCTCACCAGCAACGGCATTATCCTCTCCAGCGCCCGGATCACCTTCTCCGGCATGGTGACGTTCCTGGATCTGTCCACCAGCGGAGCCACTACCATCAACGGCGGGAACATCACCACGGGCATCATTCGGGCGATCACGCTGCAGGGCAACGACATCATTGGCGGGACCATCACCGGCGCCACGCTGCGCAGCGTCTCCGGCAGCGATAACGGGCTGGAGATCTACTATGGGGCGGTGAGCCGGAACCTGCTGGTAGGCGGCATCCGGTTCGACGACAACGGCAGAGGCACCGAGGACGAGGCCAGATACCGCATGTTTATCTACACCAACAGCGGGTACATGGACTGGGCCATGAAGTTGCTCTCCGCCGGCGGCATGAGCCTGGAGAGCGGGGCCAATATCTATATCGAGGCATCCACCAACCTGACGCTGCGGGCGGGGTGGAATATCTGGATCGAGGAGCCGGCCATTACCGACAGCAGCGGGAACACCTGGCAATTCCGCAGCGACGGCCTTTACAAAAACTATGTCAAGGCAATCAGCCTGGACAGCGCACGGCAATAAACGGGGACCCCGCGAAAGCCCAGCGCAGCGGGTTTCGCGGGGAAAGGACGAACAACGAAGTGGAGCGGATGCCGGCCGACAGGGCGGCGGAGCGGAAAGGAGTTTGTGAGGACGCTATGAAACTGATCGAGGCAGTAAACGCCTATTTGGCGGCGGAGGAAATGAGCCGGGAGAAGTGGCCCTACCCGGTGGCCCTGGCCCTGGTGAAGGTAAAGCGGCGCGTAAAGGACGAGGTGGACTTCTTCCTGGCCAGAGAACGGGAACTGGTGGAGGAGTACGCGGCCAGGGACGAGCGGGGCAACATCCGCCTCACCAGCGCCGGGACTTTCGTTTTCAAAGACCCGGCAAAGGGGCCTGCCTATGAGGCAGCCAGAAAAGAACTGTGCGAGACGGAGATTGAGATCGACCACAAGCCTATCTGCGTCGCCGCGCCGGCGGAGATCAAGCCAGCCTATATCGAGGCGCTGGAGCGGTTTGTGGAGTTTACGGAGGGCGGCGTATGAAACTGCCAAGTGTGCTCTACGCTGACGGCATCAAGAAGGGACAGCAGGTGAAGTTCGGCGGCCTGAACCACAACCTGGGCGCAGACGACGGGGAACTGTGGGACATGCGCAACCTCACCAGCGACTACTTCCCTCTCCTGGCCACCAGGGCGCCGCGGCGGCTTTACCGGACGCTGGAGAGCGCCGGCGGCCTCTACTGCTGGGAGAAACTGTGCTGGGTGGACGGTACCGGATTTTACTATGACGGGGAGCGAAAGGGCGCGGTAACGGCGGGGCAAAAGACCTTCGCCGCCCTGGGGGCCTACATCGTAATTTTCCCGGACAAAGCGTGGTACAACACCCTGACCGGAGAGTTCGGCAGCCTGGAGGCCGCCTGGAGCGGCAGCAGCCTCACCTTCACCAACGGCAAACTGTACGAGGAGGAGGCGGAGGCGAACTGCATCCAGGCCAGCGGCGTCAACTGGGCGGACTACTTCAAAGCCGGGGACGCCGTGACCATTGAGGGCTGCACCAAGCACCCGGAGAACAACAAGACCCCCATCATCCGGGAGATCGACGGGGACAAACTGTATTTTTATGAGTACATATTCACTCTGGACGGAGAGGACGGCGTGACGCCGTACACGGAGACCGGGACGCTCTCTGTGCGGCGGACGGTGCCGGACCTTCTGTACGTCTGCGAAAACGAGAACCGGCTGTGGGGATGCGACAAGACCACCATCTACGCCTCCAAACTGGGGGACATCTTCAACTGGAACGTATACGACGGACTGGACACAGACAGTTACTCCGTGGACACCGGCAGCGCCGGCAGTTTCACCGCCTGCGTGTCCTACCTGGGGTACCCCATCTTCTTCAAGGAAGAGCACATCTACAAGGTCTACGGTTCCATCCCGTCCAACTTTGAAATCATGGGCAGTGCAACTCTGGGCGTGGCGGAGGGCAGCGCCGGCAGCCTGGCCGTGGCCGGGGAGATCCTGTTCTACCTCTCCCGCGCCGGCGTCATGGCGTACTCCGGCGGGATCCCGCAGCCTGTGGGGGCGGCCTTCGGCCTGGAACGGCACAAGAACGCGGCGGCGGGCAGCGACGGCCTGAAATACTACGTCTCCATGCAGGGAGAGGACGGGGCGTGGCTGCTGCACGCCTACGACGCGCAGCGGGGCCTCTGGCACACCGAGGACGCCACCCACGCGACACACTTCGCCCGGTGCAGCGGGAACCTGTACTTCCTCAACGACGCGGGGGAGATCTGGATTACCGGGAACATCCAGGATCCTCCGGCAGGGACCACCCTGGAGGAGCCGGTACCATGGCGGGCGGAGTTCGGGGACTTTGTGGACAAGAACCCGGACAAGAAGGGCATCTCCAAAATACAGATCCGGCTGGAACTGGACGAGGGGGCGGAGGTGCAGGTCTACATCCAGTTCGACGCCACCGGGGAGTGGATCAAGGTCAACGGCGCCCTGGGAGAAGGTGCAAAACGCAGTTACTACCTCCCCATCATCCCGAGGCGCGCCGACCACTACCGCCTGCGCCTGGATGGCACCGGCGGCTGCCGCGTCTACTCTATGGTGCGGGAGTATTACGACGGTTCCGCCCTTAAATCCCAAAAGGGGCGGCAGTAAACAGAGTGAAAAGGAGGGCACACCATGCCTTACAGTTACAACGACTTTCTGAACGCCGCTACATCATCCGGCCTGCTGGGTGAGTTCTCCCAGGCGGATCTGGAGACGGCGCAGCGGTACCCGGAGTTTGGCCTGTCCATCCTGTCCCTAAAGCGCGACTACCACGACGCCGCGACGGACGAGCAGAAACTGCTGGCCAACGAGGCGGCAAACCAACTGCGCAGCAGTTACGGGAACTATCGGGGCGGGGCAGACGGGGGCAGTTACTACTCCCAGGGGAAGATCCCCGGCCAGATCGACGCCATCCTGGACCAGATCAACAACTTCGGCTCCTTCACCTTTGACCAGGAGGCGCCGGTCTATGACAACCAGTACGCCGAGCAGCAGCAGGCGCTCCTGGACGCCATCCTAAACCGGCCGGACTTTTCCTGGAGCAAGGAAACAGATCCGCAGTGGTCCTCCTACAAGAAATCCTACCTGCGGGAAGGGGATCGGGCCACGGCAAACGCGCTGGCCCAGGCGTCGGCGGCCAGCGGCGGGAGAGCGTCCACCGCGGCCATCACGGCGGCTACCCAGGCCGGAGACTACTATGCCACGCAGTTAAACGACATCATTCCGACGCTGTATCAGCAGGCCTACGACCGCTACCTCAACGAGTACAGTATGATGCTGCAGGACCTGGGCACTGTGAATACACAGGAGCAACTGGACTACGCAAAATATCTGGATCAACTGACCCAGTACAACACGGACCGGAATTTTGCCTACGACACCTACCTGGGAGACTTCAACATCCTGCAGGGGCAACTGGCCTCCCTCCAGAGCCAGGACGACGTGGACTACGGACGCCTGCTGGATCAGATCAACCTGGGCCTGCAGCAGGACCAGACCCGCTACGAGCGGGAGTGGAACGAGAGCGAGCGGGACTACCAGCGGGGGCAAAACGAGAAATCCATCGCCCAGGCACAGGTGGACGCCATTCTGGCTGCCGGCGGGACCCCAAGCGCGGACCTGGTGGGCGCGTCCGGCTATACCAACGAGTATGTGCAGGCGCTGGAGGCGGCCTACAAGCGGGAGCAGGCGCAGAGCCGGAGCAGGAGTTCCAGCGGGAGCGGCGGGAGTTCCGGCGGAAGGAGCAGCGGAGGTGGAACGGGGTACAACAATGCCGGCCTCACCACCTCCCAGATCCAGCAGATGCAGACGGCCCTGGGCGTGACGCCGGACGGTATGTGGGGACCGGAAACCCAGGCAGCAGCCGGCGGGTTGAGCGCAGACCAGGCCTGGGCCATTATGTCCGGCGGAGACGGCGGCGGGCAAGATCCGGGCGCCAGCGTCACCAACCAGACCGGGGACGGCTGGATCCGCGTTGCGGGGTACAGCCGGATCACCTGGCAGGAGTTGGAGGCAATGGTGAACCGCGGAGAGATCATTGAAACCTACAACCCGGAGACCGGGAAGTACAGTTACCGAAAGAACCCGAATTACGGGAAATAAGGAGGAGGCGCCATGGCAAGCGACTTTCTGAAAAATGCGGCCCAGCGCCAGGCGGAGAAGATGGACCGGGAATATGGCCCGGACGCCTACGGCGGCAGCAACTGGAGACAGCAGCACAGCACCGGCGGGCAGACAACGGCCGCCCGGACGCAGCAGACACAGCAGGCGCAGCAGACAAGCGGCGCCAGTTCCTTCCTGCGCTCCCAGGCCCAGAAGGCCAGAGAGCGCGTGGACGCAGAATACGGCCCGGACGCCTATGGCGGCAGCAACTACAAGTTCAACACGCAGCCGGCCAGCAGTTTTGCAAAGGTGGACGAGACGGCGCCGGCCTTTGAGCGGTACGAGCAGGTGACGGCCGCGCTGACCGGCGGCCAGGAGCGGCTGACTACGGCAAGAACGGAACTGGACAGCCTGCGCTCCGCCTACGACGCAAACCCGACGCAGGCCAACGCCAATGCCTACAACTGGAGGCTGGCACAGTTTCAGGCGGATCTGGACGCCTATAACGACCTGGTGGAGCAGTACAACTACTTCAACAGCCTGGAGGGCATCCAGGAGCGTGTGGACGAGTTGACGCCACTGGCCGAGGCCGCGGAAAAGGAGCGGAACGAGGCAAGAACCATCATGTCCGGCATCCAGCGGTACGGAACAGAGGACCAGAGGGCGGAGTGGAGCGCGAAACTGGAGGCAGCGGAGGCGGACTACGAGCGGTACAGCAAGGCTTTGAACGACCTGGCCGCCCAGTATTACTACGCCGAGAACCAGGCAAAGCGGGAGAGCCTGGACGCAAGCAAGGCCATGAGCGCCCTTTACAACGAGGCGACGCTGCTGCAGGAGGATATGGACAAGGTGACGGCCGTTATGTCCTACGCCACTACCCACAGCGGAGACCCGGCGGCGGTAGAGGAGTACAAGGGCTATCTGGCCGACAAGTACGGGCTGGATCAGAAAGCCATCGACCAGTACGCCATCGCCGGCACCGGCGGGGCCTATGTAGCCAGGACGGACGGCGGCTACAACAACATCTACGACCTGTACCTGGAACTGCAGGAGAAAAGAAAACAGGCCGTGGAGCGCATGGCGGCGGAGGAGTACGACTACGACCGCATGGTACAGTTCGAGCAGATGCAGCGGGACGCGGATGAATACGCCAAGAACGTGCAGGAGTGGGAGACCTGGGCGCGGGAGCATCCGGTCCTGGCCTCCATCGACACGGTGCTCGTGTCCCCCTTCCAGGGTGTTGACTACCTGAAAACGATGGTGGGCGGCATCGGAACCAGCGACACGGGAAACCTGGAAACCTATGTTCCTATGAACGTCTACAATATGGACGCCACAAACTATGTGAGCACGGTCCGCGGCACTGTGTCCAAGGAGATCGAGGAGAGCACGGACTGGGAACTGTTTGGGCAGAACGTGGCCTCTTTCCTCTATCAGACGGGCATGAGCATCGCGGACAGTGCTGTGCAGGTAGGGGCGGCAACTGCCCTGGGCGTGCCGACGGCCGCAACATTCTTCATGGGCGCGTCCGCTGCCTCCAACCAGGCAAAGGACGTGATCGAGCGGGGCGGAACGAATGAGCAGGCGTTTTGGGGCGGCCTGGCCGCCGGCGCGGCGGAGGCCCTGTTTGAGAAGGTGAGCATTGACAGGCTGCTATCCGTACACAGCGTTTCCTCCATGAAAGACCTGCTGAAAGAAACGGTGAAACAGGCCGGCGTGGAGGCCAGCGAGGAGATGCTGACGGAGATCTCCAACATTTTGACTGATGCGGCCATTATGGGGGATAAGTCCAACTTTGCGGAGTTGGTGGAGCAGTACGAGATGCAGGGGCTAAGTGAGGACGAGGCAAAGCGCCAGGCGCTGCTGGACAGCATTGGACAGGTGGCGTGGGCCGGCGCCGGCGGCGCCCTGTCCGGCGCGGCCATGGGCGGGGCGGTCAACGCCTTCAATTACGCCGGCAGCGCCGTCGCCAATCGGCAGCAAAGCCGCCAGAACCAGAGAGCCGGCGAGCAGTTCCAGCAGATGGGAGACGACGTTGTGGCGGCCATCATTGAGGAAGGGCTGGAAAGCGACCCATCCACCCGGAGTTACCAACTGGCCCAGGAGATCCAGAACAAGCAGACCCAGGGGCAGCCGGTGACAGCGCAGGAACTGGGGGAACTGTATCAGGAGAATGTGAGGACCGTGGCCCAGGAGCAGGCGCGGCAGGAAACGCAGGAGCCGGAAGGCCTCTCCCTCCCTACCGTGGAAAGCATCCAGGAGACGGCCGCGCCGGCGGAGCCGGTGACGGTGCAGCGCGGCGCCGTGCAGGCGGAGACGCCTGCGCCCGCTGCAAGGACGCTGGAGACGGCGAGGACGGGGCAGGTGCAGGAGCCGGCGGCAGCGCCGGAAACGGCACAGGGCGCACAGAGGACGCCTGTGGCAGACATTTTGAACGGAGGTATCACAAATGGCACAGCAGAGACAGCGGCCCCAGCCGCAGCAGCCCAAAGGGCGGGAGACGGTGTACCAGGCGGAGACGTCGGACGGGTTCCAGGTGTCGGTACCGGAGAGCCGACTGGAGGCATGGGCGGCGGCGCAGGAGCGCGGAGGCGGTCTGAACAGGTCCGAGCGGCAAGTGCGAGACAGGATCGTGTCAATGCTCTACAAGTCACCCCGGTAAGCAGCCGGGACCTGGGCCTCACCAACGGCACGGACGCCAGGACCGTCAAACCCATCCCGCAGCAGGCCTATGACGCGGCCATGCAGAGCACGGCGCAGCGGTTCGCCCAGGTCGGCTACAACGTGACATACTTCACGGGGCTGCTGCAGGTGGCCACGCCGGCGGGGCCGGTGCGGGTGAATGGAGCCGTGCAGGGCAGCCAGGTCTACATCCAGGCGGACAACATGCGGTGGACCATTGACCAGATCGGAAACCATGAGCAGTTCCACATTGAGGCGGCGGAGGATCCCGGCCTGGTGCAGGCCATCCAGGAGGAGATTACAAGCCGGTTCTCCGAGGAACAGTTCACGGGGGTTGTGGAGACCTATATCCAGAAACTGCGCGGCGTCATCGACATCCCGGAGAACGCCAGCGAGGACGTTGTGGAGGCAGCGGTGCGGGACATCCTGGAGGAGATCTTCGCAGACGCCTATGCCGGGAAAAACGCTTTCTCCGCCGGATCCACGGAGTACACCCAGACGGTGCGCGACGTGGTGGAGCGCCGGGGCGGCGGACGGCCGACGGAAACCGCGCCCACCAGGGGGCCACCCCAGGAGCGGTATAGTTTTGCCGGACGCAACGCCAACCGGGCGGACCAGGAGGCCCTGGCCAGGGCGGAAGAAATGGAACGCGCCGGAGAGGACGCCGAACAGATCCGGCGGGAGACGGGATGGTTCCGGGGCATGGACGGCCTGTGGCGGTTTGAGATCGACGACAGCGCCATGGAGTATGACCCGACGGGAGATCTCCAGGGGGCCAAATCCAGGCGCTGGGCTATGGAGGACCTGGAGGCGGCCAGAGAGGACCTGTTCGGGAATATCACCGAGGAGCAGGCCAACATGGTACGCGCCTACAACCGGGCGGAAATCGCGGGAGACACGGCGGAGCAGCAGCGCCTCTATGACGAACTGACTGCAACGGAATTTGGCTTTCAGTTTGAAACCTATGTGGACGCGCTGCAGCGGGCCAACGCCACCAGGAACAACCCATGGGGCGGCACCCTGGCCGACTACATCAGCCACCCGGAACTGTTCGCCAACTACCCGCAGTTGCGGGACGTGCGCCTGGAGTTCCGCCCCATGCCGGGCAACACCCGTGGGGAATTTGACGGGGACACGGTGACGCTGAATGAAACCCTGCTGACCGAGCCGGAGGACGTGCTGATCCATGAGATCCAGCACGCTATCCAGCGGGCGGAGGGGTTTGCCAGGGGCGCCAGCCCGGAATACTGGCAGGAACGGCAGAAGGGAGCGGACCGGATCGGCACCTATGACCAGAGGATCCGGCAACTGGAGGAGCGGGTGGAGCGCACCCTGGCCTCCGTGCCGGAGGATGTGGCCGCACAGTTCCGCCGGTATGACGCGCTGGAGCGGGCGGACCCAGATGCCGCCATGGCCCTTGCCCAGGAGTTGAGCGACGGGCCGTACTCCGACGCCTTCAACAACTATTTTCTGGACGTCTGGAGCCTGTCGGAAATGCGCCGCAGCAATTATGCACGGGGCGCTTATGACCTGTATGAGAACACGGCGGGCGAGATCGAGGCCAGAGACGCCGCATCCAGGAGGCGGTGGAACCGGCGCGCGCGGCGGGATGTGCCGCCAACCGGGGCAAACGACCAGACCGTGTTCTCGGACGCGGATGCCTTTTTCTCCGCGGAGGCAGACACCGATGCACTGAAAGAGCGGCAGATGCAGATCATCCAGGAGACAAACCCGGCGGACGACGACTACCACACCTGGATCCGCAGTGTGGAGGAGATCAAGACGTTCCGTGAGGCCATAGAGGACCCGGAGTGGGCGGAGTACGACGAGTACAACCCGGACTTCACGCGCGCCATGGCGGAGGAGGCCATGGAGAGCGGAGAGATCGAAGTATTCAGTTCCTATCCCATCGAGGCGGGCGGGTTCGTCTCACCGTCCAGGATGGAGGCGGAGAGTTATTCCGGTGACGGCCGTGTTTACAGCAAGACCGTCCCGCTGACGGACGTGGCGTGGATCGACCCCACCCAGGGCCAATACGCGCCGGCCGGCCGGGCGCGGTACTCCGTGGAGGACACAGCCGCCGAGGACAGCCAGGGCCAGAAACTGACGCCGGAGCAGCAGGAGTTCTTCCGGGACAGCCAGATCCGGGACGAGCAGGGACGACTGCGGGAGGTCTACCACGGGACCAATGACGGGGAATTTACAGTATTTGACTGGAACGAGACGCAGCGAACAGACGGCGGCTGGTTCGGGCGGGGGTTCTATTTTACCTTCTACAAGGGCGAAGCCCGAATGTACGGGCAGAGGGTGGTTGACGCCTACCTAAACATCAAAAATCCCTTTGTGTTCGACGAGCAAATGCTGTCCATCGACGGCGTAAAACCGGAAGGGGTAAACGCGACATCCCTGGCCTTTATGATTAACTTTGCGGAGAAATTCCCGGAGTTGGCGGAAGGCCGTGCCCTGGAGGTGGTCACTGGCTGGGACGAGGAAGGCTATGGCATAACAAAGGAGATCCCGTGGCCCCAACTGCGGGCGGAACTGGAGCGGGTTCTGAATGATCCGAGTTTTCGGATCGAGGAAATTTCCGACGCCTACGGCGGAGATCACTATGAATGGTACATCAAAACCGGGCCGGGGCGGTACGACTACGCGAACACCAGAGCGGGCTATGGCACGCGGGAAATGGCCGAGAAGAACCGTGTGGACGCGGCAGCGGATCTATTGTTTGGGAGCATCTATCAGTACGCAAACTTCCACATGGCACACACCTACGTCGAGGAAATGGGGACGGAATTCACGGAGGCCCTAAAGCAGAGAGGGTTTGATGGTGTACTCCAGACCAGAGCCGGGGACGAGGTTGTGGCCTTTTACCCAGAGCAGATCAAGCGGACCGATAACAAGACCCCCACCACCAACCCGGACATCCGATACTCCGTGGACGAGGACCAGGACGGGGCGGAGGCCCTGCTGGCCGCAGCAGACGACGGCAGCGGAGAGTACGGCCTATCCCAGGCGGCGCTGCGGCAGGACACGAACCTGCAGCGGCGGATCCAGAGGGCGCAGGCCATGACGCAGACGGAGGACTTCCGGCGCTGGTTCGCAGGCAGCCGGATCCAGAACACAGCCGGCGGGCCGCTGCTGGTATTTCATGGAGCCGGCAGACGCTTTACCTCCTTTGACGCCGGAGGGCGGCCCATGTGGTTCACCCCAAACGCGGCATACGCGGGTACCTACGCCACCAGGACCGGGCGGCTGGAGCAGGCACTGCCGGCGTCGCAGATCTACACCGGCGGAACACGGCTGATCCCAGCCTATCTCCGCGCGGAAAACCCGGCGGACGTGGGCCAGGTGAACCGCACCTTCGGGGAGGCGGCGGCGGATCTGGCGGAGCGCACCGGCATCCCGGAGACGGAGTGGCGGGCCGCATGGGACCGGGCCGGGCGGCCGGAACAGACCTGGGAAGTTATCAATACGCCGGAGACGGCAAGCCTTCTGCAGAGATATGGATATGACGGCATCGTGGCCAAAGAGGGCGATACCAGGACCTATGCGGTATTTGAGCCGGGCCAGATAAAAAGCGCCGTGGCCAACCGCGGCACTTTTGACCAGGAGAACCCGGACATCCGCTTTTCTGTGGACGAGGAGACGGAACAGGAGTATAATGCCCTTACCCAGCGGGGCGATGTGGTACTGGGAGATCAGGACGAAACCTACACCGAGGGGAACACCCCCATCCGCTTTACCTACGCTATTGTGCCGGCGGAGGCGCTGGTGGTGTCCAACGACGAATACGGCGCCGTGAACCCGGCATACCCGGCGGAACTGCAGCCCAGAGACCGGAGCCGGACGGCGAGCCAACTGCAAATCCAGGAAATGAGCCGGAGACTGAACCCCCGCCTGCTGGCAGACAGCCCGACGGCCCAGAACGGCGCCCCCATCATTCGGGGAGACGGCGCGGTGATCGGCGGAAACGCCAGGAGCCAGGCTATCATCGCCGCCTACAACAGCGGGCGGGCGGCGGAGTATGAGCAGTTTGTGCGGGAGCGGGGCCGGCGGTACGGGCTGGACACCTCCAGCCTGCCGCAGAGGCCGGTGCTGGTCCGCGTGGCACAGGATGTACGGGACTGGGCACGGCTGGCCCAGGAACTGAACGCGGCCACCACAGCGGCCTATTCCGCTACGGAGCAGGCCATGACGGACGCGGCCAGAATGGGCGACATCCTGGACCTGATCGTGCCAAACGACGAGGGGACCATCAACAACGAGGCCAACCGGGCCTTTATCAACCAGTTCATCCAGCAGGTGGTGCCTGCTGCGGACCGGGGCGGCATGACCACGGCGACGGGGATGCTGTCCCAGGCAGGCCTGGAGCGGGCGCAGTACGCCGTATTTGCCCGCGCCTATGGAGATCCGCAACTGCTGGCCCGCCTGTCGGAAAGCCTGGATAATGACGCTAGGAACGTCACAAAGGCACTGCTGGACACCGCGGCAAACGCCGTGGCCACGCGGGCGGCCATTGAGGCCGGGACCGTTTATGACGTGCCAGTGGTGGACGGGATCCTGGGCGCGGTTCGGATCTACACGGACGCAAAGAGCCGGAACCAGACGGTACAGGAATACACGGACCAGGCGAGCCTGCTGGAGCAGCACCCGGCCTTCGACGTGTACCTGGCCCAGTTCATCGAGGACAACAAGCGCAGCGGAAAGCAGATCCGTACCATGCTGAACAGCCTGTATGACCAGGTGCAGGAGTACGGAGATCCGCAGCAGGAGAGTATTTTTGGAGGGGAGACACATGACCTACGAGAAACCCTTGAACGAGCCATTGTCAGATACGAGGAAGAAACCGGACGGCAGATCGGGCGCCCCGACTTCGGACGAGATCTCCAAGACCGAGAAGTGGCTGCGGACAGTGGAGAGCAAGGCGGCATCCAGCCGGGACCCGATGCTGGAGATCCTGGCCAGAGCCGGCAAACAGACGCTGGAGACGATGAAGGCGGAGAACCGGAAGGGTTGAGCCTGCCGGAGGTAGAGCCGGAGCCGGCGGCGGAACCCATGCTGGAGCCGGAGATCCCGCCGGCACCGGATTACCGCGGGAGACTGCGGGAGGCCATCGAACAGGCCGGCCGGGCGGAGCCGACGGCCGGAGAGCCTGGGGATCTCTACCGGGACGAGGGCATGAGCGACGAGGAATACAATGCCATGAACGAGCGGTGGAAGGCCGGACAGGAGCGCCGGCAGCGGCAGGCAATCCGTCGGGAGGACTTCGCCACGGTGGACGAGTACACGGCCGCCCTGGAGCAGAGGGCCGCCCAGGAGAAGGCGGAGCGGATGAAGAATATCTCCAAGGATGACTTCACCGGGACGCCGGCCCTGGAGCGCCTGGGGGTGAAGGTGGAGAACAGCGTAGGCATCTACGACTTTATCCCCTCCCTGATCGAAAGCGACCGTGCGGCAAAGTCTATCCGAAAGGAGATGCGCCGGGCGGAGCGCCGGCTGAACGCCACGGCGGCGGAGCGGAACTTCGCCTCCGGCGTGGCGGCGGGGGTATACTCCCAGGAGGACATCCCGCCCACCATGGACGCAGACAAGGTGATGGAACTGGCGGACTACTACTGGGCCGAGCGGGCGGTGTCCGCGGATCTGATCCGGCAGCAGCGCACAGACATCAATAAGGCCCTGTCCGAGAAGATGCAGGAACTGTTCAAGGACAGCGACGCCTTCAAACCCTCCAGGTCCATCGTCTTGAACCACAGGACCCCGGAGCGGAACATGCTGCACATTTTCGGGGACGAGCGGGGCGCGGCCATCAACGCGGCCATCTTTGACCCGGTGGCGGTAAACGAGGCGGAGCGGATCCGGTTCAGAAACCGGATGCACGACGAGGTGCGGGCCTTCGAGGACAGTACAGGGAAAACCACGCGGCTGACCAAAGAGGAGCGGGCCGTTGTCCAGCAGGTGATCGAGGGACGGGCCGTGGGCGAGATGGTGGCCGGCATGGAAATGTCGGAGGCGATCCAGAACGCGGCGCAGAACATCAAAAACGGAGAGGACGCCGGAGACGCTGCCAAGGAGTTCAGCCTGGACCGGGAGCAGCGGCGTCTGGCGGAGAAGTACAGCCGGTGGCTGGAGACACAGGAGATCCTGGAGAGCGGCCGGGTGGACAATGTGAAGGTGGAGAACGCCATCAAGAAATACACAGAACTCTTCGACCAGTTCTACGAGGCAATCAACGATTTCCTGGTGGCCCACGGGTATGAACCCATCGGCTTTATCAAGGGATATGCACCCCACATCCAGCCAGAGGGCAACCAGAACCTGCTGAACAAATCCCTGCAGGCCATGGGGATCAATACAGACGTGACCCGGCTGCCGTCCTCCATCGCGGGACTGACGGCGGACTACCGGCCCAACAAGCGGTGGAACCCCTATTTCCTGCAGCGGACCAGCGACATCACCGAGTACGACATCGCCACAGCCTTTGAGAGTTATGTGGACTACATGAGCGACGTCCTGTATCACACGGACGATATTATGCGGGTACGCCAGGCGGCCAACTACTTCCGGCGGACCTATGCCCCGGACGAGATCCGGGAGAACCTGTCCTGGGCCGAGGAACTGCGGTACCGGAACACAGACGACAAAGCGGCCTTCCTGCGGGACCATGATGTGATCTCTTCCACCAGCGCCATGACGCCGGGGGACATCAGCCAGGCCATGGACGACTATGTGGACAAACTGTACGAGGACATCACAAGGACCACCAAGTACAGCGAGTTGGTGTCCTATCTGGACAACTACGCAAATATCCTGGCCGGCAAGCAGAGCATGGCGGACCGCGGATGGGAATACTCCTCCGGCCGGACGGTCCTCAACCTGGGAAACAAACTGGTGCGGGCCTTCGGGCGGGCACAGGTAGCCGGCAACCTCTCCTCTGCCCTCAACCAGACGGCACAACTGCCGCAGATCTTCGCGGAACTGGGAACCAGAAACACGGCCCAGGCCATCGCGGACATCTGGAGCGGAAAACTGCGCCGGGCCGGATGGGCGCAGGAGAGCGACTTCCTCACAGGAAAGAAGGGCATTGACTACCTGGTGACAGATCCGGCGGACATGGTAGTAACCGCCCTGTTCAAGCCGGCGGAGTTCATGGACGGATTTGTTTCAACGGTAGCCGTCCGGGGCCGGTACCTGCAGGAGATCCGTGCCGGGAAAAGCGAGCGGGAGGCCATGAAGGCGGCGGATGCCTGGGGCAAGAGCGTCATGGGGAGCCGGGCCAAGGGTTCCCGGCCGCTGGCCTTCGAGGCGAAAAACCCGGTGGCCCAGATGGTCAATGTGTTCCAGGTGGAGGCAATCAACTCCTGGGAGCATCTGACCCAAGATCTGCCGCGGGACTTCCGGGCCATTGAGCGGACCAGAGGAAAGGCTGCCGCGGCCGGGGCGTTGGCCGGCGTCATTGTGAAAATGCTGCTGGCCGCGTTCCTGCTGAACCGGGCGGCGGAGGAGACTTACGGAGGAACGCCGGCCCCCTTCGACATCCTGGGCCTTTCGGCAAACTTCATCGCCAGCGGCGAGGGGCTGACCACAAACGAGTGGCTGCGGACGGTCATGGACAATGGCTGGGAGCGGCTGACGGGAGAGCGCTTGTTTGACACAGATCCGGCCGTCCTGGGCGGAGACTTCGACTGGGCCGCGGCGGCGGAGGATCTATCCTACAACGTCTCCAACGACATCCCCTATTTGCGGAACGTGACGGGCCTGCTGGGCCTGGGCGACGAGACCCTGCCGCTGCCGGATCTCTACGGCGCCGGAGAGGGGATCGTAAACGCCATCGCAAACGACGGCCTTTTATCCATGGAAACCCTTGCTGCCCTGGGCGCTGCAGCGGCGGAGTTCCTGCCGGGAGGCAGGCAGGCGACCAAAACGGCCCAGGGGCTTACAACCATTTTGCGCGGCGGACGATACCGTGGCTACGGAGACGGGGCACGGCTGCAGTACCCGGTGGAGGGAGATTTCTTCGACGTGGTGCGGGCACTCATGTTCGGAAACTCCGCCCTGGAGGAGACGAACGAGTTTTACGCCTCTGGGGAAAGCGGCCTGTCCGCTGCACAGACACGGCTTTACAATGACTTGGTGAGCGCCGGAGCCGACGGGATGGAACTGTACCGGGGCATCCAGGACTACCGGGCAGTGAACGGGGACGAGGCCCTGTCCTCCCTGGAGAAGGGAAAGCAGGAACGAGACATTATCCGAGCACTGAACCTGACCGACGAGCAGAAACTGACCTTGTACCAGGGACTAACCGGCGCGGACAGCCGGGCGGAGAAGTTCCAGGCCCTTATGGGTACCGGCATGACCTGGGACGAGGTGATGGACGCCTACGACCGCTACGCCGAGTTGGATGCGGACGAGACCATGAGGGCAACGGAGAAGGCAACGGAACTTGCGAGATGGGCGGACGAGTGGTACCAGGAGGACCAGGCGGCGGCCATCAAGGAGCAACTGGCCTTTTTCTCCATCATCCCGGCCCAGGCCGAGCGGTACGCCGCATTGACCGGGGCGGGGCTGGACGTGGAGAGCGCCTACCATCTCACGGAGATCTTCGCCGGCCTGGAGCCGGAGAAGGGCGCCGACACAGTAAGCAATATGCAGCGGTACCAGGCAGTGGTGACGTCCGGCCTGTCTGACCAAGAGCAATTAACCGCCCTGGGTACCCTCATGGGCGAGAGCGAGTATGCCAAGGTGCAAACCGGCTATGAGTTCGGCGTTACCCCTGCGCAGTATATTCAGGCGCGGGAGAATGTGGCCAGGATCGACGAAAACGGAAACACGAGCCAGGAGGAGGCAACGCGGGCTATCAGTGCCATTCAAGGGCTGACGCTGCAGGAGCGGGCTGTCCTCTGGCAACTGCAGAACAGGAGTTGGAAGGCGACAAACAACCCCTATGACACCATCACCGGGCAGCAGGTCTATAATGCCCTGCACGCTGGAGACGAGGAAGAAACCATAGAACTGCCAAGACTGGGACAGACGGCGGAGGGCGCAGACCTTCCCACCATCTCCCTGCCGCGGCTGGGATAAAGAGAAGGCCGGAGGCTTGCGCCTCTGGCCTTCTTTCATAAACCAATATGCCTTTTTATGAGCCAGCACAAGAAAGGGATTACCACAAACACGAGAAGAAGGCCGCCGAGCATCATAAGCCCGGCCGCGGCACCACCCACAACAGAAAACCCAATGATTGCCGCCAGACCGAGCGCGGGGGTAGATAACCAATAGGAGGCCTTCAAGATCGTTTTCCATAGCGGAATCTTTGGACGATACCAGAACCCATACTTGCGCGCCTCGTCTCTGCGGATCTCGTCCCCGTTCCGCTTGTAATCCTCATATTCACCTGCCATAAAGCCTCACCTCTCCCAACAGTCAAGACAGGGGGTATAGCCTCGCAATTCAGCCAGCCCCACGTTGTAAATCAAGTATCGCCGGCCGGAGATGTGGTAGCAGCCCCAGCGGTGGTACCTATCCCCGCCCAAGGTGACAAGAACCGCATTATCCCGATAAAACGTAAGTTCCTCCAGGTTCGCCTTCTCTCCGTCCGAATACCCGTCGCTATACCCGGCCGCCAAACCGTCGGAATATCCGTCGTCGTACCCTTCCTCCCGGCCGACAATACAGGCGGCGTCCCACAACTTTTGCCCTTCGGCCTCGCTCCACACAACACCGCCGGCCAAGAACGAGCAAACCAGGAGGGCAATAGAACATGCCACCAGGAAGGGGCGTGACTGGAGCAAGGCATGAACCCGTTCGACCGGAAAAGGACGGCGATCCCGCGCCGGAGCCGGCGGATCAGCAGCAGCCACCAGGCGCCGCTGCCGGCGGCGGTCCAGGAACCGGCAAAGAGCGGGAGCCGGCAGAAAAATCAAGAAAACAGCCAGAAGGGCAACGGGGACACCGCCAAGGCCGACGCCGGAGAGGTTGAGAGCGGAAACGACAATGGAATAGACCGCGATGCAGCCAAGCCAGATAAAAACCTTCATGCGATACACCTGCCTTTTTCTCGCTTTTTATGGGATATTACCATAATCATACCTGGATTTCATGGTAAAGTCAAATAAATTACGACGTATTCCCATAAAATTGTGAGGGAGGGAGCGCATGAAGGCAAACGACTTTGAAGGACGGAGAAATATATCGGGCGAGCGGGTGCGGATGCGCAGACTGCGCCTCCGCCTGTCCCAGGCGGCCCTGGCCGCAAAGGTCCAGACAGAGGGTGTACTGCTGGAGCAGGATGCCCTTAGCAGGATTGAGAGCGGGGCAAGGATGGTTCAGGACTACGAACTGTGGGCTTTAGCGGAAGTGCTGGGCGTCACGTCGGACTGGCTACTGACCGGAGAGGAAAACGGGAAGTAAAAAAATTATCCCACAGGCTATAAGCCTGTGGGATTTGTACTATCTGCCCGGAATGGGTATTGACAAATTCCATGCTTTTATGGTTTATTAACATAAAATTTGCGAAAGGGGACCGGGAAAATGGGAGAAAGACGCTTTAGCCATCTTCGGTGGAAGGACAGACTGAAAATCGAGAAAATGTTGAAAGAAAAGCGATCTGTACGGGAGATTGCCGATGCGCTGCATGTGCATAACTCCACCATATACCGGGAAATCCGCCGCGGCATGACAAAGCAGATGACGACGGAACTGGTAGACGTGGAGGTATACTGCCCGGAAACCGCGCAAAGGAAGTACCAGGAAAACCTGCAGGCGAAGGGACCAGATCTAAAAATCGGGAACGACCACGACCTGGCAGAGTACATAGAGAACAAGATCATCAATGACCACTATTCCCCGGCGGCTGCCCTGGCGAAAATCAAGGAGGAGGGGCGGATCTTCTCGGTGGAGATCTCCGAGTGGACGCTGTACTCATACATCACAAAGGGGGTGTTCCGCCGCTTGACCAACAAGGACCTTCCCATGCGGGGGAAGAAAAAGAATACCTACCGTAGGGTGAGGGAGGCCAGACTGCCGAGCGGTGACAGCATCGAAAACAGGGAGGAAAGCGTGAGCAGACGCGAGGACGTTGGACACTGGGAAATGGACACCGTTGTATCGAGCAAAAAGTCAAAAAAACGGCTGCTGGTACTCACGGAAAGAATGACCAGGTTTGAACTGATCGAGTTGATGAAAGACGGGACAACCGCAAGCGTTGTCGCTGCCCTGGATCGACTGGAGCGGAGATTTGGGGCGCGCCGGTTCCAGGAAATGTTCAAGACCATTACCACAGACAACGGCAGCGAGTTCGCGGACTGCGCCGGCATGGAGGCGTCCTGTGAGCGGGCCAGGGCCAGAACCCATATCTATTACTGCCATCCGTACTCCGCCTACGAGAGAGGAAGTAACGAGGTGGGAAATCGCATGATCCGGCGGCGCCTTCCGAAAGGGACCGACTTCTCAAAATTGACGCGCCGGACCGTGAAGGAGATCGAGGCGTGGATGAACGACTACCCGCGGGAAAGACTGGGGTGGACAACGGCAAGGCGGGCCTTCATGGCGGCCATGGAAAACGTCGGCCAGAACACCTAAAAATTTTTTACCTTTTTCCGCATTTATCTCTTGACTTTTCAGACGTGAGATAGTACATTAAATGCAGAAAAGGTTTAACCGCCTTTTTCTGCATTATTTTTTTGCATGCCGTGGCGGAGCGGCGAGAAACGAGGTGAAAAAACATGAGCAAGCAAAGGACGCTGACCCTGCGGGACAGGCGGGTTCTGGCGGAAAGATGGGCAGCCGGAGACGGCGCTGTGAACATCGCGGTTGAACTGGGGTTCTCCCCTGCTGCCATCTATCAGGAGTTGAAACGGGGAGACACCGGCGAACTGGACCAGAACAAGCGGCCCAAATACGACCCGGAAAAAGGACAGGCGGTGTACCAGGCGAACCTGCGAAATCGTGGACGCCGCCCGGCCGCGCGAAAGTAAGGAGGAGACGATTATGGCGAAGTACAAAGTGTGCGAGAAGTGCGGGGCTGCCCTGGATCATGGGGAGGTCTGCGACTGCGAGCGCGAGAACCGGGAGCAGAAAGACGTCCTCTACGAGGCGAACCAGGCGGCCATCCGGGAGGCTGTGGCTGCGGAGGTAACAATCACGCTGGAGAAGAAGGCGGGCAGCGAAACCTTCCGGCGGAAGATTGAGGCGTCCAGCGCGTCGGCCGCGCTGAACGGCCTGGCGGTCCTTCTGCGGGAGTATGCCGCGCTGGTGGGTGTGAACCCTGTCGAGGTACTGGCCCTGCTGGCGACCGTGCTGACAGTACCGGCGATGAAGGAGGAATAGCCATGGAGCAGAGGTTCTTTACCGTCACCATCCACCGCCCTATGACCAGGGTGGAACGGCTGCGTCTCCGCCGCAGGCGGTTCTGGAGCCGTGTGTGCTTGGTACTGGGGATCTTGACGGCCGCTGCAGTGCTGACTGCGGCTGTCCTGGCCGCCGGCAGCGACGCGCGCTCCGAGAAACCGGCACAGGAGATCAGCACCACGAACCCGGCGCCGGTGCTCACCCTGGCGGTGGCGGAAGAACCCCAGGAGGAACCGGAGAGCCGGTACGCCCCCATCAGCGCGGACGAGCGGGAACTGATTGCACGCGTCGTCTATCTGGAGGCAAGGGGCGAGCCGGCCGAAGGGCAGCAGGCGGTGGCGGAGGTCATTTTGAACCGGGTGGCCGCGGAGAACTTCCCGGACCGGATAGCCGATGTGATCCACCAGGAGAACCCGCAGCAGTTCACCACGGCGCCCTACATCGACAAGGCGGAACCGGGCGCGGAGCAGTATGCGGCGGTGGACGCCGCACTGTACGGGGAGCCGGTGCTGCCGCTGGACGTGGTGTACTTCTCCAGGGAACCGGAAAACGGAAACCTGTGGGGGATCATCGGGGGCCACTCTTTTTGCTACCAGTACAACTGGAAATAAACCCGCCTGACGAGGGACTGCTGGGTACAGTCCGAAACGCCCCGCCGGGGGCGTCGCGGGAACCCGTCGGCAACGTGGGAAAGCGCCGCCACGTTCATATATGCACATTGAAAACCAAGACAGGAGGAAGGCATCTATGGAGAAAGCGCGATACCTTTATCGGGTAGAACACCCGGAACACGGAGAGGTACAGGTGGAGGCAATCGACCGGCTGCGGGCTATCAGCGGGGCGGCCAGGATCTGGGGCGTTCCCTGGACATCGGTTGCCAGGGAGTGCACCTGCGAGCGGATCGGGAAAGCCTCGGAGGCAAAAGGAAAGCCCAGACAGCCGGCAAAGAAGAGAAGAGGCGGGGCGGCTGGCCATGAATAAGGCGTGCAAGACAGGACGCAGCCCGTCCGGCCACTGCGGGGCGGCCTTTTACTGCGGGGAACCATACACATGCTGCGCAGCATGTGCGAAGGACTGTAATATGCGCTGTGGCTGGCTGCCTGAACGCAAGGAGAGGAAACCGGCCGGGCAGAAAGAGAGTGTGAGACATGATTAGTGAGAAGGGCCTGTGCAAGATCCTGAAATCCGCTTACAAGAACAGCGGTTATTCCATCATCCAGGTACGCCGGAAGGTGGAGGGCCTGTCCAGATCTTGGCAGAGGAATGAGATCATCATCAACGGCGCGACCTGGGCCGTGCGCTGCCAGGCGGAGGATCTGCCGAAGGCGGCGGCCGTGCAGATCGTCGGGGACGTGGGCTATATGCCCATGGACGCCGTGACCGTACAGAAGAACCAGCCCAACCAGACCATGCTGGAGAGCATCGCAGACACCAGGAGCGACAGCCTGGATGCGCTGAACGGAGGCGGCGTGCGGATGCGGCAGATCCCGGTGATCTTCCGGGAACGGTGGCAACTGTATCAGACGGAGGAGGGCAAGGTATACGCCTTTGACCTGGAACTGCTGAAACTAATCGACTTCAAGGCGGAGGGCCTGGAGGTTGACGCCTTTATGACCGGGAACGGGCACCTGGGCATGTTCTTCTGGGGAGACTACGCCGTATACATCGCGCCGGGCCGGTTCTCCAGAGCCAACGAGGAGAAGATCCTGTATATCGCCGGCCTGGACTGGGAGAACCAGATCGACACGGAAGATCCGGTGGCCAATGTGAGCCTGTTTGACGGGGACAAGGACGAGCCGCTGGTGGACCGGGAGGAGTGAAGGCATGGAGAATGAAGCACGGGAATGCTACTACGATGTGTCGTACCAAAGGACAAAGGACGGGCCGGTAGGTTCTCTCCGCCGGACGGAATTGCAAAGTGTGGCGGAGTGGATGAAAGAAAACGAGGGAAGGCTGCAGTTCGTTATCATCATGTAGATGCCGGGCAGCCCGGAAGGACTGCCGGATCGGGAGGTGTGATGTTCGTGGAGAGATTGACGCATGAGCGTGTGAACGGGATCAAGACCGGGTACTGGAGCGCAGCGACGAAAGAGACCCTTGTGCAGCGGTTAGCGGTTTTTGAGAACGAGGAGGAGCGGCGCACCCTGCGGCCGCGGACGATCTTTGAACGGATCACCGTGTCGCCGGAAATACTGGGCGCCGCGCTGGCGCGGCTGAACGTGGTGGACGCGCCGTGGGACAAGGCATTTCAGGAGACGTTCTGCGCCGGATGCCCCTACGAGGACTGCCCCAGGGTGTGCCCCCATCAAGCGGAGCGAAATAACCCGACCTGGTGGCTGGGGCTGGAGGGAACATGAAGAAAGAGAGCGTGGAACAGCGGGCCGTGAAGATCGCGGCGCGGATCATGCAGGCGGACGGACTGTGCCGCTACGATACCCCAATGAAGTGCCACAGGGTATATGTCTGCGAGAGCACCTGCGAAAAGTGCATCCGGTCCTGGCTGCTATCGAAGGCCAGGGCGGAACTGAAAAAAGAGGAGGAGAAAAAGTGAGATCTCTCATAAAAAGGCCGGGAGAAGGATGGACGGTCACGGAGATCCAGAACGAACTGGAGCCGCTGCAAAAGGCGGTGGGCGGCCACCTGGAGGCTGTCACGCTATGGGCGGATGCCTGCGTCCTGTGCAACGAGGAGGGGCGGATCAAAGGGATGCCCTACAACACCACCATCTGCGGTGTCTCCTTTGTGGGGCCGATCCTGATCGTGGGAACGGCGGGAGAGGATTTTTCGGACCTCACCGAGCAGCAGGAGGCCGCTCTGCGGGCCATGGGGGCGGTGAGGTAACGTGGACGAGACGAACTTCCCGGACAAAACGTACAACATCATCTACGCGGACCCGCCCTGGAGTTACAGGCAGAAAGGTGGGCCAAGGGGGAAACGCGGCGCTGCGTCGGCCCACTACGACACCATGACAACGGAGGAGATCTGCGCCCTTCCGGTGAAAAATATGTGCGGGGGGGGGTATGCTGTCTGCCTTCTCTGGGCGACCTTCCCGAACATCCGGGAGGCGCTGCGCGTCATGGAGGCCTGGGGATTTGAATACCGGACGGCCGCCTTTGTGTGGATCAAGAAGAACCGCAAGAACGGCGGAAACTTCTGGGGTATGGGCGCCTACACCAGGGCGAATGCGGAGGTGTGCCTCCTGGGGACTACGCCGGGGACCAAGGCCCGGCAGGTAGTAAAGAGCCACGGCGTCCAGCAGGTTATAGAGGCGCCGGTGGAACGGCACAGCCGAAAGCCGGCGGAAGTCCGGGAGCGGATCGTCCGTCTGCTGGGGGATGTGCCGAGGATTGAACTGTTCGCAAGAGAACGTGTGCCAGGCTGGGACGCCTGGGGAAATGAGGTATAACCATGCTGATCTACATAAAGAGTGGAGAGGCCGGCTGGGAGACGGAGCGGCAGATCGAACTGCCGGACGACGAGAAACTGGTCCGCGCCATTCTGCGCAGCGTAAAGCGGCATCTGGAGCCGCCGAAAACGGCGGGGGCGAAACCACAGAGAGCACCTGCCGGGAGTGCGGACATGTGACGCCGCTGCGGATGCTGGCGCAGGCGCTGTTCGAGTGCCCGGAGTGCGGGACCAAGTGGAACTACAAAACGAACCTGACGGACGCGGACGCCGCCTGCAGGTGCGTCCGGTGCGGGGCGGAGATGCGCTCCCGCTGGCACAAGAACCTGCGGAAATATGTGCCGCAGGAATAGAGAGGAGAACACCATGGACAACACGAAAATCGACTGGGCGGACATGTCATGGAACCCGGTGACGGGCTGCCGGCACGGATGCCCATACTGCTATGCCAGGCAGATCGCCACCCGATACGGGGGATGGACCAAGGGCGGGAAGAAAACACTGGCCAACTTTTTTAAGGATCCGCCGGAACTGGAGGGGCCGCTGCTGGTGGTTCAGAAGAACGGAAAGGCAGTCAACGCCCCCTACCCGTTCGGGTTTACGCCGACGTTCCACAGATACCGCCTGGGGCAGCCGGCCAGAAAGCAGCAGCCGCGGAACATCTTTGTCGGATCCATGGCGGATCTGTTTGGAGCATGGGTGCCCACCCGCTGGATCGTGGAGGTGCTGGACGCATGCCTGGCGGCGCCGCAGCACAACTACCTGTTCCTGACCAAGAACCCGCAGCGGTACCTGGAACTGGACAAGATAGCCCTTCTCCCCCGCCGGGACAACTTCTGGTACGGAACGACGGCCACGGAGGAGGGACAGCCCTACTTCTTCTCCGAACACCACAAGACCTTTGTAAGCGTGGAACCTATGACCGGGCCGCTGCATCCGGGCGAGGAAGGGCTGCTGACGGACTGGGTGATCGTCGGAGCGGAAACCGGGAACCGGAAGGAAAAAGTAACGCCGGAGCGGAAGTGGGTGGAGGATCTGCTGGATGCCTGCCGCGAGGAGGGCGTGCCCCTGTTTATGAAGGGAAACCTGGCCGGGGTTTGGGGCGAGGGACTGATACAGGAACTGCCGGAGGAACTGCGGAGGGGCGGACATGGCGGTTCGGATTGAAGATCTGCCGCCCTGGGCGCAGGCCCAGGCGCAGCGGAAGATGGCGCAGCAGCGGCAGCCAAAGGCGACGCCACCCTCCCCTGCCCCGCCACCCTGGGCGGGCGGGGGTGAGAAGTACCACAATGTACGGACCCAGCGAACGCTGGAGGACGGGGGCAAGGTGGACTTTGACAGTAAGAAGGAGGCCAGGCGCTACGACGAGTTGATGGCCATGCTGCGGGCGGGGCAGATCCGGGACCTGAAACTGCAGCCCCAGTTCACCATCCAGGAGGCCTACACGACGCCGGAGGGGCAGCGCGTCCGGGCGATCCGGTACCAGGCGGACTTCTCCTACGAGCGGGCGACAGAGCCGGACTGCAACGGGGAGATCCACTGGCTGCGGGTGGTGGAGGACGTCAAGAGCCGGGCCACAAAGACCCGCGTATACGAGATCAAGAAGAAACTGCTGCGGGAGAAGTTGGGCATTGAGATCCGGGAGGTGTAGCCGTGGCAAACTTTACTATTCTTTCGGACAAGCCGTTTGAGGACTACATCTCCTTTGTGACGGAGACGCTGCAGATCATCTCCCACCAAAAGGTCCGGGGCCTGGCTGTTGTGGTGATGCTGGAGGAGCCGGACGAGGAAGGCGCCGACGTGCTGACCGGCTACTACAACATGAACCTGCAGGACAAGCAGGCGGCGGCGTCCAACATCCAGGCGGACGTGACAGACGGGCTGGTGCGGGCCAATCTGCGCCGGTACCTGGAAGAACTTGAGCAGGAGGACGGCGCATGAGGAGACAGGAGGATCTGCTGGCCATGGAGATCTCGCTGCTGGAGGACGCAGGCCGGCGGTATGGCCTTCTGCTGGAGTGGGAAAGGCGGAGGAAACAAGCGCGGATCCGAAAGGAGGCGAGAGGAGCCATTGAGCGGACGAGGAATGGGGGACCTGGATGCGCTGGCCGCGGAGGCCAGGGCCAGGGGGATCTCCTACGGGCAACTGATGTCCGGCACCACGGCACGGGAGCGGCAGGAGATCATTGAGAAGTGGACCGCGCGGCGGGCGGCAGCGGCCGGGGCCAAGCGGGCGGAAAAGACTGAACAGGCGCCGAAGGGCACCAGGGCAGGAAGAAAAAAGAAAAAGTAAGGAGTTTTCCACATGTCAAGTGCAAAAAACCACAGGAAACGGTCCCACCGGAGCGAGCCGGCGCACCGTTTCTGCGTACAGCAGATGCAGAAGTTTTCTCCCATCAAGGGACGGGGCATGCCGATCCCGTTCTTTGCCAGGGCCGGGAAACACAGGATGGGACGCAGCAGGGCGCCCAAGAAGATCACCGCGGAGCAGTGAGCCGAGCCGCCAGGGAAAGGGGGTGCGAGCATGTTTCGGTTCAAGCGGTCCGTGCCGGTGAGTTACGACCGACAGGGGTACATCTATTTCACATCGCGCCTGTATGAGGAACTGCCGCCGCGGGCGCAGCAGGAGATCGTCAACCTGTGCCTGGAGTGCGGCGGAGAATACTACCAGGCCCTGTTTCAGTTCGTGACGACGGATGCAGGGGCGGCGAGCGTTTGCATGCAGCACCACCTTTCCCGCTCCACCCTGGAGCGGGTGGTGCGGCGGTACTACGAACACTTCCCGCGGGAGATCTGAATATGCGGGCCATGCCGGGCAACACCCGGCGGCCCGCCCTTTCTCCTCCTGTAAAATATAAGATCACGCCCAGGTAAGGATCTCGCCGGCACCGTCTGCTACACGGCGCCGGTGCTCCGGTGCAATTCCGGTGAGCCTGGGACCTTCTGACCCCCTCTCCACGGCGCTGCCCCAGGGCGGCGCCGTGAGGAGAGTGCCAGACGAGCCGGTTTAAGTCACATCAAAAAGCCACAAACGCCCTGGCCGCGGTATACGGCCCATTGAGGCCCGCCGAAGTGGCGGACAACCAAAATATGGGAACCGTCACTGCCGATCACGGCACCAACGAGGGGAAATGCGTAGACGATCAGACGAAAAGGCTTTCCGGTACCTGACCCTATACTTATTATAATTCGCGCGCGCGCGAATTTTCGGGCTTGGTAAGGGCCTAAGTTTTCAGCAATAGAACGGAAAAAGAAAGAGAGGAGGGGCAGCGTGAAGGGGTACTGGGTGGTGCGGACCTATGAGGCGGGCGCCGTGGGTGAAAAAACAAAGTTTTGGGTACCCGGCGAACGCCCCTCCAAATCCGGGCGGCGGGAAAAGCAGGAGATCAAAAAGCAGGAGCAGAACGAGCAGAGCGCAGAGAAGAGCATGGCCCGGCTGCTGAACGCGAATTTCCGCCAGGGGGATCTCCTCCTGGGGCTGGACTACTCCGAGGAGGGACTGGAGCGGATCCTGTCCTGGGCCAGGGAGCAGGGACTGAACATGGACGGCAGCGAGGAGGAGCGGATGGACAATCTGCGCCTTGCGGCGGAGCATGAACTGCGCCTTGTCCTGCGCAGGGTGAAACGGGAACTGGCCAAGGCGGGGATTACCCTGCGCTATGTGGCCGTCACCTCCGACATGGACGGGGACACTGGGGAGACGGTGCGGGTGCATCATCACCTGGTCGTGCCGGCGGAGGCCAAGGAGGCATTTGCGGAGAAGTGGGCCGGTATGGGCGGCGTGGACTGGTCCCCCCTGTCCGCCCAGGAGGACTACACTCCCATAGCGGCCTACCTGATCCGGCAGGTGCGGCGGGTACCGGACGCGAAAAAGTATGTGAGCAGCCGGAACCTGGTGCGCCCCCAGCCAAAGGACCGGGTGGCGCTGACAGACGCGGAACTGCGGGTACCCCGCGGGGCGAAACTGCTGCACCGAAACGAGTACAAGCCGGGCAGGCCCCAGTACATCCGCTATGTGCTGCCGGAGGAAAAACGGCACCGGCCACCGCCGGGCGGAAAAACCGAATAACCCCATTGACCCTCCTTGCCGCTGCGGCCAGGGGGGCGGACGTCGTGCAGCGAGCGGGCCGGGAGGCCTGCTTTTTTGCACCTGTGGAAAAGTTGACGGTTCGTGACGCGCTGTTTGCGGTACAGTAAAGGCAGAAAACGGGGAAAAGCGGCCAGGAAGGAGGGGCTGCGGCATGGGAAGGCCCAAAAAATACACAGAGCGGACGCTGCGGAAGGCGGTGGAGGACTACTTCGACGGCATCACCCGCGAGGTGGGGCTGACCGAGAAGGTGGACACCGGCAGGAAGGACAGCAGCGGACACAAAATTTTCGAGAATGTGCCTGTTATCAACAAGCGCGGGGAGCAGGTGAAGATCACCGAGTACCTGGTCCCCCCTACCGTGGGCGGACTGTGCGAGGCCCTGGAGATCCACCGCAGCACCTGGGCGGAATACTGCGACGAAAGCCTGCACCCGGAGTTTTCCGACACGACAACGCGCACGCGGGGGCGCATGCGCGAGTACCTGGAGCAGCAGTTGCTGACCCGCAAGGACGTGAAGGGCATCATCTTCTCCCTGCAGAACAACTACGGCTACACCGAGCGGCGGGAGGTGGACTTCGGACCGCAGGCCAGCCGGGCGCTGACAGCGGCGGCGGTACCCATGGCCGAGCGGGAGGCGCTGCTGCGGGAACTGGCCCAGGAGTTCTACCAGGAAGGGGCGGCGCCGGATGAAACAGGAGAAACTTGACCGGCTGCTGAACACGGCCCTGTGGTGGAAACAGATCCGGGAGACCAACAACACCGCCTTCCTGCCGCTGTTTTTCGACGAGCACCGATACCTGGTACTGAAAGGCGGCGGCGGCAGCGGCAAGAGCATCTTTGCCGGGCGAAAGGTCCTGGAGCGCGTCACCAGCGAGCCGGGGCACCGCTGGCTGGTGTGCCGGAAGGTGGCGCGGACGCTGCGGGAGAGTTGCTTTGAACAGTTGCGGGGCCAGATCGCGGACTTCTACCCAAACGCCGGGGCCAGGGTGAATAAAAGCGATATGAACATCACCTTCCGAAACGGCAGCAAGATCATTTTCGCCGGCCTGGACGACGTGGAGAAGTTGAAATCCATCTACGACATCACGGGCATCTGGATCGAGGAGGCGTCCGAACTGGAGGAAGGCGACTTCAACCAACTGGACATCCGCCTGCGCACGGACTTCCCGTACTACCTGCAGATGATCCTGTCCTTCAACCCCATCTCCATCACCCACTGGCTGAAAAAGCGGTTCTTCGACCGGCCGGACCCGCGGGCGCGGCTGCATGAGAGCACCTACAAGGACAACCGCTTTCTCACCGGGGAGGCAATACGGACCCTGGAGGCCTTCCGGGACACCGACGAATATTACTACATGGTCTACTGCCTGGGCCAGTGGGGCGTGACGGGCAAGACCGTGTTCAACGCAAAGGCCGTGGCCGAGCGGCTGGATCGGATTGGGCCGCCGGCGGCGGAGGGCTTTTTCGAGTACGACGCCGCGGAGGACGGCGTACACATCGGGAACATCCGCTGGACCGAGGAGGCGGGCGGCCCCATCAAGGTCTACCGGCCGCCGGTGAAGGGCCGGCCCTATGTGGTGGGCGGGGACACTGCCGGAGACGGCAGCGACTGGTTTGTGGGCCAGGTGCTGGACAACGTGACCGGCGAGCAGGTGGCGGTGCTGCGCCACGAGTACGACGAGGACACCTATGCCCGACAACTCTACTGCCTGGGCCGGTGGTACAACGAGGCCATGCTGGCCCCGGAGACGAACTTCTCCACCTACCCGGTGAAACTGCTGGATCTCATGGGCTATCAAAACCTGTACGTCCGGGAGATCGAGGACACCTACGACGGCACCATCCGCCATGCCTTCGGGTTCCGCACGGACCGGCTGACAAGGCCGGTGATCGTGTCGGAACTGATCCGGGTGCTGCGGGATCACCTGGACACGGTGAACGACAAGGACACGCTGCTGGAGATGCTGACCTTCGTGCGAAACGAAAAGCAGCGGCCGGAGGCGGAGCCGGGGGCACACGACGACTGCGTGATCTCCCTGGCCATCGCCCACTACGTCCGGCCGCAGCAGACCATGCAGGTCCGCACCACGGACAGCAGGGGAACCAAGAACATCTGGAGCGACGACATGTGGGAGGACTTCAACAAGGCCTCCCAGGCGGACCGTGAGATTATGATCCGCATGTGGGGGGAGCCGTCGAGATAGAGACGGGACGCCCCGCAGGGGCGGGACGAGCGATATGGAGACTGTGAGGACGATATGAGCGAGAAGAAAAATACCGTTTCCGCAAAGTTGACCCGCTGGCAGCAGCGCCTGGCGGACAGCAACCATGCCTACTCCGCGGAAGTAGAGAAGATGGACGAGCGGGAGAAGATCTACGGCGGGGACAACAGCCTCTCTCCCCTGGTTCCGGGGGACACCAAGAGGGACGGCGGGCCCAAAAGGACCAGCCACGTCCGCAACATCGTGTTTGAGAACATCGAGAGCCAGGTTTCCTCCTCCATTCCCTCTCCCAAGGTGACGCCGCGGCGGAAGAAGGACGAGCGGCTGGCGGCGGTGATCGAGCACTTCCTGCGCAACGAACTGGACCGGCTGCCCTTCGAGACGATGAACGACATGGCGGAGCGGACGGTGCCCATCCAGGGCGGCGTGGGGTTCCTGGTGGAGTGGGACAACAAAAAACGGACCCACAACACCGTGGGCGAGGTGGAGGTAAGCGTGATCCACCCCAAACAATTCGCGCCGCAGCCGGGGATCTATACCGGCATCCAGGACATGGACTGGTTTATCATCAAGATCCCCACCACCAAGGAGGCCGTCCGCCGCAAGTACGGCATCGACGTCTCCGGCGAGGGCGAGCAGGAGCCGGAAGTGCGCGGCGCCGGCGGAGAGGACACGGCGGACGACGCCCTGACCCAGTATGTGGGGTTCGAGGTCAACGACAAGGGCGGCGTCAACCGCTACTCCTGGGTGAACGACATCGAACTGGAGGACCTGGAGAACTACCAGGCGCGGCGGCAGCCGGTATGCGCCAAGTGCGGACGGGTGCGGCCACTCCCTGGACAGATCCTGTTCAACCGCGTGGAGGACACCCTGGGGAACCTGCTGCCGGATCCGGCGCGGGGCTTTACTGGGGCGCTGATCCCCCAGGAGGTGGCGGACCGGGAACTGGCCGGCCGGATGATGGCGGCACAGATGGCCCAGGGCGCCATGGAGGGCGGCGGCGGAGGCCTGGCGGACCTGCCGGTGGAGGCGCAGGCGCCGCGGCAGGAGCCGGAGCGGTATGACGGCGGGCCGTGCCCCTGGTGCGGCAGCGAGGAGTGGACCAGCAAGGAGCAGGAGTACGAGCAGGTGATGCTGCCGATCCAGACCGCGGGCGGCGTCACCGTGGAGGGGGCAACACCGGGCCTGGACGACCAGGGCCGGCCAGTGATGAAACCAACCCTTGTCCCCTTCTACCGGCCGGACCTGTACCCCATCATCCTGCAGCGCAGTGTGAGCGTCTACGGGCAACTTCTGGGCAACAGCGACGTGGACCAGATCCGGGACCAGCAGAACACGGTCAACCGCATGGAGCAGAAGATCATCGACCGCCTGGTGAAGGCGGGGACGCGGATCACGCTGCCGGACCGGGCCAACCTGCGGACGGACCCGGAGGACGGCGAGCGGTGGTACCTGGGGAGTGCATCGGACAAGGCCATGATCGGCCTGTACGACTTCAAGGGGGACCTGCAGTATGAACTGCTGTACCTGGCCAACGTCTACGAGGAGGCGCGGCAGATCCTGGGCATCACGGACAGTTTCCAGGGCCGGCAGGACAGCACGGCCACGTCGGGGAAAGCCAAGGAGTTCTCGGCCGCCCAGGCGGCGGGACGCCTGGAGAGCAAACGGGTGATGAAGAACGCCGCGTATGCGGAACTGTTCGAGTTGATGTTCAAATTCTGGCTGGCCTACTCCGACGAACCGCGCCCGGTAAGTTACCAGAACTACAAGGGCGAGACGGAATACGAGGAGTTCAACCGCTACGACTTTCTGGAGCAGGACGAGGACGGGCAGTGGTACTGGAATGACCAGTTCCTGTTCTCCTGCGATACCTCTGCCCCGCTGGCCAGCAACCGGGAGGCCATGTGGCAGGAGACCAGAATGAACCTGCAGACCGGCGCCTTCGGAGATCCGGCGAGCACGGAAACCCTGATCCTGTTCTGGGCCAAGATGGAAGAACTCCACTACCCAGGGGCGGGGACCACAAAGCAGTACCTGGAGGATAAACTGCGGCGGGAGCAGCAGCAGGCCATGATGGCCCAGCAGATGCAGATGCAGCAGATGGCCATGCAGGCCGCCCAGCAGCAGGCCGCGGCCGCCCCGGCCGGAGGTGGAGAACTTCCCCAGGGGCTGGAGCAGGCTGTGAACGAGCGGGCAAGGCGGGACGCCCTGGCAGCCGTTCAGGGCGGAAATTCCGGGGCCCCCATGTAAGCCCAGCGCAGCGGGTTACATGGGGAGAGGAGACGCAAGGGAGCGGCGGAGTTTTCGCCACGCCTGGCGGAAACGGAGTTTAGCGGACTTTGCGGAGACGATGGGTTCTGGTATGTAAGCATACATACTGACCATACGCACGGCAACAGCGGGAAAATGCCAAATCCACACGGAAAGGAGGCAGCACCATGAAGGATGGCGGCTATGCCGGCAAGATCAAGAACGGAGGCACGCAGGTTGTCCAGGCGCCCAAGCAGACCACGGACCAGAAGAAGGGCACCGTGAAGAAGGGCGGCGACCTCCGCGCCGGCAAGAAGTAAGGACCGAGCGCCGGCGGCAGCCGGCAGCCCGAACAGGGCACACAATTACGCATGCCAACAGCGGGAAAATGGCAGCCGGCCATAGCGCCGGACAGGAGGCATTATGGCCGATTTTACCGAGCAGCAGGTCTATGAGGCCCTGGGATTAGGCGGGAAAGAGCAGGAGATCGCCGACCCTGCGCCTGGGAGTGAGACGGATCCTGCACCGGAGACGGACCCCCAGACCAACCCGGAGGCGCCGGCAGACGGCGCCGGAGGCGAGCAAGAGCAGGAAGTCGCCGCCCCTGCCCCGGAGGGAGAGGAGCCGGAACCGGATGGCGGAGCGCCTGGGCCGGAGGGAGAGGGAGGCGGAGAGCCGGACGACAAGGGAGCCGGCGGGAAACCGACCCTGACCGAGGAACAGCGCAAGGAGAACGCCGCCCAGCGCCGCCGGGCAGAGACCCAGGCGGCCATTGACAAGGCTGTGGAGGAGGCCGTGAAGGCCGAGCGGGACAGGTCCAAAGCAGAAATGGACGCCTTCTTTGCCTCTGCCGCCCTGAAAAACACCATTACCGGCAAGCCCATCACCACCATGGAGGAGTTCAACGAGTGGAAACAGGCCTTTGACGCGGCGAAACTGCAGAAGGACCTGAAAGCCGGACGGCTGACGCCGGAGGCCCTGCAGAAGGTGATCGAGCAGACGCCGGCCATGCAGCAGGTCCAGCAGTTGGCCCAGCGGCAGGACGAGCAGCAGCGCCAGCAGGCGCAGGCGGCCGCCCAGGTCCGCGTGGAGCAGGAGATCGCGGAGATCCACAAACTGGACCCGTCCATCAACGATGTGAAGGACCTGCTGAATATGCCAAAGGCCAAGGAGTTCTACGCCCTGGTGAAGAAGGGAAACTCTTTCCTGGACGCTTTCCGCCTGGCCAACTTCGAGACGCTGGCCGCCAAGCAGGCGGAGGCCGCCAGGCAGCAGGCCATGAACAACGCCCGCAGCAAGGACCACCTGACGGCCACCGGGAGCCAGAGAGGCGCCGGCGCCGCGGCGGTACCCGCGGACGAGATGGCCCTGTTCCGCCTGATCAACCCAGGCGCCACGGACGCAGAGATCCAGGCCTACTACAACAAGCAGAAAAACCGATAGATTGGAGGTTTTACCATGTTCCTACCCGTCAAGAGCGACAACGGGGCAGTGCTGCCCTGGGAATACATGCCGGCGGAAAAGGGCACCTACCAGGCCGGCCAACTGCTGGCGGCGGACGCCACAACGGGCCACCTGGAGGCGATTGCCGCGGATCTGACCACCACCCCGCCCTACCTGTGCATGGCGGATATTACGGTGGAGACCGCAGGGACGCCCATTCCCGTCACCCGCGTAAGCCGGGCGTGCATCTATGAAACCACCCTGTCCGGCGCGGCGACCGGCGCCGTGGTTGGCACGAAACTCCAGGTGGAGAGCGGCGGCCTGCAGGCCAGCAAGCCGGCTACCGGCAGCGGCACCTTTGAGGTGGTGTTCCTGTCCGGCGCGGCAGACGGCGACACCGTGCGGGGCCGCTGGGTAGATCCCGCGCCGGCAGCCGGCGGCGGCGGTGGCGGCGGCTGATTTCGAGAGAAAGGAGAGACTAACCCATGAAAATCACATTTTCCGAGGGAAGCGGCCTGAACGACAGCGTTTACGGCAAGTGCCAGGCCCCTATCCGTATGTTCCTGGAGCAGCGGGGCGAGCAGTTTGAGCAGCAGAGCGTGCTGAAAAACCTGTTCCTCATGGGCACCAGCGAGAACTACGGCGACCTTCTGACCACAATGACCGCCATGAGCGGCTTTGAACCTGTGGGCGAGAACGGCGCCTACCCTGCCGACGGTATGCAGGAAGGGTTCAGCAAACTGATCGTGTACGACACCTGGAAGGACAGTTTCAAGATCTCCGCGGAGATGATCGAGGACGCGAAACTGATGGACCTGCGCAAGCAGCCGGCGGCCTTTATGACCTCTTACAACCGGACACGGGAGATGTTCGGCGCGGCCCTGTTCGGCAACGCCATGAAGGCCCAGGCCAGCATGCAGTACAAGGGCAAGCAGTTTGACCTCACCACGGCGGACGGTGTGACGCTGTTCAACACCGCCCACCCGCCCAAGGTGAGCGGCGAGAACCAGTGCAACCTGTTCAGCGACGCCTTCTCCGTGGACGCCCTGGGCCAGATGGAGACGGCAATGCACCTGTTCCGCGGCGACAACGACGAGATCCTGGACGTGGCGCCGGACACCATCCTGATCCCGGAAGTGGCCAGCCTGAAAAAGGCGGTGTTCGCGGCCATCGGCGCCGACAAGGAGCCGACCACATCCAACAACGCCTTCAACTACCAGTACGGCCGCTGGACGGTGATCATCTGGTCTTACCTGAACCAGTTCATCACGGCGAGCACGCAGCCCTGGGTGCTGCTGGACAGCAAGTACAACCAGACCTACGGCGGCGCCGTGTGGAACGACCGCGTGAAACTGGCAGTGCGCTCCACCGTGGACGAGAACACGGACGCCAATGTGTGGCGGGGCCGCAGCCGGTTCAACGCAGCCTTCAACGACTGGCGCTTTGCCGCCGTGGGCGGCGTGTCCAGCGGACAGGAACTGCCGGACTAAGCGAGCGGAACAACTGACCCAAGAAGGGCGGGGGCATCCTTGCCCCTGCCCTTTTCCTATGGAGGACAGAGTATGAAAGTTTGCGTGTACGCAATCGCAAAGAACGAGGAGAAGTTCGTGGACCGCTGGGTGTCCTCCATGATGGAGGCGGACTGCATCTGCGTCCTGGACACGGGCAGCGAGGACAAGACGGTGGAAAAGTTGGCCGACTGGGGCGTGACGGTGCGGCAGGAGATCATATCCCCCTGGCGGTTCGACGCGGCCAGAAACCACTCCCTGGCCCTGGTCCCGGCGGACACGGACATCTGCGTATGTACGGACCT
>QWCY01001044.1_pt1 | contig 43862 bp, 37 predicted proteins | sample 1972631 | NCBI WGS metagenome assembly QWCY01 (sample SAMN09866696, study PRJNA288562) | Human gut metagenome isolate pre1_stool, whole genome shotgun sequencing... | isolation source: gut | host: Homo sapiens | place: USA: California
GGTAAAATGACTATCTTTGCTCATTGTTATGTTTTATATTAGTAAAAACAAAGATAACCAAAAGGGCTGACACCTCGTGAGAAGTGTCAGCCCTAAATTGTTTTGTTTAATAAAGTTTTACCGGACAGCAATATTACGAAATATAATTTCATGATGATGGCCGAGTCGAATGTTCGCTATCAAGTGTCTGTTTACCCATCACCTGAAAAAAGGGGCTTACACACTTTTATAAGATAGTACCGCAACTAAAGTGGATACCTATCTTACTAAGCATCCTCGTTATACAATGCTCATATGTGAGTTCGTCAATGAAAAAATCTCTTGTCACTGAAATGTGACAAGAGATTATTTATAAGTTAGATATTTACAAATCGCTTATGCCTCAGTTACTCTTTCGAGCCATTTAACCATTGAGAACATTACAATCATAGAGATTCCGCATACGATAGCAAATACCAACCAGCATTCCCAAATCGGCCACTTGTTGTACATCAGCGGACCTACCCAAAGGAGGAGGTTACCAACGGCAGTAGCTCCGAGCCAAAGTCCCTGACACAGTCCTTGTAAATGTTTTGGAGCCACCTTACTCACAAAGCTCAAACCAAGCGGAGAGATGAATAATTCGGCTACGGTGAGGAAGAAATAGGTAAGGATCAGAATCCATGGAGCCGCCTTGGCAGCAGAGCGGGATATGGGATCCATTGCCGTAAATGTTTCAGCAGAAGGATAGTTGTAAATCAAGGAAATTATCATCAAGAAGATGTATGCCATTCCTGCTATTCCCATACCATACGCAATTTTCTTTGGTGTAGATATTGGGTTGCCTTTTTTAGAGAAATATGCAAAAATCCACATCACGACCGGAGTCAGGGAAATTACAAAGAATGGATTTACACATTGCCAAATTTCAGGTGCGATGGAATCCGTCTTAACGAAATCGCGAGCAAAGAAAGACAAGCTCTGTCCGTTTTGGTGGAATGAGAACCAGAAGAATACGCTAATACCCAGTACGGCAAAGAGTGCGTACATACGCTGTTTGATTTCTTTTGCCATGGTTGCTTTTTCTTCCTCTGTGTATTGTTCCACAACAACTTCTTCCTTTTTCCCGGGCATGGGGAATTTACGTTTGTTGAATACAAAAATAGCCAAGGACACAAGCATCATCAGCACACTAACAATGAATGAATAGTGAATACCTGTGTTGAAGGCATCGAGGTATTGCGGACAGAACGATACAAGGTCAGAAGCATTTCCTCCAACTTGCTCTGTGAGTGTACGTAAGTTATCGATATTATTGCCTATGTTGCCATTAATGAAGTCGTGGCAAAGCTTTGGAAGGTCAGCATTGTATGTAAATCCCTTGGTGCCAAGCCACCAACTACGAAGCATAGGTGCCAAGAACGGTGCCACCAGTGAACCAATGTTTATGAACACATAGAAAATCTGGAAGCCGGCATCACGTTGTCCTTGAGCCCATTTCAGTTTCTCAGGGGAGACTTTGGCGGCTTCTGTTTCAAAGTTGTCATACATCTGACCGACTATAGCCTGTAAGTTACCCTTGAAAAGACCATTACCAAACGAAATCAAGGCAAGTGCCACGATAGTGAAACCAAGCCAGAATGAATTGTTCTGAGGGGTAATCATAACCGGGAAAGATAAGGCAATGTAGCCTAAGGCCATAATAACAAGACCACTTTCAATGGTTCGCTGATAATTTTGGGTTTTATCAGCAATAATACCTCCCACAAGACTCATCACATAGATGGCAGCAAGAAAAAGAGATGCGATAAGACCGGAAGTCTCATCGGACAAACCAAATTTTGAACAAAGGAAAAGAGCGAGCACGGCAATCATAATATAATAGCCGAATCTTTCGCCCATGTTACTAAGTGCGGCCTGTAAAAGACCTTTTGGATGATTTTTAAACATAATATTATTTTGTTTTGGTTAAATCTATTAGATAGGTAAGTTTAACTATTATTGAATTGTTATTGGACTTTCCAAAGAAATCTTTTTTCGTGTTACCATAAATATTCCCAAGTCCGTAATAATATCTTCCTTCAAGGAGAAAATGTCCCAATCGTCGATTACTCCACTCTGCACCAAGTCCGGCCGCTATTCCATAATCGAATTTATGTTCAACCGGCATTGATTCCTGCGCTATAACCGTGTTACTTCTGCCTGTGCCATCGGTTGAAAGATTAGGAGTCTCATAATTCTTCACTGTTGACTCACCTAAGAAAAGACCTATCTGCGGGCCAGCTTGTACAAAGAAATTCCATCCGGTCTTCTCTTTGCCCCATGCCAAATGGGCAAAAACAGGAATCTGTAGATAATTCATAGTTCGGGAATATTCTTCAGTCGCCCCATTGGAATTGACTACCTTTTCGTCTGTGCCCGTGAGAATTTCTTGCTTCCATCCCAAAGAGGCAAAATTTACTTCACCATAAATTGAACAGATTGTATTAAAATATTTCTCGCAAACATAACGCAGACTTACACCACCGGTTATTCCTCCGTGCATTGTCTGTGAGACTTTCGGATCGAATCCGACATTAGATAACGCATATCCCGCATTTACTCCAACGGAGAAGTCATTACGATAATCACCCACCTGCGCATAGCTCATGAGAGGAGCGAGCAGCAATAATGAGAATAATATAAATCTACGCATTATCATCTTCTTATTGTATTTCTCTTTAATTAGATAAAGTAAGTTTTTCCTTTAATTTAATACACAAGATTTTCCATCGTCTGGTCAGTCTTAAAATGTATCAATTGAAAATGATTATTCATATAACCGCCCTTCCCAACTTTCTCGAAGTTATAACGAGTTTGGAGAGGTGAATATTTTACTTCCATGCTACTCCCCCTAAAAGTTTTCCCTTTGTTCTTGAAACCGCGGACAAAGAATTGGGCTTGATCATACCCTACTATGGCGAATCGAGGAATATATGTCTTACTCATAGTTTCTCCGTATGTTGATTGGTATAATTTTTCCAAATTCTCAGTCTTATCAGCTACTTTATTATAATAGTATGTAGAAGGAATATAAACTCCGTATTTGAAAAAATTGGCGAGGGAGTAATCTTGATACATAAACCATTCATTGTATCCAAACATGGAAATTGCTAATCCAGGATTGGTCGACTTTAAAGCATCAAGTTTAGCAAAAACCTGATTAAGTTGCGGACTCTTTTCCGAGTTTATAATCACTACATTAGGACGTCTGGAATCAAAATGTTTGGCAAAATCAGCTGCTGGTGAATTAATGTTCGTCAAATCATATTTTATGTTAGCCAATTCCAATTGCTTCCTCAATGAGCTTGTGAAAATTCCAACCTGACTTCCAGCATCGTTGCAATCAATAAACACGGGATGATGGGTCTTTTGGAAACGCTCGAAAAAACAGGCAATAGCCTTGCTATTCAGACGGTCATCATTCTGATAAACTTGGTAAATATTTGGATTGGTCAAGACTTCGTCAGTTTCAATAGAGAATGGGATAACAAGTTTTATTCCATAAGTACGGCAAAAATCTCCCAATGGCTTGACTTGATTTGAATATAACGGGCCAAAGATGATATCAAGTGCAGAGGCATTCTTGTCCAATAACGTTGTTCGGATGTCTGCATCCTTAGGCACATTCCATGCATGAACATCGGTAGTTATGCCTTCTGCCTTTAATTGATTTAAAGCCATCAATATCCCACGATAGTATTCGACCATTCTTTTCCCGTCACCATCGTTATTATGTAATGGAAGCATCACTCCTACACGAACTGAGCTTGTGACTGCAGCGTTCGTTACAGCAGTTTTTTTTGCTGGCATCACACCGGATGTCTCCGATTTCTTATCGCCAGACTTTGCAAAAGGTACGAATATCCATTCGCCTTTTTTCAACTCATAGCCTTCACGCTTCATCTCAGGGTTCGCATCCAACAATTCTTGGATACTTACACCATAATCCTTGGCTATTCCAAATATGGTTTCTTTCTTCTTTACTTTGTGAATATCCCGCCATATTGTAGTTTGCGCCAAAGTATTCACACACCATGTCAAAGTAAGTAAAAACAGCAAATATTTAAAATAGTGTCTCATATTTTCACATTTTTAGTTTAACACTATGCAAAGATACCAAAAAGTATTCAGTCTTTGCTTCTTGTCGATAGATTTTTTATATATTTGCAGAAATAAGCGTTTATGAAATCATTTTTTTTGAAAATATTAGTGTTTTTTGCTGCATTTGGGAGTTATCTGTCTATATCGGCCCAAAATTGTAGTCCGTATGGAGTCTTTCTTAACGAAGAAGGAACTGTTGATACCCTCAATTCTGTTCAAGGTTTTTCTGGTTCAGCTCCGCTAAAGGTAAATTTTGTAGCTAATCCTACAAATAATTACCCCGATGGAACTCATTTTGAATGGCACTTTTTTGAACAAAATAATTTTAAGCAGTCTTTTTTAGTCCGTTACGAAGAGAACACAGAATATACTTTTAATCAAGCAGGCTCGTTCAGCGTGTGTCTATTTGAAATACTTGGGAGTGACACCATCAGTATTTATGATCCCATCAATGTTTCGATAAGTGAGAGTGAGCTTATTATGCCAAATGCTTTTTCGCCCAACGGTGATGGTATCAATGATATCTATAAAGCTAAAACTTTTAAGAGTATTGTTGAATTTCATGCTGTTATTTTCAATAGATGGGGACAAAAGGTATTTGAATGGACTGATCCCAGCACAGGTTGGGACGGAACATTTAAAGGTAAGAACATTGCTCAAGGAGTTTATTTTGTGAATGTTAAAGCTAAGGGGGCAGACGGTAAGCTATTCCATATAAGGCGAGACGTCAATCTTCTCAGAGGTTTCACAGAATCGACAAATACAGACAAGCCATAGCTGATTTTTATAATTTAAGTATTCAGATTAAAGATGGATAACAACATAGAAGTATTAGGGGCACGTGTGCACAACCTCAAAAATGTAGATGTCACCATGCCACGTAATTCCCTAATTGTATTTACGGGATTATCGGGCTCAGGAAAAAGCTCATTGGCTTTTGATACAATTTATGCAGAGGGACAAAGAAGGTATATAGAAACGTTCTCGGCTTATGCCCGCAATTTCCTTGGAGGGATGGAACGCCCTGACGTTGATAAAATAACAGGTCTGTCGCCTGTAATTTCAATTGAACAAAAGACTACGAATAAGAATCCACGCTCAACCGTCGGCACAATAACGGAAATATACGACTATCTCCGCCTACTTTATGCCCGCGCTGGAACAGCTTACTCGTATATGAGTGGAGAGCCAATGATAAAATACACCGAAGATCTTGTCGTGGAAATGATACTCAACGACTATGCAAATAAGGCAATTTACATTCTGGCACCATTGGTAAGAAACCGTAAAGGGCATTATCGCGAGCTGTTCGAGCAGATGCGACGTAAAGGCTACCTCTATATCCGTATTGATGGTGAAATAGTGGAAATCACCAGAGGAATGAAAGTTGACAGATACAAGAGTCATAATATTGAAGTAGTCATCGACAAGATGAAATTAGATGACCCAAAGAATGAATCGTTTAAGGAACGTCTTGCCAAGACTATTGCCATTGCAATGAAGCAAGGGGACTCACTCATCATGATTATGGAGCGGGAGTCGGCAGAGACTAAGTATTTCTCAAAACGATTAATGGATCCTGTAACAGGGATTGCTTACAAAGATCCAGCTCCAAATATATTCTCTTTCAATTCACCAGAAGGTGCTTGCCCTCATTGTAAGGGTCTCGGAAAAATCAACGAAATTGATTTGAAAAAGGTAATTCCAGACAATGGGATAAACATCCATGATGGTGCCATAGTTCCTTTGGGGAAATACAAGAACCAGATGATATTCTGGCAAATCAGAGCCATTCTCGAAAAGAACTCTTGCACTTTAAATACACCAGTAAAAGACATACCAGCAGAGACACTTGACGAAATTCTCTACGGAACGCTTGAGAAGGTGAAGATATCAAAGGAATTGGTTCATACTAACTCCGATTATTTTGTTTCATTTGAAGGTGTCATCAAATATTTGCGAACAGTAATGGAAAATGATGATACTGCAGCAGGGAAAAAATGGTCAGAACAATTTATTGCTGAGCGTGAATGCCCTGAATGTAAAGGACAAAGACTTAATCGCGAAGCACTTTCCTATCGTATTTGGAACAAAAATATTGCAGAGCTTTCTTCTATGGATATTACAGATTTGAAAGCGTGGATAGATGAAGTGGAGCTACACGTGACTCCCAAACAAAAAAAAATAGGAACCGAGATTATTAAAGAAATCAAAAAGCGCATAAACTTTCTACTTGACGTTGGGCTTAATTACCTCTCCTTGAATCGACAAAGTGCTACACTGTCCGGAGGAGAAAGCCAGCGAATACGTTTGGCAACCCAGATAGGCTCGCAGCTTGTAAATGTACTATATATTTTAGATGAGCCATCGATAGGGCTTCATCAGAGAGATAATGACCGACTAATCACGTCTCTAAGAGATTTAAGGGATTTAGGCAATACGGTTATTGTCGTCGAACACGATGAAGATATGATGAAGGCGGCTGACTGGATTGTTGATATTGGGCCAAGAGCTGGAAGAAAGGGAGGAGAAGTGGTGTTTCAAGGAACCTACGATGAGATGCTAAAAACCCATACATTAACAGCTCAATATCTTAATGGGGAACAAACGATAGAAATTCCTCAGAAAAGACGGAAGGGAAAAGGGCAATCCATTTGGTTGAAAGGATGCAACGGCAATAATTTGAAAAATGTGGACATAGAATTTCCACTTGGAGAGTTAATTGTTGTGACGGGAGTTTCAGGTTCAGGAAAAAGCTCGCTGATTAATGGGACACTTCAACCAATTTTATCACAACATTTCTATCGTTCTTTGAAAAAGCCGATGAAATTTGATAAAATTGAAGGTATAGAAAATGTTGATAAAGTTGTAAACGTGGATCAAAGTCCCATTGGACGCACACCAAGAAGCAACCCCGCCACATACACAGCCGTATTCTCTGAAATAAGAAACTTGTTCGTAAATTTACCTGAAGCTAAAATCCGCGGCTACAAACCAGGGCGGTTCTCTTTCAATGTAAAAGGAGGCCGTTGTGAAGCTTGTGGTGGAAATGGATACAAGACCATCGAAATGAACTTCTTGCCCGACGTAATGATACCTTGTGAAGTTTGTCATGGAAAGAGATATAACAGGGAGACACTTGAAGTGAGGTTCAAGGGGAAATCAATTGCCGATGTCCTTGATATGACAGTGAATATGGCCGTTGAATTCTTTGAAAATGTACCACAAATCTTACCCAAAATCAAGGCCTTACAAGACGTCGGTCTCGGATATATCAAGTTAGGGCAGAGTTCCACCACCCTATCCGGAGGTGAGAGTCAACGAGTTAAATTGGCTACAGAACTATCCAAAAAAGATACAGGAAGAACGCTCTATATACTTGACGAACCAACTACAGGACTTCATTTTGAGGATATTCGAGTCTTGATGTGCGTGCTTCAAAAATTAGTTGACCGTGGCAATACCGTTATTATCATTGAACATAATTTAGATGTTGTCAAACTTGCTGACTATATTATAGATTTAGGTCCGGAAGGGGGGCGTGGTGGCGGACAAGTCGTTGCAACCGGAACTCCAGAAGAAATTATGAATAATAAAATGAGCCATACGGCACGATATTTAAAGAAACGTCTGGCAAAATGAGATGGCGTCCGCCTCAGAAAATCGTGGGAAATTAATATCTTAACTACCTATTGTCTGGATAACCAATTGGTAAAACATCGGCTATGTTAAGTATCGACTAGAAAAATAATTTGATATGGGTAAAAATCATATCGGGAATTTCAACTAATTTCCTTCTTATGCGATGCAATCTCTTTATTTATTGCAATTCATATTGCAAACTTAGAGATTTTCGAATTGTTTCTTTCATCGCTTTCAACTGTGTGTGGGGTGTGTTGTCGGTTGTGCTGAACAAGGTTTCTTTTATTTTCCTCTAAAAAACAATAAACTAAAGTGTCAAACGTTATCCTTTTATGTTACATAGAAAGATATTTTATATTTTTATTATACTCATCTTATCACTAACAGTCAATCAGGCTTTTGGGCAATCCTTTACACTTCAAGGCAAAGTATCAGACAAGGATGGGAACCCTATTGAATTAGCTTCCATAATGGTTGTATCTCAAGGAAAATTAGCCATGAGCAACTTAAAGGGAGAGTTCAGTCTTATGCTGCAAAGTGAAGATTCCGTGAAAGTTAGATTTTCCATGATTGGATATAAATCTAAAACAAAAGTATTATATAAGCCTAATGGTAAACAGACCCTTTTAGTTCAATTAGCTGACGATAACGAACTTCAGGAAGTAGTTGTGGAAGGTAAGACCCCGCAACATGGGACCACAGAAGAGCTCAAGATAGAAACTACCAAGCAAGGACCATCCGCTACTGGAAATGCCGTGGAAGAAATGATTCAGACACAAGCTGGTGTTTCAACTCACTCCGAACTATCATCACAATACAACGTAAGAGGTGGAACGTTTGATGAGAACTCGGTCTATATCAATAACGTTGAAGTATATCGTCCATTCCTTGTCCGTAGTGGACAACAAGAAGGACTTTCCGTAATCAATCCTGATATGGTAGAGAGCGTAGGATTCTCAACTGGAGGTTTTGAGGCAAAGTATGGAGACAAGATGAGTTCAGCACTCGATATTACATATAAACGCCCAAAACGAACAGAAGGTTCAATTTCTGCTTCATTGCTTGGCGCCAATGGGTATTTTGGTCTTTCAACTAAAAAACTCTCATGGATAAATGGATTACGTTATAAAACCAACAAATATTTGTTGGGTTCTTTAGATACTGATGGGGAGTACAAGCCATCGTTCCTTGACTATCAGACTTTCTTGTCATGGAATCCGAACAAGCGTTGGCAAATTGACTTTATCGGTAATATTTCTGATAACCATTATAACTTCGAGCCAAAAGACCGAGAAACAAATTTTGGAACAATGGAAAATGTCAAATCCTTTAAAGTCTATTTCGATGGCATGGAAAATGACCTTTTCCGAACCTTTTTTGGAACTTTCAGCATAACGAACCATCTTTCATCAAAGACAGATTTGTCACTGATAGCATCTGCATTTACGACAAAAGAGCAAGAGCGTTATGATATCCAAGGACAATATTGGCTCACACAAACTGAGACATCTGAGAATTTGGGAGTTGGCACTTATTCTCAACATTCACGTGATTATCTAAATGCCAATGTGCAAAGTTTCAAACTCATGATGAGGCATCGGGCAGGAAAACATAATATAGAAGGTGCTTTTACCTATAAAATGGAAAAAATTGAGGAACATTCTGCAGAATATGAGTACCGTGACTCTGCTGGGTATAACGTTCCCCATACTGGTGAAGATCTCAACATGATTTATTCGCTCCGAGCACAAAACAAGCTTGACGCTAAACGTATTGAAGCATATTTACAAGATACATGGCATTTTCAGACCAAGGACTCCATCCCCACCCTTTTCACATTGAACTATGGTATTAGATATGCTCATTGGAGTTTCAATGGTGAAAGTTTAGTGTCTCCTCGTGCATCCCTGACCATTACTCCTGGATGGAATCGGAACCTCTCTTTCCGTTTGGCAGGTGGCCTTTATTATCAGGCTCCATTCTATAAGGAATTACGTGATACAACTACAATAAACGGAATTACCTATGCTTTGCTCAATAAGAAAATCAAGGCTCAACGTTCCATCCACGCTTTGGCTTCAATGAGCTACCGCTTCCAATTGATGAATCGTCCGTTCAAGTTCACAACGGAAATCTATTACAAGGCCCTCTCTCGCCTCGTCCCCTATTCTGTGGATAATGTGAAAGTTACTTATTATGGTGATAATGAGTCGTCAGGACACGCTATGGGCATCGATCTCAAACTCTTTGGTGAATTTGTACCAGGAACAGATTCATGGCTCACATTTAGTCTGATGAACACACGAATGAAACTGAATGGTAAGAGTATTCCACTGCCTACTGATCAGCGTTTTGCTATGAATCTCTATTTTACCGATTATTTTCCTGGCACAACCCGCTGGCGAATGTCACTTAAACTGGCATATGCTGATGGACTACCATTTTCAGCTCCACACAAAGAACTTGAAAACAATTCTTTCCGTGCTCCGGCCTACAAACGTGCAGATATAGGTATGAGCTATCGACTGTTCGACAATCACGACGGCTCAAAGTCATCAATTTTCAGAAATGTATGGTTGGGCGTTGACTGTTTGAATCTCTTCGGAATCAATAATGTCAACTCATATTATTGGATCACTGACATTGCGGGACAGCAATATGCGGTTCCAAACTATTTGACAGGGCGACAAATCAATGGTAGGATTACGGTAGAATTCTAAGATGACTTTTCATTTATCGAGGAAGACTCTCAACCTATAAGGAATAAGTTGTGGGGTCTTCTACTCCTACCACTTTGAAAGCCTCACGACGTTCCACGCAAGTTCCACATTTTCCACATTGATGTTCTCCATTTTTATAGCAACTCCAAGTCTTTGAATAATCTATTCCCAGTGACAAGCCACGTCTCACAATGTCCGCCTTGCTCATATTGGTATAGGCAGCCTCAATGCGAGTATTGTTGAACGTTCCTGTTGTAGCGGCTCGATTCATCGATGAGATGAATTCTGGACGACAATCTGGATAGATGGTGTGGTCGCCACCGTGATTGGCTATATAAATACGATTGAGATTGTGACTTTCTGCTATTCCGACAGCTATCGAGAGCATTATGCCATTGCGGAAAGGAACTACAGTTGACTTCATGTTGTCTTCTGCATAATGACCATCGGGGATTTTGTCTGATCCCTCAATAAGCGAACTCTTGAAATAGCTTTGCATGAACTTCAAAGGAATGACAATATGTGATATACCAAGTTTATTGCAATGATATGCTGCAAATGGAATTTCTTTTTCAGCATGATTCTGCCCATAGTCAAAAGAAATTGCCAATTCAATTGTTTCCTGTTTGTCGTATAAAAGCGTTATGGAATCTAAACCTCCACTTACAATAATAATAGAATCTTTCATTGATTATGTATTTATATGCAAAAATACAAAAAATATCGGATATCATTCTATTAATCAATTAAAATTATGTATTTTTGCGGTAAGAATGTATTCATTATAAACTTCAAATAAAATTCAAATGAAAATTAATGATTTTAATTTCGCAGGGCTAAAGGCTATTGTCCGCGTTGATTTCAATGTGCCATTGGATGAAAATGGTAATGTTACAGACGATACCCGTATCCGTGGTGCACTTCCAACATTGAAGAAGGTGCTTTCAGATGGTGGCGCGTTGATAATGATGAGTCACATGGGCAAGCCGAAAGGCAAAGTGAAGCCCGAACTGTCACTGAGTCAGATTGTAAAAAATGTGAGTGAAGCACTGGGCGTTGATGTGAAGTTTGCAAAGGACGCAGGTAATGCAGAAATAGAAACTGCCAATCTGAAGGCTGGAGAAGCTCTTATGCTTGAGAACCTCCGTTTCTATGCAGAGGAAGAAGGCAAGCCCATTAATGCAGAAAAGGGTACTCCTGAATATGATGAAGCTGCTAAAGAAATGAAAATCCGCCAAGTAGAATTTGCCAAGAAGCTGGCTTCTTATGCAGATGTATATGTTAATGACGCATTTGGCACCGCTCACCGCAAGCATGCTTCAACTGCCGTCATTGCCGATTATTTTGATGCTGGCCACAAAATGCTCGGTTTTCTTATGGAAAAAGAAGTGAACGCCATCGACAACGTGCTCAAGAACGCACAGCATCCATTCACGGCTATTATTGGTGGTTCTAAGGTAAGTTCCAAGCTTGGAGTTATCAAAAACCTTCTTGATAAAGTCGATAATCTCATTATTGGAGGCGGAATGGGATATACCTTCATCAAGGCACAAGGCGGCAAGATTGGGCAGTCGCTCCATGAGGACGAATTGATGCCTGAGGCGCTGAATGTAATGGCAGCGGCTAAGGAGAAAGGAGTAAACCTTTCTTTGTCAGTTGCAACCCTTTGCGGTAAAGATTTTTCTAATGACACAGAACGTAAGGTATTCCCTATCAATCAGATTCCTGACGAATGGGAAGGTATGGATGCTGCAGAAGAAAGTCTGGAGAATTGGAAAAAAATAATTCTCGATTCAAAAACTATCCTGTGGAATGGTCCTGTAGGTGTATTTGAGCTGGAAAACTTCGCTCACGGTACAGGCGAGATTGCCAAATATGTTGCTGAGGCTACCCAGAAGAATGGCGCATTCTCACTTGTTGGAGGTGGCGACTCTGTTGCAGCAGTCAACAAATTCGGATTGGCAGACAAGGTTTCTTATGTTTCTACTGGTGGAGGTGCTATGCTCGAAGCAATCGAGGGTAAAGTCCTCCCAGGTGTTGCAGCTATCAATAAAGAATAACTTAATATAATCTCTTCTTTCAAAACTATTGAGAGAACTAAGATTTTAACAAAAAGAGAGTATGGCATAAGCCATACTCTCTTTGTTTTAATCAATCAAATACAGATGTTATCATTGTCAGACAGAAAGCTTTTACTATCAATATCAGGTGTAGCCATATAACCAAATAATTCTCATAGAGCGTCTTTTCCAAAAGATAATGACCACGGCTAACAAAGTAATTAAAGTTAAAAAGAATTAGCTACAATTAGATTTATAACTTACTAAAAATCAGAATCAAATAAGTACCAAACAAAAGGTGACCTTTCGCATGGTGATAGGTTAGGTTTTGCACAGTAAAAGGTCACCAATTAGTTTCCTATCGCTGAACCTTCTTGCTGAAAGTAAAACTTGCCTTATCGAAAATCAATGAGAAGGATAAATCTTTTCTATTCTATTATCATTAGAACGCAGCAACACCATCCAGCGGTGGTTCTGGGAAAGGATCGTCATTCATTCTGCTGCTAACAATCTCGCCTGACGCTAAATTGCCGTTGTCAATTGGAGCTTTAAATATATCTGTTTCATCAGAATTTGAAAAGCGAGTATATTCCCCACGGAAATTAAGCAACACATCACCCGTGGCACCTTTACGGTGCTTTGCAATAATGATTTGTGCCATTCCATGAAGGTCATTTCCTTTCTCGTCTTGATAGATATGGTAATATTCTGGTCTATGTACAAACAACACCATATCGGCATCCTGTTCTATAGCTCCAGACTCTCGCAAGTCGCTAAGTTGAGGGCGTTTCCCCTCAGGGCCATCTCTCTGTTCAACTGTTCGGTTAAGCTGTGACAATGCAAGGATTGGAATATTTAGCTCCTTTGCCAAACTTTTCAGCGAACGGCTTATGGTAGAAACTTCTTCTTGTCTGCTACTGAACCTCATCCCATTGGCATTCATCAGCTGAAGATAGTCAATCATCAATATCTTTATGTCATGTTCCCGGACTAAACGGCGTGCTTTCGTACGCAATTCAAACACTGACAAACCAGGTGTGTCATCAACATATATCGGCGCCCCATCCATTTTCCTGATGTTATTGTCGAACCTCTCCCATTCGTCTGGTGTAAGTTGCCCATTAAGTATCTTGTTTCCGGGTATAGAACATACATTAGAAATCAAGCGATTTACCAATTGCACATTGTTCATTTCGAGCGAGAAGAAGGCGAGTGGCAAGCGATAATCAATAGCGATATTTTTTGCAAGGCTCAGTGCAAAGGACGTTTTACCCATGGCTGGTCGTCCTGCTATAATGATAAGGTCTGACAATTGCCAACCAGCAGTTATCTCATCTAACTTCTTGTAGCCAGTAGGAACACCGGTAAGTCCTCCACTCTCCTTATTGGAAGCTGCTTTCTGAAGAAGTTCATGTGCCTGTTTTACAATAGGGTCAATCTGTGTATAATCCTGAGCCATATTCCTCTGTGACAACTCAAAAAGACTTCCTTCGGCTCTTTGCATCAAATCATCTACGTCAACTGTTTCGTCAAAAGCATCTGTTTCTATCATTGATGCAAATTGGATGAGTTGTCGGGCAAGAAATTTCTGTGCTAAAATGTGTCCATGATATTCTATGTGAGCGGATGACGCCACATGAGAACTCAATTCTACTATATAGGTTGGTCCGCCCACATCTTCCAAATTTCCTTTATGGCGCAATTCCTCTGCCACAGTCATTATGTCCACAGGCTTTTGCTGTAGATTCAATGATTGTATCGCTTCATAAATCTTTTGATGACGAGGCTCGTAAAACGTTTCAGGACGCAATATTTCTGATATTACTGTAAAAGCGTCCTTATCAATCATTAGGGCACCCAACACCACTTTCTCTATTTCAAGAGCTTGAGGTTGAAGATGTCCGTATGAGGTATCAATCGATGCTGATTGACGCCGACGTGGATTTTTTGATTTAACACTATCTTTTTCTGGCATAACGCTACAAATTTACAAAAAATCTTTAAACTTGCCTACCATAAGTAATAAGTTTTTCTATCTTTGCAAAACAAAATTCAATTATACATGATGACAGTATATCCTTGCTCTAAAATAAATTTAGGATTAAACATTATTGGAAAACGCAACGATGGGTATCACAATCTTGAGACCGTGCTCTATCCTATACCGCTTTGTGATCAATTGGAACTTATCGATATCGGCCATCAATCCGAGAATCCACTGTGTACACTTGAAGTTGACGGGGCTTTATTGGATTGTGATCCACAACACAATTTGGTTGTAAAAGCCTATGAATTAATTGCTAAAGAACATGGGCTACCAGATATTCGTGCCAAATTGACAAAAAAAATACCCTCACAGGCTGGCTTAGGCGGTGGTTCTTCTGATGCAGTCAATATGCTGAAACTGCTAAATGAATATTTTAGTCTCAATATTAGCAGCCCCAAAATGCAAGATTATGCGGTTCAATTAGGTGCCGATTGCTCCTTTTTCATCCACAATAAACCATGTTTTGCAAGTGGAATTGGGGAAAAGATGGATTTTTTAAATACAGAAGATATTAATCTATCTAGCTACTATCTTGGATTGGTCAAGCCCGAAGTATCTATCTCTACAAAAGAAGCATTCGCAAATATTAAGCCAAGGCCGTCAACTGTTAGTTGTAAGGATATCGTGAAATGCCCAATCGAAGATTGGAGATATTCCCTTGTGAACGATTTTGAGCATTCTATTTTTAAATCTCATCCATCTTTAGGAAGAATCAAGGAGGAGTTGTACAATATGGGGGCACTATATGCGCAGATGTCGGGAAGCGGAAGCACGATATTTGGTATTTTCCCAAACGAGCCCCATCCAATGACGCAATCTTTTCGTGATAGTTTTACTTTTATAACGAAACTATAACGAGCTATCATACTGCATCTCTCCACCTGCCAGCAGTTTCCATGTCGCCCGCTTTCAACATTATCCGTTACGACTTTGACAGAATGCCAAACCGTCTTGAACGACAATCAAACAAAATCTGTACAAGTTTTAATAAACCGTTTAAGGTTTAGGATTTCATCGAAAAAGTGATATTTGATAGACATTATTTACCTTTTCTTTGCTCAAATCACTGATTTTATGTAAATTTGCCCAGTATAATATTATTATCCAAGTGCAATGAGACAACTGAAAATCACGCAGAAAATAACAAATCGGGATGGTTATTCTCTTGATAGATATCTTCAGGAAATAGGACATCAGGAACTCCTTTCCACAGAAGAAGAGGTTGAATTGGCACAAAAGATAAGAAAAGGTGATACAAAAGCTCTCGAAAAGTTAACCAAGGCTAATCTTAGATTTGTGGTATCTGTTGCAAAACAATATCAAAATTACGGACTTTCACTCCTTGACCTTATAAATGAAGGAAATCTCGGATTAATGAAAGCAGCTAAGAAATTTGATGAGACACGAGGATTCAAGTTCATATCTTACGCCGTCTGGTGGATTCGGCAAAGCATTCTGCATGCCATTGCAGAACATAGTAGATTAGTGAGAGTTCCACAAAACCAAGTTGGAACAGCAAACAAGATACGCAAGGCATTGAATAAATTTGAACAAGAGAATGGCAGAGTACCAAGTACAAACGATATAGCCGATGACATTAACATCTCGGAGGAAAAAGTAGAGGTTGCAATGAATATCGGCTCTTATCATGTCTCTGTGGATGCCCCGTTCAGCAATGGTGATGACAATAACTTGCTTGACATTTTGCCCAACAAAGACCTGATACCTACGGACAATCAGCTTGTTGAAGAAAGTATGCTTCGTGAAATCGACAGAGCGCTTGATACTTTGTCGAGTAGAGAAAGACTCGTTATCAAAGCCTACTTTGGTCTTGACCAACAGGAGATGTCATTAGAAGAAATAGGCGAAAAGACAGGGTTGACACGGGAGAGAGTCAGGCAAATTAAAGAAAAGGCCATCAGGCATTTAAGACAGAATAACATTAGTAAGGATCTAAAAGCATATTTAGGACAATAAATTATTCAAAATGAAATTCAATAAAGTATTTTTAATAGCATTTTTCCTTTTAGGAGTAGCTCATTCTGTGTCAGCAAAAGGTTATAAAACAACCAAAGTGTATATGTTTGGCTTTGCTGCATCGTTTAATGATTCCACTGTCTATTTTACCGATATCCAATCTTTGGAGGGCTATATCGAAAATAGCCGTCCACACTTCTTGGTGAATCGTGATGACTATGCTTACCAGATGAAAAATTATCTTCAGAACTCTAATGACAGTAAACATCCCACATGTGTGGTAATGTTTGCTAAAACAGAAAAGGAAGCAATGAAAAAGTATATCAAAATGCAAGCTAAATATACCACTAAAGCAAAAGGCAGATATTTAGTGAACAGCATTGTTTCCACCCAGTTTCGCTTCACAACAGTTGTCCCAGATGATAGCTCAGCTGCATTGGAAGCATTAGAAGCAAAAAAAGCAGCAACCAGCCGTAAAGAAAAAAAAGGGGAAAAGTAGAGTAATATTAGTCAGCTATTTACGAATGGAAACATATTTTTTCAGAATTGCAGAACTGAACATACGAATAAATTTCCAAAACTCAGATGTAAATGGAATGCATCTGTTGCCATCTTTCATGCCATTTGCAGTTGAATCTAATGGGGATGATTTGTTTTTCCAACTGACAGTTGATGATACCTTAAAAACCGTTCCCCAAAATCAAAGGAAGAGAATCAGAGTATTCGATACAGGAAATGGTGACACTGCAGTAGATAGGTTGGAAAATGGAGGCTATCAATATATTATCAAAGATCTAAACAATGCCGATTGCTGTCTGCTTCAGACCAATAAGGATTTCTCCGACTGTAGATGCGCTTTGAATGGACAACACAATATGAGGAAATTCGGACTCAACAATGCATTAATGCTTATTTTTGCATTCGCAGGCGCTCGCGAACAGACCTTACTTATCCATGCTTCGCTCGTAAGGAATAAAGGTTATGGTTATGCCTTCATAGCCAAAAGCGGTACGGGTAAATCAACCCAAGTTAGCATGTGGCTTAGATATATACCTGGAAGTGATTTAATGAATGATGATAATCCGATTATAAGAGTCATCAATGATGAGTTATGGATTTTCGGTGGCCCATGGAGTGGGAAGACACCATGTTATAGAAATGTAAAGGCAAAACTGGGAGCAATAACAAGAATTGACAGATCCAAGCAAAACTCAATAGAGAAACTCTCTCCTATAGAGGCGTTTGCCTCTCTCCTTCCATCGTGCTCAAGTATGAAATGGGATTCTGAAATTTACAATGCCATTTGCGATACTATAACAAAAATAGTAGAGACAACTGGTATATACACCTTACACTGTTTACCAAACGAGGATGCAGCAAAAGTCTGTTACAACGCAATTGCGAATAAATAAAAATGCCAAAAACATCTTTACATAGAATAGAGATGCAGTTTTCAAATGCAGAACTGTTGCCAGAAATTGTCAAGATGATTAACGAGGGACATACTGTCACTCTTAAACTTCGAGGGAAATCAATGCGCCCTTTCCTTGAAGACAATAGAGACAAGGCGTTGTTGTCAAAACCAGAAACGGTATCTGTTGGTGACCCCGTTTTAGCAGAAATCACACCCAAGCATTTCGTTCTTCATAGAATTAAGGCTATAGAGGGGACTTCCGTAACTCTATTAGGTGATGGCAACATCTTAACAGAACATTGTAAGTTGGAAAATATTGTTGGGGCTGTGATCGGCTTTTATCGCAAAGGACGGTCGCAGATGGATAGAACCGATTCGCGCAAATGGAAAACTTATAGCTATATATGGGTACGTCTATATCCGATAAGAAGGTATCTTCTGGCCTTCTATAATAGAATATGGATTCCCTTATTTGGCACCATATAAATATAAACTATAAATTAATTATGAAAGCAAAAAAAGGATTTAATCTTCGTCAAGTTTGTGGAGAATATATTATCGTTGCTGAGGGAGACGAAAATATTGATTTCAGCAATATAATTTCAATGAATGAAAGTTCGGCTTTCCTGTGGAAAGAGATTAAAGACATGGAATCGTTCAATATTGATTACTTGGTAAACAAAATGACAGAAGAATATGAAATTGATGTGGATACTGCTCGTCGTGATATTACCACGCTTGTTGCTGAATGGGGACAATCAGGAATTATCGAGGGTGAAGACATACCAGAAGTCAAACCGGAGAAAAATCAATCAGAACTAACCAAGGAGAATCCTGAACTGGATTCAAAAGAAGAGCAGAAAGGATTCTTCAAAAAGTTATTCAAGTAATATCGATGCCCTCACACGACTCAACGTCTCTGGTGTCATTTGTAGGTAGCTTGCGATATAAACTAAAGGAGCACGCAAAATAACTTGCGGGCTTAATTTACACATCCTCTTATATCGATCTTGTGCGGTCTCAAATCGCACGAGGTCTGCATGAATCTGAGAAATAATCAGACTCTCTTCGAGAATTTTACGATAGAGAATTTGAATATTTACATTGTGCAAAGCAACTTGTTCTAATCTTTGTTTAGGCAAAGCATAAACAAGAGTTGGTTCTAAGGCCTCGACTTGTAATTTGGTTGGTTCCTCACGAAAAAGACTTTCTATGCACATGAAAATAGTATGGTCCTCTCCAAGATGTTCTGTTATTTGTTTGCCATTCTTAAAATAAAACTGCCGGATGAGGCCATGCTCTATATAATAGATGTTTTCACAGATTTCTCCTTCTGAAAGAATCATCTCGCCCTTTGCAAACTTGATAGGTATAAGGACACTTTCAAGCACATCAAGTTCATCATGAGTCATTGTACTATATTTTCTTGCTAACTCGCGGGCAATTTCTCGTGTTTCAAAAGTCTCTTTCATTCAAATTCCTCCCTATTAAGTGTTTAGTCTAATTTCAATACTGCCAAAAAAGCCTTCTGTGGTACTTGCACGTTTCCCACTTGCTTCATGCGCTTTTTCCCCTTCTTTTGCTTTTCCAAAAGCTTTCGCTTACGGCTAACATCACCACCATAACACTTTGCAGTTACATCTTTTCGTACTTGTTTAATCGTCTCTCGTGCTACTATTTTTCCACCAATGGCAGCTTGAATAGCAATATCAAATTGTTGTCTTGGTATTAATTCCTTTAATTTCTCACACATTCTTCGTCCAAAAGCCACAGCGTTGCTCTCATGTGTCAAAGTCGAGAGCGCATCCACCGGCTCACCATTAAGCAAAATGTCGAGCTTGACGAGCTTAGATGGACGAAATGAGTCTATGTGGTAATCAAAAGATGCATATCCCTTGGAAATACTTTTCAACTTATCGTAGAAATCGATTACTATTTCTCCCAATGGTATCATGAAAATTAATTCCAAACGATTGCCACTCACATAGTTTTGGCTCACTAATTCACCTCTTTTATCCAGACAAAGGGTCATAATAGGGCCAATATAGTCAGCCGAAGTGATAATGGAAGCCTTGATATAAGGTTCCTCAATATGCTCAATAATCGTAGGCTCTGGCAATCCTGATGGATTGTGAACTTCCTTTTGATTTCCCAACTTATCATACACCAGATAACTTACATTGGGAACAGTAGTTATCACATCCATATTAAATTCCCTATCCAAACGTTCCTGAATGATTTCCATGTGTAAAAGTCCCAAGAAACCACAACGGAATCCAAATCCTAATGCTTGAGAACTTTCTGGAAGGAAAGTTAGTGATGCATCGTTCAATTGGAGTTTCTCCAACGAAGCCCTTAAATTTTCATAATCACTCGGATCAATAGGATAAACTCCTGCAAATACCATTGGTTTCACCACTTGAAAGCCAGCAATTGCCTGTTCACATGGTCTGTCTATATGTGTGATTGTATCACCTACTTTTACTTCTGTTGCATTCTTAATACCAGAAATGATATAGCCAACTTCTCCTGTCGATAGTTCCTTGGTAGGTTTCATATCCATTTTAAGAACTCCAACCTCGTCAGCATCATATTCCATCCCTGTTTGCACAAACTTCACTTTATCGCCCTTGCGTATAGACCCATTCATCACCTTACACAAAGTTATGATACCCCTAAATGAATTGAAAATAGAATCAAAAATCAATGCTTGTAGAGGAGCTTTGGTATCTCCGACAGGGCTTGGCACACGTTTTACGATAGCTTCGAGGATGTCAGGCACTCCCTCTCCAGTCTTTCCACTTGCTCGGATAATATCTTCACGCTCACAACCGATAAGATCAATGATTTCATCTTCGACTTCTTCAGGCATAGCATTGGGCATATCGATCTTATTGATAACAGGGATTATCTCCAAGTCATGGTCAATAGCCATGTAGAGATTAGATATTGTTTGTGCCTGAACACCTTGTGTTGAGTCAACAATCAGCAGTGCCCCCTCACAAGCGGCTATACTTCTTGAAACTTCATAAGAGAAATCGACGTGTCCTGGAGTATCAATCAAGTTGAGTACATATTTTTCCCCATCATGTTCATACTCCATTTGTATTGCATGACTCTTAATAGTAATACCTCGTTCACGTTCAAGATCCATATCATCTAACATTTGACCAGCCGTCACCTGGATAGTTTTTGTATATTCCAGAAGTCGATCTGCTAATGTTGACTTTCCGTGATCTATATGCGCAATGATACAGAAGTTTCTTATGTGATCCATAGGAAGTTTTGTCTTTTAATATGCAAATTTACCAATAAAAAACGAAAAAGAAGAAAGAACAATTTATAAAATTATCCAAATGTCTATCCCTGATTGCAGAAATGTCCCCTTTACTTTTTAGAGAAAAGAGTGAAATATTAGTGATATTGAATAAATGACAAACTATGAATATCACGCTTCTATGACAGTCTCTTCGTCTTAAACGCGCAATGTCAGGATTTAGTTGTTTATCCTGACATTGTTTCTGTATTCTTTTGAATGAATTTAAATGGAGAACCTTTAATATCTCATTGTCTTATTTCATCACAAGAAAACTATTCCTCTGCAGGTTTCATATTAGTATAAACATTTTGAACATCATCAAAATCTTCAAGACGTTCTACCATTTTGTCAATTGTTTCACGCTCTTCAGCTGTGACGTCCTTCAAGTCATTGGGGATACGTGTAAACTCTGCTGATGTAATCTCAAAGCCATTATCTTCCAAATGCTTCTGAATTTCGCCAAAACTTGTTGGCTCACCATAAATGGTTACTTCTCCTTCCTCCTCATCGACATCAAACTCGTCATCCACACCATAGTCTATCAAATCGAGTATCAACTCTTCCATGTCAAGACCTTCCTTGGTCTTGAAACTAAACACACACTTATGATCGAATACAAAAGCTAACGAGCCTTGCGTTCCAAGAGTACCATTAAACTTGTTGAAAACCGAACGTACGTCACCTACCGTACGGGTGGTATTATCCGTCAAAGTATCGACAAAAATGGCAATTCCGTGAGGTCCGTATCCTTCATAAGGCACTTCCTTGTAATCGCTTGTATCTTTACCCATTGCATTCTTGATAGCACGCTGAATGTTGTCCTTAGGCATGTTCTCACGCTTGCAAGTCGCAATAATAGCTCGCAAACGTGGATTGGTTTCAGGCTCAGGGCCACCAGCCTTAACGGCAATTTGGATTTCCTTACCTAATTTAGTAAATGTTCGAGCCATGTGGCCCCATCTCTTTAACTTTGTCGCTTTGCGATATTCAAATGCTCTTCCCATTGGAACGTTCTGTTAGCGGAGCTCTGCTCCAAGTTTATTTGTTATATTTTTAATTAATTTCTGCATAATTGCATCGATAGCCTTGTCATTCAAAGTTTTCGTCTCGTCTTGAAGAACGAAGTTAACAGCATAACTCTTCTTACCCTCAGGAAGATTTTTACCTTCATAAACGTCGAAGAGCTCTACTTTTTTCAAAAGTTTTTTCTCACTCTGAAAAGCAATTTTCTCTACTTGGGCAAACTCTATATTTGCATCAATAAGTAGTGCCAAGTCACGACTTACGCTTGGATACTTTGAAATTTCCTCGAATTCTAATTTGTTCTTTCGAATCAATTTCATCAAACCGCCCCAATCAAGTTCAGCATAATAAACTGGTTGTTCGATACCCAATTTCTTAAGCAGTTTGTAACTCAGAATGCCCATTTCAACTACCACCTTCCCAGCACGGTTTTTTAATGCCAAAGCCTTGTCAAAGATGTTATTCTCGGACGGTTCACTTAAAATCATCCCCTGGACAACTCCTAATCGGCGTAGGATATTCTCAACATGTGCTTTCAGTTCGTAGAATGTTGCATCTTCATTGGGATGTGCCCAAGAGCCATCCACCCGTTTTCCAGTAATCCACAATGCCATATGGTAACTTTGGTTATATGCCTTGATAGGACTATCCTCATTCCACTTTTCTTGATTATAGGTGTATGTATTACCGACCTCAAAGAACTTTAAATTATGTGCCTTGCGATTAATATTTCTGCGAATACTCTCCAAACCACCAAACAAAAGTGTTTGACGCATTACCCCCAAATCACTTGACAACGGATTCATCACCTTGACAGTCCGCTCCCAAGGATAAGCATTCAGTTCGGTGCCTTCGTAGTAAGAAGTAGCAGTTAGCGAATTGTTCAATATCTCATTGAAACCAGATCCTACAAGTTGCTCGCTGATAGCGTTTTCCCTATGATAGTCTTTGTCAGATTCCTCGGCAATAGTAAGTGAAGATTTCAAAGTAGAAGGTATCTCAACATTGTTGTATCCATAAATGCGGAGAACATCTTCAACTACATCACAAGGTCGTTGTACATCAACTCTATAGGGAGGCACAATAAGGTCAAGTCCATCAGTATCCTCCTTCACAATTTCCATTTCAAGGCTCTGTGCTATGCTCTTGATAGTTTCAACACCGAGTTGTTTACCAATCAGACGGTCAGCATATTCATAATTTAAACGAACAGGAAAGCCCTCCATTTTTGTTGGATACTCGTCCCTGATTTCCATACTTACTTTAGCACCCGCCAATTCCTTGCAAAGGATTGCTGCTTGTTTCAGGGCATAAATAGTGACATTAGGATCAATGCCACGTTCAAAGCGGAAGCTCGCGTCTGTTGACAAGCCATGGCGACGCGCACTCTTACGAATCCAAGTAGGATGAAAATACGCACTCTCCAGCACGACATTCCTCGTATTCTCATATGTCCCACTACCCTTTCCACCGAACACACCTGCGATACACATTGGAGCTTCAGCATTACAGATAGCAAGATCGTGTTCGCCAAGGACATGTTCTTCACCATCAAGAGTAATGAACTTTTTTCCTTCGTTCTTATCTTTTACAATAATTTGCTTGCCCACAACCATGTCTGCGTCAAAGCAGTGCATGGGTTGCCCGTATGCCATCATTATGTAGTTCGTAATATCAACAATATTATTAATAGGACGAACTCCCACAACGTTCAACTTATCCTTTAACCATTTTGGGCTTTCCTTTACCTCGCAGTTCGTAACGCTTAAACAGGCATAACGACGACAAGCTTCTGTATTTTCTATCCTGACGTCTATTTCCAAGTCATGATTGTCAACAACAAACTTATCGCAATCAGGACGATGTAATGAAGTCTTATAACCGTTCTGCTTCAACCATGCGTAGAGATCGCGCGCTACGCCAAAATGACTTAATGCATCGGCACGGTTAGCTGTAATATCTATTTCAATTAGCCAGTCGCTATTCAAGTGATAGTATTCCGCTGCCGGCATACCGACCTTTGCATCTTCAGGCAATACGATTATACCATCATGGCTTGTTCCTACACCGATTTCGTCTTCAGCACAAATCATCCCAAGACTCTCAACACCGCGGAGTTTGCTTTTCTTAATGGTAAAACTTTCATCACCGCTATAGAGCACACAGCCCAAATCTGCCACAATAACTTTCTGACCAGCAGCAACGTTAGGTGCTCCACAAACAATTTGTTGAGGAGTTTCTTTGCCGAGGTCAACCGTTGTAATGTGCAAATGATCAGAATTAGGGTGCATTTCACAAGTCAGCACCTTGCCTACGAAAAGACCTTTGAGCCCACCACGAATAGTCTCCACTTCCTCAACACTTCCAACTTCCAAGCCTGTAGAGGTTAGCGCTTCGGCCAGTTCCTGTGGTGTGAGGCTGAAATCCACGTATTCCTTAAGCCATTTGTATGATATATTCATCTATATTGTTATTTTATTGATTTCAATTCGTTTAGTTGCTTGAAAGCAACGTGCAAAGATACAAAATTTTCTCAGCATACACAAATCAAAAATAAGTTTTTAAAGTTCCAATTTTAATCTAGTAAACACATTGATTGATGATTATTGAAATGTATCTCAATAACCAACAGAGAGTTTTGGATAATGTTTATATGGCAAACCCATTACTTCCCCCTTTGCCCTCGCCGACGAATAGAAATTTTATTACAAAGTAGAAAATAACTATAAGCCTTAGCGGGCGAAAGATACAAATAGAGCACTCGTCAGAGCTCACGTTTCAAAAGGTAAGCTATTGAGCTGTAATAGCTGACCTTTTGGCTTGCAATAGCTGACCTTTTAAATTTTGAAAGCTTAGCAACAGTAATATGACAGTGATTTTAATTTTATCTATAGTAATCATTTTTGATGTTCCTCCGTAAAAGTACAAATGAATTTGGCAATTAAAATATTTGGCAGAAATTCCATAAAATTTGGAATTTGGTTATTTTTGTGTTACCTTTGTGAGCATTATAATTCACCAAGCTATTAACGGAATAAATCAAAAATAAGATTATGAGATTATCAGGACGCAGACAAAGCGACAATGTTGAGGACCGACGTGGCATGAGCAGTGGTGCCAAAGCAAGTATTGGTGGCATTGGCGGTATCATTTTGATTGCCGTGATGACTCTTATGGGAGGTGGAAATATCGGTGATATTTTAGGCAACGTAATGCAGCAACAAATACAAGGACAGGTACAAGAGCAAATTTCTGGGCAGCGGAAGTTTACACAGGAAGAGCAAGATCTTGCCGAGTTTTCAAAAACTATTTTGGCAGGCACGGAAGACGTTTGGGTACAGCAGTTCGAAGAGCACGGTATGCAATACCAGTTCCCTACCCTCGTTCTCTTCACGGGTGCAGTCAATACGGCTTGTGGTAATGGTTCAGCTGCCATGGGGCCTTTCTATTGCAGTGGCGACCAAAAGCTTTACATTGATTTGAGTTTCTTCTCAAGTATGAGAAACCAACTTAATATTGAGGCAAAAGGCGACCTTGACTTTGCCTATGCGTATGTGATTGCCCACGAGGTTGGACACCATGTTGAATATCTTCGTGGCATTTTGGGGAAGGCGCATGCTAAAATGGCTCAACTGAATCAGACAGAAGCCAATAAGATTAGTGTGAAACTGGAGTTGTTGGCTGACTATTATGCAGGCTGTTGGGCTCATTATGACAACGAAAAATTCCAAAGCCTATCAGATGGAGACCTTGAAGAGGCTATTGATTGTGCCGAAAAAATTGGTGACAACTATCTTCAGGAAAGGGCACGTGGCTATGCTCAGCCAGAAAGCTTCACTCACGGAACTTCAGAGCAGCGCATGTACTGGCTGAAGAAAGGTATTGAGACCGGCGATTGGAATACGACAACATTCAGTCCTGGTGAATTTTAAATAAAATGTAAATCGACAAAATATACAATAAAAAAGAGTATGCTTATAGAAACATACTCTTGGCGGTGCGTACGAGACTCGAACTCGTGACCTCCTGCGTGACAGGCAGGCATTCTAACCAACTGAACTAACGCACCTTAAAGTGCTCAAAAAGTAACTGCGGTGCGTACGAGACTCGAACTCGTGACCTCCTGCGTGACAGGCAGGCATTCTAACCAACTGAACTAACGCACCAAAATACTTTAGCTACACTTTTGATTTTTGCGAGTGCAAAGGTAATGAATATATTTCATTCAGCCAAAAGATGGGGTTGTTTTTTATAAAAAAAATTGCATTATTGACGCATTCCAGTATTTACCATCATGGAAGAACCAATCTTTCAATTTCGCAGTCTCTTCGAAGCCAAGGGTTTTTAAACAATTCAATGATGCTTCGTTTGAAATTTCCACATAGGCATACAACTGCCACAGATGTAAGGTGTCTTTAGCATATTCGAGCACTTTTCTGATAGCAGCATATCCATAGCCCTGACCTCTGTATTTATTCAGAATGATGAAACCGATTTCAGCACGTTGATGAATTGGTTCAAAGTTGACTAAGTCTATAATTCCTACAACTTGTTTATCTACATTTTCTACAATCAATCGCACTTGCCCATCAACATAAATATCATTACTGGCATTTGCAATATAGTTTAAAAGAGTGTATCGACTGTAAGGTACATTGCTTGAACCAACATTCCAGACCTCATCCTCGTTTTCAATTTGATAGAGTAAATCCAAATCTTCTGGTTCCAGAGCTCTAAGATAAATATCTTTAATTTGTTTATCCATGTGTAAGAATTTCTTCTGATGTTATGATGTATCCTGAACTCTTATCAAAAGTACCTATATATACATTATTGATTGGTCTTCTTGAAAAAATATTTAAAATTTCATCGTATGAATATGCCCCTATGTCATAAACGATGTAATTGATTTTGTCAGAAATTAGTAACTCTTCATAGTCAAGATGACCATTTGGCATAGATTGACTATTACCCATTACATATTTGGCTGCTAAACCTCGGCTATCAATTATTTCCTTACATTTATCTATCGAGGCTTCTTCTCCGATAAATAAATAATTCGCATAATTCTCCCCTGATGGCCTAAAAAAGCCAAGAGCCTTAGTTGACTTAGTGTATAGCATCCTACATAAAGAGGTGAAAGCTTGGCAGTAGATAGCAAATTTAATGGGAACGCTCAAAAAAGTGCTCATCCCTCCATAATGTTTACGAAAAAAAATGAGCATGGCATCATAGAAAACATGAACATACCGAAAGCTTGATTTTTGAGTACTCTCACCTTTGTAATGCAAAATGGGTACAGGCAAATACCAATTCTTATAACCATTTTTCAAAAGCCGGTAGCTCAAGTCTATATCTTCTCCATACATGAAGAATGTTTCATCCAACAAACCTGTCTTGTCGAGAGCTGATTTCCGAAGCAAACAATATGCACCACTTACAACCTCTATTTGTTCTGGGCTGTCCCATGGTAAATCACTCATATAGTAATGGCCAAACTTTGGATGTTTAGGGAAACACTTACACAATCCTATTATTTTGTAAAATGCGACCATAGGCGTAGGTAGCCCACGACGACTCTCCTTTGCCTTTTCACCATCAGATTTGAGCATCATAACTCCCAAGCCACCAGCATCGAGATGTTCGTCCATGAATTGAACTGACTCTTTCAGTGTTGACTCCCCTACTATTGTATCTGGATTTAATAATAAAACATAATCACCCCTACTTTGCCTTATCGCAATATTATTGGCCCGGGCAAAGCCTAAATTATGTATGGAAGAGATGCACCTTACCTTGGGAAAATTCTGTTCAATATATTCAACAGAGCCGTCACGAGAATGATTATCTACAACTATTATCTCACTATCAATACCGTTAGTTGCCCTAACAACACTTGTTAGGCATTGTGCAAGGTAATACTTGACATTATAATTGACTATGATAATGCTTAATTTCATTCCTCCATCGTATCATTATTGACAACTTTGAAACAAGTCGTTTCTTGATGGCATCTTTTGTTGCTGGGATAAATAAACAATATACACAAGAAGAGAATTATTGATAAGTAGAAAAAGCTTGAGTCTTTGCCATAAAGATAATAAAATATCATATTTATCAGCATTGGGATAGCAATGATAAGCATTCGAACGGTTCCCCAAAGACAAAGTGACCTTTTTCCAGGGCTATTATCCGCAAAGAGAGCTTTCTTGATGACTGAAAGTCTAAACAAGTATAATGAAAATGGCACTAAAAGCAATGTGAGCAATTGCATGATAAACTGAACAATAAACAACGATTGCCCGCCAATAATACTACCTGGTAGAATGAAACTAGACTCATAAATTAATATGATGAGCAAGAGAAGCGATACAATAACAAAAAATTCAGACAATAAGATTTTTCTTGCTTTTTTCATTTGACTTGATTAAGGTTCCAAAAGAGTTCTGTTCAAAATACTGCGGCCTAAAGTGACTTCGTCAGTGTATTCCAACTCATCTCCAACAGAGATGCCACGAGAAATTATTGATAATTTGGTGTCAAAACCTTTCAGTTTTCGAGCAATATAGAAATTAGTCGTATCTCCTTCCATTGTACTTGATAAAGCCAAAATAATTTCTTTGACTCTACTATCTTTAACGCGTTCTACCAATGATTCTATCTCCAAATCATTTGGACCTATCCCATCAATAGGTGAAATAATCCCACCCAAAACATGGTATAACCCATTATACTGCTGTGTGTTCTCAATAGCCATGACATCTTGAATGTTCTCGACGACACAAATTGTACTTTTATCCCTCCCGTTGTTTGAACAGATATTACAAACGTCTGTGTCTGAAATATTATGACATATTTTGCAATATCTGATATGATGCCTCATTTTGGAGATTGCATCAGAAAATTCATCTACCTCTTCTTGTGATTGACGAAGTAGGTGTAGAACAAATCTGAGGGCTGTCTTACGACCAACACCTGGTAACTTGGAAAATTCGCAGATTGATTTTTCAAGTAATTGAGATGGATATTGCTGCATTGTGAATAGAGTAAATACTCTTAATCATCAAAAAGATATATTCCCAGTCCTATTTTTAATCCTACTGTTGAATAATCAGAATCTTTAAACGAGTGATCATAATAGATAGCAGGCTCGATTGTTACAGAACGATTGATGAAAAATGCATAGCCCACTTCTGCTCCAGGCATCACATCATTGTAATTATGATTTGCATGTAGGAACTTGCAGTTTGCACCAAGAAACAGTCCGTTTTGGGTTATATAATAACGACCACCCGCACCCACCATGATATGATCTGCTACAGCTTCAGAACCATTATGTTCCGCACTCAACTGTCCAAGAAGCATGACATTGTCCCAAGCTAAATAACCAGCTTTAGCTTCAAGTCCTAAACTAAATCCATCATGGCCATTATATCTGAGGTTAAGGCCTGTCAAGGAAGCTCCTAAGTAGGCTTTCCCCTCCTGAAATTGTGCATGTGCGCCTAATGTCATAATAACTGCCATAGACAGCATTAATATTTTTTTCTTCATACTTATAATATATACTTGATAGTTCAATATCTAATTGGATTAGTTAATCTAGAAATTTATCAACTCAATCTATGTCAGATAGAAAAAGTAAAATAAATAATCTTTAAATTATACGACAAAGGTATTAGAATTATTTGAAATAAAAAAATAATTTTGTAACTTTGTCTTATATAAGTAAATGAAACCCCTTTTTGTTACACCTATCAATTTATATGACCAGAAAAATATTATTAACGTTAATCAGTTGTATCACAATCAATTGTTACTCACAATACTATAATAATTCTTCTTTTTACAATATTAATAAACTGCCAAAACGTGAAATAAGGGCGGTTTGGGTTACGACATTAGCAAATCTTGACTGGCCAAAGACTTTGGCCACTTCAAAATATACTATTGAAAAGCAGAAAAATGAGTTGATCACAATGCTTGATCAATTACAAAAAGCCAACATCAATGTGGTGCTTTTGCAGACAAGAGTAAGAGCTGCCACAATCTATCCTTCCAAAATTGAGCCATGGGATGGTTGCATTACAGGAACCGAAGGGGCTACACCCGGTTATGGCTATGACCCTCTCCAGTTTGCGGTTGAAGAATGCCATAAAAGAGGAATTGAAATCCATGCTTGGATAGCAGCTGTACCCGTGGGAGCTTCAAAGTCACTCGGCTGTAAACTAATGAAAGGTAAAGGATTTGATATCAAGAGCTTCTCGTCGGGATCATATGTGAACCCTGCAGATCCAAAGTTGGCAGACTACCTTGCTGATATATGCGCTGAAATAACAACAAATTATGATATTGATGGCATTAATTTAGATTACATTAGATATCCTGATGGTTGGCGGAAACCTTCATACAGAGAAGGTGATACTCCAGACGACAGACGAAGAAATATTACGAAAATTGTTAGGGCTATTCATGACAAAGTAAAAGGCATCAAAAGGTGGGTAAAGATTTCTTGTTCGCCAATTGGAAAGTATTCAGACCTCGCACGATATTCGTCAAACAATTTCAATGCCCGCGACAAAGTTTTTCAAGAAGCCCAAGAATGGCTAAAAATGGGTCTTATGGATCAAATCTATCCCATGCAATATTTCCGAGGTAATAATTATTATCCATTTTGTGCAGACTGGATTGAAAATTCACATGGGAAAGACATAATAACAGGTTTGGGAACTTATTTTCTTGACCCTAATGAAGGAAATTGGAAACTAAAAGATATTAGTCGCCAAATGCATGTTAGCAGAGCCTTGGGCTTAGGGCATGCACATTTTCGCTCAAAATTTCTGTTAGACAATCGAGAAAATATCTATAATTTCGAAAAGACATTCAACTCTACTGTCGCACTTACCCCTGTGCTATTAGAAGACAAGGTGTCCAATTCTACAGCTCCAACAAATCATACGATTTTTCTCACTTATTCTAAAGAAGGAGAGACCATTGTTAGTTGGAACGGAAATTCACCTTTTTACAATATATACATGAGTTTAACTTCTCCTGTCGACACCTCAGATCCAAGACAACTAGTCTATGCCAAATTTCAAGGAAAATTCTTTAAACATAAGAACACTGAAGGCAAGAAATTTTATTACGCCATAACATCAATCGATAGATTTGGCAAAGAGAGCTTACCCCTGAGACTTCAGGATAATCAAATAAACTTATCAACGAAGCATTTACTGCAGAACGATGGAAAATCACTTTTATTACCAGATTATTACAAACAATGGAAGGTGAAGTATTTCACAATAGAATCAATGTACGGAGATGTTGTCAAAAGATTATATCCCGCATCTAAAAGAGTCGAATCAGTCAGAATAGACATGATTCCTGAAGGGATGTATTCTATACGAGCGCATATTTTTAATCAGAAGAAGAGCCATCGAATTGGTTTTTTCACTATTAAAAGATAAAGTATCGCTATACCTGTATGTTTCTTCTACAGCAAGGGTTATCGTGTTAAATAAAATTATTTACATTGATATAATTTGACAAGTAACTGAATTTTTGTAAAGTATATATCCAAAATGGACAAATACAATCTTTAAAAAGCAGGTGTATTAAGTAAATATATCTTAATTTTTTTATTTTATTGCTATATTATTTGTCCATGAAAAATTAAGGTTGTAAGTTTGTATCTAAGTTAAAAATAGACCTAAACAGAAACATTAATTTTTAATTAATTGCTATGGAAAAGAAGACGGTTGTAACAGGTGTTATTGGTGCTGATGCCCATGCGGTCGGTAATAAAATTATCGCATTTGCATTGGAGCAGCACAATTATAACGTTGTCAATCTTGGTGTAATGGTAGCTCAGGAAGAATATATCGCTGCTGCTATTGAGACAAACGCTGATGCTATCTTAGTTTCATCTATGTATGGTCATGGAGAAATTGATTGTCAAGGATTGCGTCAGAAATGTGATGAGGCTGGCTTGCAGGGTATTCCAATTTTTGTTGGCGGTAACCTTGTTGTTGGTAAGCAAAATTTTGAAGATGTAGAAAAACGTTTCTTGGCGATGGGCTTTACAAAAGTTTATCCTCCTGGAACCGATATAGAAATTTCTATTAAAGACCTCGATAAAGTTTTAGGAAAGGAAAACTAATGAAATATCTGACAGTGGACTTTGGTAGCACATATACCAAACTAACTGCTATTGATACCGAACAAGGTGAAGTGCTAGGAACAGCCTCTGCTTTCACAACTATCGAGACAGATGTGATGGAGGGCTTTCGCAATGGCATGCAAAAGTTAGAGAAAAAAATCGGGACATTTGAATATGACAGACTCCTCTGCTGCAGTAGTGCTGCTGGCGGGCTAAAAATGGTTGCCTTGGGATTAGTGCCAGAATTGACTGCAAAAGCTGCAAAAATGGCAGCTTCAAGTGCTGGTGCTAAAGTTGTCAAGACTTACTCTTTTGAAATATCTCAGGCCGAACAGGAGGAAATTTATGAGATAAATCCTGATTTGGTTTTACTCTGTGGTGGTACAGACGGAGGAAATAAAGATGTTATCCTTGCGAATGCAAAACGTCTTTGTCAAATAAAAAGAAATTTCTCCATAATTGCCGCTGGCAATAAGACTGCTTCTTATGAATTGGCTGAAATCTTTAAAACTACTAATAAAGAATGCGTTATCACAGAAAATGTGATGCCACAATTTAATGTTATCAACATTAACCCTGCTAAACAAAAAATCAAGGATCTTTTCATTAGTAGAATTATTGAAGCCAAAGGACTCACTACAGTTCAGGAAATGAGTGGTTATGATATCATCCCCACCCCATTGGCTGTTTTGACTGGATGTGAATTGTTGAGTAAAGGTACTGGTAGAGATGAAGGGATTGGCGATTTGATGGCTGTCGATCTTGGAGGAGCCACAACTGATATTTATTCGATGGCTAAAGGAGACCCGACCATAGTTGAAGTTATTACGAAAGGTTTGCCTGAACCTTACAGTAAACGTACAGTTGAGGGTGACCTCGGTATGAGATATAGCCTCACAGCAATGGCGGATGAAATTAATATGGAAGTCTTCTCTGATGAACTGGAGATAGACCAAGACAAAATAGAAAAGTGGATTAAAACATGTGCAGCTAAGCCTTCTACACTACCATCCAATGAAGAAGAAGCCAAGATAGAACAAGGATTAGCTCGTAATGCTGTCAAGGTGGCCGTAGAACGCCATTCTGGTTATTTTGAGCCAGCCTTTACACCTATGGGGCAGGTGTTTACGCTAACAGGGAAAGACTTATCAGATGTGCCTTATGTAGTAGGTATAGGCGGTTCCATTATTAATAGTTCCAACCCAAAACGTATTTTGAGCGGTGCAGAAAAGAGTGCTTCTAAAGACCCCATGTTTGCCAAACCAAAGAACCCCAATTATATGCTTGACAAGAAATACATTTTTGCATCTATGGGATTACTGAGTACGTTTGAGCCAAAGTTGGCATTATCAATAATGAAAAAGGAAATAACAAAAATATAACAATTACAATAATTCTGATTGCTATGGAATTAAAGAATCAAAAACTGACTGATGATGAATTCTTCAAAGAAAGAGCCGACGTTTTAACTCATTGGGAAACTGGTAAAGATGTCGATTTCGAAGAAGCAGTTGAATACCAGAAAAGCATAGCTCCCGAAAGACGTTTCGGTGCTAAATTGCAGAAAGCTCAAGAGAATGGAGACACTTTGATTCAGCCACGAGCTGGTGTAGCTCTCTATCAAGAGCATATAAAGCTACTTCAATTCCTTGAAGAAGAAGGTGGCGCCGACCTCCTTCCATCAACAATTGACAGTTATACTCGTTTAAATCGATATAACGAGTGTCAAATTGGTATTGATAAAAGTTTTGAGACGGGCCGTTCAATGTTAAATGGATTCCCTGCAGTAAATTACGGAGTCAATATCTGTCGCCAAGTAACATCTGCCGTTAAAAGCCCAGTACAGGTACGTCATGGAACTCCTGACGCTCGACTTTTGACAGAAATAGCCATTGCCGGTGGTTTTACATCTTATGAAGGTGGAGGTATTTCTTATAATATTCCATATTCAAAGAATCACCCCGTGGATAACGTAATTCGTTATTGGCAATATACGGATCGCCTTTGCGGTCTTTATGAAGAAGCTGGTGTATCTATAAACCGTGAGCCATTTGGACCATTGACAGGAACACTTATTCCTCCATGTATTTCTAATACGGTTGCAGTGATTGAGGCTGTTCTTGCTGCTACTCAAGGAGTAAAGGACCTGACCGTAGGTTATGGCCAGTGTGGTAATCTTATCCAAGATGTCGCTGCTATTCGCTCATTGGACATCATGACCCGAAAATATCTCGATAAATTCGGATATAAAGATGCAAGAGTGACTACAGTATTCCACCAATGGATGGGCGGTTTCCCACAGGATGAAGCAAAGGCATTTGGTGTTATCTCATGGGGATCTGCAGCTGGCGCATTGGCTAAGGCTACAAAGGTAATCGTCAAGACCCCTCATGAGGCAATGGGTATTCCAACTAAAGAAGCCAATGCCGCAGGTCTTAGAGCAACCAAGCAGGTTATTAATATGTTGAAGGATCAGAACTTCCGTGAGATACCAGCAGTTGTTGAGGAGAGTGAGATCATAATGCAAGAGATGGAGTGCATCCTCAATAAAGTTGAAGAATTGGGTAAAGGCGACTGGGCAATAGGCACATGTGCCGCTGTTGAAGCTGGTGTCATCGATATTCCATTCGCACCAAGTAAATATAATGCAGGTAAGGTATTGCCAGCTCGAGACAATCAAGGTGCTATTCGCCTTTTGAATATGGGTAACATGCCATTGTCAGACGATTTGGTGATTTTCCACCGACAGAAACTCGAAGAGCGTGCCAAGGCTGAAAATCGTCCAGTAAGCTTCCAAATGGTTATTGACGATGTTTATGCTATCGGTAAAGGGCATCTGGTGGGTCGTCCACGTGATACCAAAAACTAACTAATTTCTATCTATATAATAGTTGGCGGAAATAGATTTCAAATATATGGGCTCATTATACATGGCCCATGTATTTAACAATAAACAATTACTACAATTTAAATCATATTCTAATCATGAAAATTAAGAAAGTTGTATGCGCCCCTGGTAAAACGGGCTTCTTCTTCGACGATCAGAAGGCTATCAAGGCAGGTGCAAAAAATGATGGTGCTTTTTATGAAGGCAAACCTGTAACTCCTGGTTTTACGTCAGTAAGACAAGCTGGTGAATCTATCAGTGTATTGTTCATTCTCGAAAATGGTGCTATTGCACATGGGGATTGTGCAGCAGTTCAATACTCTGGTGCTGGCGGTCGCGACCCATTATTCCTTGCAGCTGACTTCATCCCAGTTATTGAAAAAGAAATTGCACCTTTATATGAAGGTAAGGAAATCACTTCATTCCGCGAAATGGCTGATCTTGTTGACAAGAAGGTTAATGCTGATGGTAAAAAATATCATACTGCTATTCGCTATGGTGTAACTCAGGCATGTCTTGATGCAGTGGCAAAGAGCAAGTCTAAATTGATGGCAGAAGTAATTGCAGAGGAATATGGTACAACTATTTCCAAAACTATGATTCCTATCTTCTCACAGTCAGGCGACGACCGTTACATGAATGCCGACAAGATGATCATGAAGCAGGCTGAGGTATTGCCACATGCCCTTTTCAATCATGTTGAGACCAAAGTTGGCTTAAAGGGTGAAAAGATCAAGGAATACATAGAATGGCTTAGAAATCGTATCATTAATTTCCGCCCATGCGAGAATTATAATCCAACAATTCATATTGACGTGTACGGTACATTAGGCATTGTATTTAATAACGACTTCGAGGCAATTGCTAAATATATTGGCGAAGTAGCGGAGATTGCAAAGCCATTCCACCTACGAGTAGAAGGTCCGGTTGATATGGGTGAGCGTGAGGCTCAGATTGAAGCTCTGGCAGCAATTCGTGCCACTATGGATCGTGATGGTATTGATGCAGAAATCGTGGCAGATGAGTGGTGTAACACATTAGAGGATATTATTGCATTCTCTGAAAAGAAGGCTGGCCACATGGCACAGATCAAGACTCCAGACCTTGGTGGAATCAACAACGCTATTGAGGCAGTACTTTATTGCAAACAGCATAATATGGGGGCTTACCTTGGTGGTACATGTAACGAGACTAATCGTTCTGCAGAGGTTTGCGCTAATATAGCAATGGCAACATCTCCCGTACAGTATCTTGCTAAGCCTGGTATGGGTGTAGATGAAGGCTACATGATTGTATTCAATGAAATGAGTCGTATCTTAGCATTGACAAAATAAAGAATAAGTTGACGAGTTCACAAGTCAGCGTATTTGTAGGTTTGTCACTTGTTGCTGAAACAAGTCAACTTACCAATCCGTAAACTTGTAAACTCGTTTACTCGTAAATTTGAAAACTATTAAAGTTATATAAAATGGAAGAAATAAGAATACTTTCCACTACTGCGATTTTAGGTTATGGTTTCCCAATGGAATCGTTCGTAGAGGGTATGAAACGTAAGCCACATGTTATTGCAGTTGATGCCGGTTCATCTGATCCGGGCCCATACTATCTTGGTGCAGGTAAATCGTTCACTGACCGCAACTCTGTAAAACGCGACTTGGAAATTATGATTCCAGCTGGTATCGAGGCTAAAGTTCCTGTAATTGTTGGTACAGCTGGTGGTAGTGGCGCACGTCCTCATGTTGAGTTTGTTTTGGACATTATCCGCGAAATTGCAAAAGAAAAAGGACTATCATTCAAAATGGCTGTTATTCAGTCAGAGTTTGAGAAGGACTTCATCAAGCAGGAACTTCGCAATGGTAAGGTAACTCCTCTTGCACCAGCTAAACCCATTGGTGAGAAAGATGTTGACGAAGCTATTCATATTGTAGCTCAGATTGGTGAAGAACCATATATCAAGGCATTGGAAGAGGGAGCTGATGTTATTATCGCTGGCCGCTCTTACGACCCATCTGTATTTGCAGCCCTTCCTATTAAGGAGGGATTCCCTAAGGGATTAGCTATTCACATTGGCAAGATTCTTGAATGTGCAGCAATCTGTGCATTGCCTGGCAGTGGTAGTGACTGTATGTTTGGATACCTTCACAAGGAAGATTTCGTGCTTGAACCATTATCTCCAGCACGTAAATGTACGACTCTTTCTATTGCAGGACACACTCTTTATGAGAAGACTAATCCATATATCTTGCCTGGCCCAGGAGGTGCAATCAATCTCCATGAAGCTAAGTTTGAGCAGGTTGATGACAACAAAGTTCGAGTTTCAGGCAGTAAGTTTGTCCCAACAGACAAATACTATGTAAAATTGGAAGGTGTACGCCGCGTAGGTTATCGCACAATGTCTCCAGCTGCTTGTAAAGATCCTATCATGATTTCAAAAATTGATGAAATCATAAAAAGTGTTCGTGAGCGTGTTGAAAACAATTTTGAGAAATATGGCATCAAAGACTTCTTCCTCGATTTCAAAATTTACGGTAAGAAAGGTGTCATGGCAATGTTCGAAGGTGTAGAAGAATCACACTCTGATGAACTGCTTATCATCATTGAAGCTGTAGCTGAGACACAGGAGATTGCAAATACTATTTGCAGTTTTGCTCGAAGCACCATGCTCCACTTTGGCTATGAAGGGCGCTATTCTACCTCAGGAAACCTTGCTTTCCCATTCTCACCATCAGATTGTAAAATGGGTGAGGTCTATGAGTTTAATATCTATCACCTTTTAGAGGTTGATGATCCAACAAGCCTCTTCCCAATTGAGTACATGAACTTTGAAAAAGGGGAATGCAAGTAATCATTAGCAAAAGGAAAAATAATTATGGCACAATATAAATTAATAGATGTATCTTCTGTAATTCGTAGTAAGAATTCAGGACCATTTGAACTTACATTCGATGTTATTTTTAGAGACTTCGAAATGTATAATAAGGTGAAGGACGCAAAGATTTTCAATGAAGAAATGTTTTGCAACCTCTATCATATTAAGAAGGAAGACATTATCAATATTGTACACTTTGATCCAGCCAAGGCTATTAAGGTGACAATCGTTCGTCCGATACCATCAGGCTCTCTTGGCGAAACAGATGTGTATGGCGCACAGCAGCACACACCATTGATGAAGTTTACATTCGAACTTTAATTTTTTGATGGGTTGATAAGTACTCAAAATGACCAGTAGTTTCTTTAGCAGTCCCTTTATGGATATCAATGAATATTACAAGTCTTTTGACGACTTATCAACTCATCTTTTTTAAGTATCATATTGTCAGCACAGTAATTGTGTACCATTCATTTTTTCTCACAAAGCTAAACTCTCAACTATGATAAATCATATCCAACAATATTTAATTTCCACCCAATACTTTGCGCCTCGCGGTAAGGAACGATTAATTTTTCTCGGTGAACACATATCGCAACGCCACTTGCTTTATACTGACCGACTTATTGGTATTGTAGGGGATGCTGGCTCAGGTAAATCATCGCTGATCAAAGGGATGTTTCCAGGCTTGGAACTTGCAAACGACGACGATGTAATCAACCCCAGAAAAATTATGGTATTACGTGAGACAATAGCATTGGGGGAAGTTAAAGAAGCCTCGTCATTCCATCTTGATGTAAGATTCCTCATGGGTTTTATGCAGATGTGGGAAATTGCAGAATTTGTTAAGACTTTGCTTACACATAACAAACGTGTTATTATCGAGCATTTTAACTTATTACACAAGGCTCTTGGCAGAAATGCAGATCTCATTGTCGGGATTGGAGAAGAAATCATTGTTGCTCGTCCAACCATGTTTGGGCCCATACCCGAAAGCATCTATGACATTGTTCATGAATCGCTAAAGTTTCGTAAAATGGCCCATACGTCAGAAGAAATCACTCGATATATTCTTGAAGACAAATATGGCATCTATCAAGAAAGTTATTTCTTCTCAGATATTAGAAATGGGTTTGTAATGAAATTTTACAATAAAGAAGAGTTTGACATAACTGAACTGGAGACAGATATAAAATCAGTTATCAAACGCCATTTACCAGTAGCATATTATGATGAGGAACATATCAAAATTGGTGATCGCATAGTTGAATGTGGTGGACCACGCTTGCAAGTAAATAATACTTCGGAAATCACAGATTTTGCGCTTGTGAAAGATCTAATATATGATAATGATACGAAAACCTACTGCCTAATAGGAATAGTAGATAAGAATTACGAAAACATTGAAAATCGAAATACCCAGTATTTCCTTACAAGAAAAGTTTAAATGAGAGAAATAGAAGCAGCAAAAATTACAGAGTTAGTCGAAAAACTTTGTATAGAAGCATGTTATGTTTTAGCAGATGACATTTATTCAAAGCTTGTTGTCTGCTCTAAAACAGAAAAGTCCCCTTTGGCAAAAGACATCATTGGAACTATTGTTAAAAATGCAGACATCGCAAAAACCGAACGCAGTCCAATGTGTCAAGATACAGGAATGGCGGTTGTATTTATCAGAATGGGGCAAGAAATCCATGTAACCGGTGGTTTTATTGAAGATGCGGTGAATCAAGGTGTTCGGCAAGGTTATAGCAAAGGTTACCTTCGCAAATCTGTTGTAAAAGACCCAATAGACCGAGTGAATACTACCGATAATACTCCTGCTATCATCCATTATGAATTGGTTCCAGGTGATGAATTCCATATTACCGTAGCGCCAAAAGGATTTGGCAGCGAAAATAAAAGTGGCCTAAAGATGCTAACCCCAAGTGCAGGCATACCAGGAATCAAAGAATTTGTAATTGACACTATTTTTCATGCTGGAGGCAACCCTTGCCCTCCCATTATTGTTGGAATCGGTATAGGTGGAACTATGGAGCGGGCAGCCTATTTAAGCAAAAAAGCGTTGTTACGACCCGTAGGAAGTGTTAGTGAGAACGAGAAAGTTGCCCAACTTGAAAAAGAGCTTTTGGAAGAAATAAACAAACTTGGCATAGGTCCATGTGGCTTTGGTGGCACAACAACAGCATTGGCTGTAAATATCCTTACCAATGCAACTCATATTGCCGGATTGCCTGTATCAGTGAATATTGGCTGCCATGCAACAAGACATGCAGAAGGCGATTTGTAATTTTAGATTTAGAATTTATGGAAGAAAATAAAAAGATTCTTACAGCCCCTTTTACAGATGATAAAATCAAATCACTGAAAGCTGGTGATATGGTTTTTATTTCAGGGACTATATATACAGCGAGAGATGCTGCTCATAAAAGACTATGCGAGATGCTTAAAGCAGGAGAACCTATGCCTTTTGATTTCGAAGGTCAAGTAGTTTATTACGCAGGTCCATGTCCTGCGAAACCGGGTCAGCCTATTGGTTCAGTCGGTCCAACAACGGGTGGACGTATGGATGCTTATTCGCCAACATTAATCAAGGAAGGCCTCCGTGTTATGATTGGCAAAGGCTCTCGTAGTGAAGAAGTCATCAACGCCTTAAAGCAATATACTGGTGTTTATTTTGCTGCAATCGGTGGTGCAGCAGCACTAATGGCCAAAGCTGTAAAAGAAGCTGAGGTTATTGCATTTCCTGAACTTGGGACAGAAGCTATTCGAAAACTTCGAGTCGAAGAGTTACCAGTAATTGTTGCTATTGATTCTCAAGGCAATGATATGTATAAACTTGGAGTTGCGAAATACAAACAAAATTAATATAACATGGTAAATATAGTGCTAAAACAAATCACTATATTTACCATTATTTTTACACTTTATTCAAAGTCTTTCTAATACCATTTTCCTATGAATAAGAAAATATTTCTGTGCACAGTTTTTTGCCTCTTGTATATCGTTACTGGATATGCCTGCACAGCTGCAGTTGTGACAGGCAAGGTCACCAAAGATGGACGTCCGTTATTATGGAAAGTACGTGATACCGACAATCTACAGAATAGTATGAAATTTTTCAAAGGAACAAAATATGATTTCTTTGGGATTGTTGATTGCAACGCTCGTAGTAATGAAGAGATATGGATGGGCACAAACTCAACGGGGTTTGCAATTATGAATACTCAGTCATTCAATCTTGAAGAAACGAAAAATGGTATAGAGCCAGGTGACAAGAATGGCAATCTAATGTTTAGAGCTCTCAATGTTTGTTCAACTGTTGATGAGTTCAAGCATTTTCTTGACTCTACGAGCCTCGATGGTTTGTGTGCTAATTTTGGAGTTATTGATGCTAAAGGTGGTGCTGGTTGGTTTGAAGTTAGTACCAGAAGTTATCAATTTTTCGATGCAAACGACCCAACAATTGCTCCCAATGGATATTTGGCTCGAACTAATTTCAGTTTTACAGGAACAGAACATGAAGGATTGGGATATGTTAGATACCAAACGGATGACGAAACTTTGGCAAAAGCCGCACTCACCCATTCAATAACATCAGATTGGATTTTCTCATCGTTAGCCCGCTCTTTTCGTAATCCCAAATTGGGAATTGACCTTCGTGATGGCAACCACAACAAGCCCAACACTACAGGATGGTTTATTGATCAAGATTTCATATCACGCAGTGGCACTGCCTGCTCTGCAATTATTCAAGGTGTCAAAGTAAATGAGAACCCTGAACTCACTACAATGTGGACTGTCTTGGGTTATCCACCTGTAAGCACAGCCTTTCCATTTTGGTTGAAAGACGCCCAGACGATTCTACCTTCTCTATACACTTCTGCCCCAGAGGACCCTGTTACAATATTCGGGAAAAAAGTAGATGCGTTGAAAGAAGAAGTATATTCCTTCCATGAGGGAATTGGATCTGAAAGATATTTCAATTGGGATGTACTTTATAACAAACAAGGAAATGGAATAATGCAAAAATTAGAACCAGTGGAAAAAGAAATTTTCAAACGGACTAATGATATTAAAGAAAGGTGGTATCAAAAAGGCAAGATAAACTCAAAAGAGTTAAAGGCGTTATACGGCAGCCTTTCCGACTATGTAACTCAAAGTTATCAACAATTATTTGGTCTTTAAGGTAGTGTAAACTGAACTGTGTCACGGCTCTGTTTTTTATTCTTTGCCTCTTATTTGTGTGCAGATTTCATATCTGCACACAAATAAGAGGAGCCTTTCACAGGCAAAGTTACATAATCTTGAACCTATCTCCAAATTTTATAGCAAGTTGTTGTGATATCAGTGCCCAATTAGACAGGTGCATAGTCCATTTCTCACTAATGTCTCGATAAGCAAGATACACAAGTTTTTCAAGTGCGGTGTCTGACGGGAACACACCCTTGTTCTTCGTTACTTTGCAGAATCCTTGCTTACAGCACCATATACGGTCTTGAGATCCTTCAGAAACTCTTTCTGATGCTTGCTTCCTACATACTTGATTGAGTTACGGATTTGGTGGACTACACATAGCTGAACGGAGGTTTCAGGGAATACACTTTGGATGGCGTCAGGGAATCCCTTAAGACCGTCTACGCAACAAATCAGAATATCACGTACACCACGGTTTTGAAGGTCGGTCATTACATCAAGCCAGAAGTTAGCACCCTCACTCTCAGATATATACATACCAAGAAGATCCTTGTGACCAGACTTGTTTACACCTAGGACATTGTATATTGCACGAGTGACTGCACGACCCTTATCGTCTTTTACCTTGTAGTGAATGGCGTCAAGCCAGCAAATGGCATAGACGGGGTCAAGCATACGGGACTTCCAGGCTGTTATTTCGGGAATAACTCGGTCGGTTATAGCACTGATGGTTTCTGCTGAAAGGGTTGTGTTAAACTCACGCTCAAAGTACTTGCTTATATCACGAGTGCTTGTACCAAGAGCATACATGTTGATGATTTGATCTGCCATACCTTCAGCAAGAATTGTCTCACGTTTCTTAACTGTCTCCGGTTTAAAAGAACCGTCACGGTCACGAGGGGTTTCGACTATCACCTCTCCATACTTTGTCTGTACGGTCTTGCTCATCTTGCCGTTACGACGATTGCCAGAACTGCAGTCAACGCTATTAAGGTGAGCATCCATCTCACCTTCTAAGGCTGCGTTTAGGATACGTTCTAGCATAGGAGCCAAAGCTCCGTCTTTACCGAAGAGTGCTTCACCGCTACGCAGCTGCTGGGCTGCTTTCTTGTAGTCTATTTCCAAATTGGCCATATTATAAAAACTGTGTTAAACTATTATTATTATAGCCTGACACAGTTTATTTTACACTCTCCATATGAAGATGATAGGGCATGACCACTTCATAGGCCGTTCTTATTGCCATTTTTCGGTGCTTTCTCACATTCTATCCGACAGGACATGACGTTCCGGAAGAAGTCTGATGACCTCTTCTGATTCTGTGAGTAACATCATATCATGCTGCTTTAGCTGTTTTGTTTCTGATTTTTTCTATCATCAGTATGGCATTTGCCGTATGTATTCCAAAGAAAATCCACAGTATTTCCGT
>QWCY01001671.1_pt1 | contig 43790 bp, 55 predicted proteins | sample 1972631 | NCBI WGS metagenome assembly QWCY01 (sample SAMN09866696, study PRJNA288562) | Human gut metagenome isolate pre1_stool, whole genome shotgun sequencing... | isolation source: gut | host: Homo sapiens | place: USA: California
AACCAAAGCAAATGCCAATACGGTACGTTTTCCATCGGTTGCCCCTTAAATTTACCTTGCGGCATCGGGGATTTGTCGTTTAATTCCATACTAAAAAAGTCTTTTTTGCCCGTCCTCGTTGGGGGTTTGTTCAACATATTTTGCCCGTGTAATCCAAACGCACCCGCACCACAAACACTTTATCCGGCTGTAATGCTTTGGCGTGTATTCGTGGCGGATAATCCGCCAACCCGCCAATGGGTAATTTTTCCGCTTTCCGTTACATTTGCAAAACATACCTACAACGTTCGGGGGTCGTCAATAAATGTATTGTATTCCTCGGCGGCTATCTGTTTGAGCGTTTCGATATGTTCGATTAACTCGGCGTTCGACAAATCCGCCACGGTGCGCAAATCGTGGGAATATACCCCCGTTTCCTCGTTGACCCGTTCAACGTACATAATAGGGGAAAATTCCCTCAAACGTCGTTCGGTTTGTTCCTCTGTAAGACGTTCGCCCGCCTCCCAAATTGCGTGCTTAAACGTCGGTACAACATAGTTGAAATAATACCCTTTCAAAGCCTCGGACGAACCGGGGGACGCTACAATAAACCGGGCAATAATGCGGGAACCTTTCCAACCCTTGAAAAACTCGTTTAATTCCCCCATGTACATTGCCAACCCGCCGTTATTGTTTATTGTCCCCGTTGCTGTTATTTCTCGCTTTTTCATCGGCTATTAATTTTTTCATTGTCTTATTAAACGCTGTCATTCCGATTGTATGGATAACGTCCCGTTCCGCCCGTGATAACTTCGTTTCCCGCTTATCCAATACTTTTGCAAATGCAACAACAAATTCGCCCGGCTCCAACAATCCGGCATTGTGCAACCCGTCGATTGGGTGCGCTTTCAAACGCTCGGTTGCTTTCAATGCTTTGCGGGCTTTTTCCCGACTTTCCCATATTTCCCGAACCTCGGCGGCGGCGTTGTCATAAAACAACCGCATTTTCAGAACGTCGGCAATTGACAAATCAGCCACGGCGGTTGGTTGCTCTTTTTCCGGCTCCGGTTCCGTCGTAACGGGTGCAACCTTACCGTTATTCACTCCATAACCGAACAACGCAAAATCCCCCTTTGTCGGGTCGTCCGGGAATATCTCGGCGAAACGGTCGGTTATCTCAATGGCTGTTTGCAAATCCGGCGTCCGACGTTTTACAAGCCCCAACCGCAATGCCTGGTTATGTACGTGGGTATCTAATGGAATGATTAAATTATGGGGGTCGCAAATCGTCCACAATCCAAAGTCAACCGGGGAACCGTGGCGGCACATCCAACGCAAAAACATACATAAGCGTTTGCAACCGCTTTTCGTTTCCATATCCGGCACGCCCTTAACATCGCCGAAAAGACGTTGTAATTGCTCCAATGGACGCCCGCCCGGTTGCGCTTGCAATGCCTTTTCCATGTTCTCAAACTTACTATATACGTCAAATAAGCGGGCGCAAAGGTCGTGAAAATCGGCGTATGTAAACGTTCTATAAAAATTCTCTTTACTGCCTTTGTATTGCTTCCATTCCGGGGCGGTTCCCTGCGTATCGGTTCCTACAATGTAATGATACGGCGCACCCTTGAAAATTTCCCGGTCGATAAAATCCGCCTTTTGGATTATCTGTTTGCGGGAACCCCACGCAATCCACGCCGTAACAAATGCGCTAATCTCAATATTTACCCGGCTATCGTAACGGTGCGGGATTTGCACCGGGTCGGATTGGATAAACTCGGAGGTTTCGTATTGTTCCGCCCAACGTTTCAAATTATCGTTCAATGTATATGCCATTGTTTTAGATTTTAAGGGGACGGAAAGCCCGCCCCCGGTTATTATTCGTTTTCCGTGTATTCCTCAACGACTAAATCAGTTTGTCCCCGCTTTACTTCCTCAATGAACCCTTGAAAACCGTTTGCCTTTGCAATATCTATAATCGCCTGCAAACGCTTTTCGCCTAAACTTTCGCCCCTCGCAATGCGGAACACCTTAACCGTCGGATTGCTTGCGATAATCAGTTTGGCGGCAACCTCCATGATTTGACTATCTGAAACTTTCCCGGCGACGAACGGCACGCCGTTTAACTCTAAACCGTCGTCCGTGAACGAAAGCCCGGCAATCGGTAATTTGGACGTGGCAATAAGCGTTTCCCGCTCCTTTGCCAATGCGCCTAATTTGTCCTCAAACGTGCGGGCGGTTTTCTCGGCGGCTTCCTTTTGTTTCTTCTTTGCCATGTAATCCACAACCAACGCATTGATACGGTTGTGTTCCTCGGCTTTTTTCAGTTGTTCCGCCGTGTCTAATTGTTCCGGGTTGTTGGCTTCGTATTCCTCTAACCATTTGTCGGCATTCGCTTTGCGTTTCACAAACTCGGATTTGTCGTTTACAATAACTTGCAACGTTTCCTTATAATCGTTTTCAATGGCTTTTTTGTTGGCTTTCGCATCTTCTTTGGCTTTTTCCAACCGGGCGTTTGCCTCGGCAATTATCCGGGCAACTTCTTTTTCCTCGGCGGCTAATTTGTCGTCGATTGCCTTAATATTACTTTTTCGGGTTTCTTCCGCCTCTTTAATTCGTCCGGGGATTGCCTCCAATTGTTCAATCCTTTGTTGCCGGGCTTGACGTACCGTTTTCGCTTTCTCAATCAACCGGGCATTTTCGTTTTGTTCTTCCATCAACGCCGTAATATCCTTTTTCTCGGCATACGTTTTGACGTCGCCGGGTTTCAATTGCTTTTCAGCGTTGGCGCAAATGGTTGTGTACGTCTTGACCTCGGCGTTGGCGTCCTTTCGTTTGTCCTTAACGGTCGTAACCTCGGCGTCAATTTCTGCAATTCGGGTGCGCACCTTTTCCGGCAACAAAGCCTTTACAACCTCAATTTGTTTGCGGCGTCCCTCGGCGGTTTCACTCCAACGGGAAAACTCCACGGCGTCAAAATCTTGGTAGCCGAAAATCTTTTGCAGCATTGAAACGTTATCCGAACGCATCCCGGTTGTTTGGGATTTAATGGATAACGTCCCCCGTGGGTTGGCTTTGGTAAACTTTAATTCGACCTCGTAATTTTCGCCGTCGTTACCTACAACCATTTTTGCAAATCCTTTGTCCTCGCCATTTTTCAACACGGCGTCCCGGTTCCCGGTCAACATTGCGCCGATTGCTTTTAAAAGGGTTGATTTGCCTAACTCATTGTCTCCGGTAATGAAATATACATTACCCTCAAAATCTGCGTTGAACTCTTTGATAACTTGAAAATTCAACAATTCCAATTTCTTAATATACATCGCTCTTTAAATTTATTTATTTCCCGGAAATCGCCGGGTCGTTATGTTCCCATTTATAACCGTTGTATGTTTTTCTTTTCCCGTTACATACCTGTAATATTACATACTTTTGCCAAGGAAAAACACACGCATCTAAAATATTATCAAAACATACAATATTACCTAATTTATCAATACGTTTAACGGGATATAATTTTGATACACGTTTAACGTTCTCAAATTTTAGGTTCTCGCCAATAGTACACCAACGTAAATTATTAACATGATTATTTAATTTATTCCCGTCGATATGGTCGATACATGGTTTGTTATCCGGGTTGGGAATGAACGCCAAAGCAACCAATCTATGAACCCGCATAACTTTTAAACCATTGATTTTTAATTTTACAGTCATATAGCCACCGTTCAAATAAGGCTTTATTTCCTTATCATTTTGCGTTATATTGCCATTTTCAGCAACGTAACAATCATATTCTATTAAGTATTTACCTTTTTTCATGCCGCGAATATATGTAAAATAATGGATATACCAAAACTTTTATCTTTTATTTTCGGTTTTTTTTTTATTTTCCGCAATAAACGCCCTATAATAACACATTTACCCACGCCGTCAAACTCAACTAACATATTGCCGTTGCGCCCTCTTATACATTTTCCATCAGAACGACGAACCGCCCGGCACGGCATACGTCGCAATTCCGGGCGGGTCAATCGGTCGTCTAAATAGATATAATCCATTTCGTCCATATCAAAACAATTTCATTTGTGTATCGGTCAATACAGCAACGACCGCATCAACTTTGCGTTCCCAACTTTCCAACGTTGCCAATTTTTCCGGGGTTGGGTTCCGTTGGCAACGTCGTTGGTTGTGCCGCATCTGTTTTACCATTTCCGCCAAATCTTTTGCCGTTATTTCTTCGGGATTTTCGATTTGCGGGGCTTTTGTTTCGTCTGCCATATAAGCAACCATTTGAATAATTAAACGTCCCTACGGGCTTAAAATAAACGGTTGTGCATTTGTTGGGGCAAATTTTCCAAAACCCAACGGGGGTTGTTTTGTAAAATGAACCGTCCAAAGTGCATTATTAACGTTGCGTCCGCATTCCACAACGCCGGGGTAATTTCCGGGTATAATTTCCCGGCAATATCCCGGAACCGTCGTTTGCGGTCTGCCTTTTCCTCCTTTTTCCCTTTTACTTTGATACGCAATTTAAGGTCGTTTTGCCACTTCATAGCATTAACCAAAACAAATGGTATTTCGGCGACGGTTATAATAGCTTTCAAATGCTCAAAGTTTTGCAACATCTTTTGAATGCGGTACAATTTACCCATATTTGCCCCGGCATCCCCAACCGTTACGTCGTCCGGGCGAACGCTCAATTTTTCCAAAAAGACAATCGGCATGCAAATCTCTTTGTAGTAATTGAGAAAATCCCGTATCTCGTTTATATCTTTCGGCATCTTTATTGCCGTTGCATTGTGGTTGGGTCGCCAAACCACGATACCCCCGGCGGCTCCGGGGTCAATTCCAATAATGCAATCTATTTTCATTTTTCAAATTTCAAATAATGGTAAATATAAATTTCGTCCTTAATCATTCGGTCGAAAGTCCGTTTAATTTCTTTACGCCGGGCAACCTCAAAGGCTGTATAATCAATTTCCGGGCTTTGGATTCCTTGTTTACGAACGTGGTAAACCGTAAATTCATTAACGAACCCATGGGCGGCACGTGCCAAAAATCGGTTATATGCTTCTTTCCGGTCGTCCTCGGTTTCTTTCACTTCATTCGCTAACCGAACGCCCAACAACCAATTATAAACAAACATTTCGTCGGTTAATCCAAACACTAAACGCCCGGTATATTTATAGCGCAAAAAACACATTAAACAATTCATAACCGATTGATTGCGATAAAACCGGATTTGCTCCGGGCTTAACTCCTTTTTCGGTTCCGGCAACGCCGTATATGCTTTGCCGATAACTTGGTTTTGTTTCCTGCAATATGCGTTCAATACCTTTGCGAAATAATCGGCGTTAAATTGTTGGTAATGTTTCCGTTCGGCGTTTCCGTCCCTATCCTTTGGCAAATAGTCGTCTAATTCTCCGGTAATCAGCAATTCAAACGCTAATTTAACCTCGGATAATGTTAATTGCGAATAATAGCGTTTGAGTAAATCCAACAAGCGGGTACAAATATACGTCCAATCGTCCCGGTTTTCCGTGGAAATGATAAACCCCACGTCCATTGCGATAAACCGGAACATTTGCCCCGTTTTGGCAATCAACGTTTCATCGTCAATCTCGGCAATCTGTTTTTTTGTGGACGCCACGAAAATATACTTTTCGACCGGGGTTAATGCTTTGGCAACCTCCGGTAATTCAACCATCGCCCGGCGCACCTCAATTGCTTTTGCCGTTCCGCTATAAAGCAAAACGGCGGCGGATTGTCGTTTTTCGGGCAACGTTTGTGGCAATCTGTTTGTCTTTTCGGGTAATGTTTCCATGTTAATAATCATCTTTCAAATACTCAATAGCCCCGGCAACGTTCAATCTTTGCGTTGGGGCTTTGTATTCGGGTTTCAAATGCAACTTTTTCTTTTCGACGTCCCCCCGTATGAAATTGCGGACGGTCGCCAACCAACCGTTTTTAGTGCGCTTCATATTCTTTTGGTCGCTCCAATCGCTAACCGAATGAAAGTAATAAACCAAATCGACCTTTTCAAATTCCGGTGTCGCAAACTTACTTTCAAACTCTGAATAATCCACGCCAACGCCGTTTTCAAATTTAACCATTTTGTAAACGTCAGAATTACGGAATAACGTTTTTTTCTTCTTTGGTTCCTCAACCTTTTGTTCTTCCGGGAACAGTTCCCCGACAACATTGTTGTCGGGGGTATTATTATTATCAATTATAGTATTATATATATTATTATTATTATACCCTAAACTTTCGTTTAGGGGTACCCCTAAACTTTTGTTTAGGGGGGGTATCAACTTTTGTTTAGGGGTATCAACTCCAGTTACTATCCTTGCTGCCTTTTCGGTAAATGTTAGTAACTCGTAATTTTCACCAAAACAATACAGAGTTTTGTTATACAATCCGCAATTAGGATGTTTTTGTAAAATTCCGGCTTTAATCAAATTATCAATACGCTTTATTATGCCTTGACTTGTCTTTATATTCAATAACGGCATTGCTTCCAATATTAACTTGTGGGAAATCCAAAAATATATTCCCTCCGGGGTGTGCATCTTAACGCAACTTGCACTATTGGCGAAATCTTTTATAAAATCAAAAATCGCCAAATCTATTAAATCTAAATCTAAACCGCTATTAACGGCGGCATATTGGTTTATTAATATCGAGTATTTCATAATATTGATATTTTATAAACATCCGGTTCTGCTACGGGCTGAACTGATTTTATTAATAATCCTTTTTCGCATAACCATTTAAGGCAATCAATTACAGTGCTTTTGTTTATCCCTAAACATTTAGATAAATACAAAATACCCTTTGAATACTCGCCATATCTAACACAATAGGCGTGTATCATTGCATACAACATTAACTTATTACCTTTCAAATGCAATTCGTTAATCCATTTGTTTTTTATAATAAAATCCATAATTAAAATATAAAAGCCCGCAATCCGGGCTACCACACACCGGAAAACGGGCTTTGCGCTAAATAAATTAGCAATACTTTGCAAACGGTGGTAGTCGTTTGTTTTATCGACGCAAATATAGCATTTTTTATTCATTATCCAATTGCTTTGCAGGTTCCCACGCTTTGCGCACTTTCAAAACATTATCCGCACTTTCATTAGGAACCAATGAGACAACAGGAAAGCGGGAACGGTCTCCCGGCTTTTGAGTTGTGGCAAATTGTACGTTCAAATCAAAGATAATGCCTTTGCAAAATCCCCGTTCCTCTAACATACCGTCGAACGTTTCCCGGATTTGCGGAATTGTGGACGCTGTACCCTTTGTTGCAAATTGCCAAACCCCGGCAATACCCCGCACCAACGGAACAATGAAATTAAGCGTTAATGTAACCTCCCAACCGTCGGCGTCGGGTTGTTTGCTTTTCCGGTTCGGGTATCGTTTGGCAATCGACGCCATTAAATTTGGGTATTGCGTAACCGTCAATTCCTCATATTTTTTGCCGTCCCATACTTGGAACGTTTCGCCATCGCCCGCCGCAATCAATCGCCCGTCGTCGTCCCGGTATTCGTAACGCTCGTTACATACTTTTGCCGGGTCGTCGTCCGGGAAAACAATTTGTATTGTTTGCGGCTTTTCGCCGTATGCCTGTGTAAATAACCCGGCATACTTTCCCGTTGGTATGAAGTAATCAACACTTTGCGGATAACCGTTTGCGTTTTTCATACCGATTTTTATTTGACCGACACGGGGCAAAATTAAACGGGATTGTTGCGCCTCCGGTCGTTTTATTCTTCCTTTCATATCTCAATCAAATTTCGGGGTCGTCGTTCAACATCTTTTCCCTACTCTCATTTTTGGGCTTTTTAGGCTCATTTTCGGGCTTTACTTTCTTTTCCGTAGTATTACCCCGCTTTGCGGTCGTTTTGCCCGTGGTGGCTTTCTTTTCCGGCTCCTTTGCCTTTTTGGACGCACGTTTAACAATGGTTGTTTTCTTTGGCTCCTTTTCCGGTTCCGGTGCATCCGCCTTGACTTTCTCGGCGGCGTCCGTGTTTTCGTCCGGGGTCGCCTCCTTTGGGGCTTTCGTTTTAATCAATTCCGCCAACGATAAGGATATTACGTTTTGCGTTAAATCCGGGGCATTGTCTAACAATACCATACCATTAACCGACGTAAACGTATTATCTTTCTTTTCGTCCTCAATAGCCGCAATTTCCAATAGATACGGGATTTTCCGAATATTGGGGCTATCTGTTTGTTCTTTCAGATTGTACGACGGACGTTTGCGCCAATCTTTCGGGCTGAAATTGAAAATACGTGTAACGGGGAATTGCTCAAAATTGACGTTCCACATATCCCGGTACATTCCTAATTGTATCTCGCTTTCCTCGTAAAAACCTTTGCGCCCGCTCTTAAAATCGACGATTGCGTTAATACGTTCGTCGCCGCCTATCTTTGCCAACATGGTACACGGGCAATCAATCATTCCGGCATACTTATAATATGGATGCACTAACGCAATTTCAACCGCCAACGGGCGAACGTCGTAATCTAATACGAATTGAGCAAACGCCAATACGTCCTTTTTCAAATCGTCGGCGTAATAAATAAAGTCGTCCGGCAATCGGTAAACCTCTATATATTCCTTTAGTTTGCCTTTCAACCCGTCCAAATCATAAGCCCGGTTAATTAATAATTCCTCAAATGCGGCGTGCATAAACGTACCATACGCCGCCCGTTCGCCTTTATATCGTTCCGCTTCCTCAATGCCTTTGTTGGCAATCCATTGTATTAAGTGCGGGGCTTTGGGTAACGTTTGGGACAATATCGTTGTAACCGACGGGAAAAACTCCGGGTTCCCGTTGTCGTCGTATCGGTAATAATAACGGTGTCCCTTACTATTCAATTGCCAAACCTTATACGGGGGTTCAATCAACGTTTTTTCATCAAAAAACATAGCCGTCATTTCCTCAACCGTCATGCCCGGCAATATCTCAAATATTCCGGTTGGTTGTTCAACCTCGACCGCTTCAAACGGTGGGATTATTTGTTGTTGTTCCTCGGTAATTTCCGGGAATTGGTCGGCGGGAACGGCTCCCAAACTTTCGACCGTCTTTTGTACCGGGTTTTCCGGTTTCTTTTTGTTCGCTCTCATTCTCTACTCTTTTTTAATTCTGAAAATCCACATAATACCATTGCGGCACACAGACCCGCAAACATCAATTGCCACGGGTTCCAAAATGCGCCAATCAGACAAACAACGCCCAACGTTCCAAATGTCGCAATAATCGCTTTCGCTTGGAACCTATCGGAAAACATAACGTCCGCCATGCGTTCAAACCATTGTAACCCGTTATTCTTCATAGCCAAACAAATAATTAGGGGTACAATTACACATTTCGCAAATGATAACGACCCATTCCGGGCGTATCTGTTTAGTCGTTCCGTTACATAAGTTAGTCATATTAACTTGTTGTGCGCTTTCGGTGCGTCCCTCCCATAACCGGGCGGCAACCTCTTTTTTATAAACTTTAATTCCGGCGGTTTGCGCCCGTGCGATTGCCTCGTTTACTCTTAATTTCGTCATTTCTGCCATTTCTTTAGTCTTTTATTGTTAATAACTCGGTTCGTTACTCTCTTTGTGTCCGCAATGCGTACACGTTTTTTCCTCCCAAATTGCGGTATATTCCGGCGGGGTCAAATATCCGTCGCCTCCGGTCTGTTTATATTCCCCGTCGGTAACTTCCATTTCGCCGCCGCACTCCGGGCAATCTTCATTACCCATTAAATCCAAATCCGGGACAATGAAATATACCCGTTTCAGATACACGCCCAACGCCTCGGAAATCGCCGCATAACAATTGGCGGTTTGTTCCTCGGTTACGTCCTCGTTTATTGCATCGAAAACGGAAACGCCCCAATTGTCCGGGTCGTCCTCAATAACTTTGTTTTTGAGTAATTCCGAAACGACAATTTCGGAAACTTGTTTGGCTGTTTTCCCGCTATCGGTCGCCAATTGTTTTAATAAATCGCTCTCTTTTATCTTCATTTCTTTCTGTATATTATACCCTTATATGGTTTGCCTGTATCAACGCTTTGTTTTATCAAATGCCTATAATAACCCTTTTTATGTGCATCTTTATAATTCTGAAACTCATTACAAACATTCCCGTTTTCATCTATTCCCTCAATTGGGAAATCGTATTTTGTTTTGTTTCTTATGGCTATATCAAAATTGTTATTTTCATTAATAGAACACCAACGCAAATTCTCAACGAAATTATGAAAACGCACCCCGTCGATATGGTCAACGCATGGTTTATTTTCCGGGTTCGGAATGAAAGCCGCCGCAACTAATCGGCTAACTTGCTTTTTCTCAACCTTTCCGTTTCTCATTAATCCAACAACTAACCCGTTGGCTCTTACTATACAAGGGGTTAAAATCTTATTATTGATAATTGATTTTACCCTACCAAAAGAACTAATTAAATATAGTCCCTCAAAATCTGCTATTTCTTTCCATTCTTCCATATCTTTTATTTTGCTGCGAATATAAGATTTATTTTTGGTATATTAAATAAGACCTTTGAATATTTAATTTGTTCACGTTGGACGCTTGTAATACAGATAAAAAGCACTAATTTTGTTGCACCGCATAACCTTACAACATCGCTCTCGGTTACTGCGTACCAACCCCCGGCGTTACTTCATTGCGTCGGGGGTTATCTTTTTAATCATGTATTCCAAATTCACAATCGCCCCATTGGTCGAAATCCGCCCCGTCATAACTTAACGGGTAACGTTCCGGTTCCGGGCAATCCGTCCAACATTCCCGACGTACATTATTTACGGCGACCCGTTCCGGGTTATATCCGGGTTTATTCTTTTCCCTCAATTGGGCGGCGCAACTCTTACAACAACAACGTCCCCAACCTCGGCGTAAATTCCGGGTATCGGCGTTGTATTCTTTGCCGCAATTGTCGCAATTCCTTTTTATCATTCCCATATATTAACCCTTTGTAAATCCCTTAAATGCTACATGGTAAACGTCGTATTGTTTCCCGGTAACATAGAACTCAATCATACGGTTGGCGTTTCCGACGTCGTTTATTGCAATAGTTGGGTACGGTTCCCCCGGCAATTGGTTATAATCGCTTTCAATATCCCGGAACCCCTCCGGGAACTCCGAACGGTCGGCGGAAAAATACCGGGTTAAACTCTCTTTTATCCGGGCTAATATTTCGTCCCCGTTCGGCTCAAAAGCCGCTTTTATTTTTTCTTGACGTCTTAACGCAAATCGCATAGGCATTTGTTTTAATAGGTTCTTAATTCCCCGTCCATCGGTAACGGTGCGCCCGGTAAACCAACCGGAATACGGGTATAATGTAACCGGGGAACCCCGGAAAGTAAATTGTAAGGTCGTGGCGTTTACCTCCGTAACCGGATAACCCAACGCCTCCAACCGGGTACGGGCGTAATCGACCCGCCCCGGCTGCAATTCTTGTTGTCGCTCTCTGTTACGGCTCATTGTACGCCCTCCGTAATTACTTTGCAATACTTATAATATTGGTCGTGTCGGCTCTCAACTCGGCACGTCAACCCAATATCGTTGCCGTCTAACAATAGGTTCAACACATCGCCGGGATTGTGCCGGGTATAAAGCAAAAATAACCCGCCGTTTGCATTTTGGATTATCTTATACATATCTTGACTTAATCGGTAACGTTTCGTTTTGTTCATCGCTCTAAATGGTTATGCCGGGGGATTGCGCCCCCGGCTTGGTTATTACTGCAAATACGCAATTGCGTTTAATCTCTCTTTTTCCTTTGTCGCATATTCAACGTTTCGGGCAATCCATTGTTCGGCGGGGTTTTCGGCTATCCATTTACTCCGATAATCCGGCGTAAAGTATGCAACTTGTTTTTTATATGCCGCCTCCGGGTTTGCCAATATTGCCGCCGTATGGCTCAATCTTTTGCCGTGGTCGCCTTTCCCGATTAAATCCAAACGCCCGAAATAAAACGAACCGTCGGCGGTACACGCCACATAATCACGGGCGGACGTTCTTTTTGAAACAATCGCTTTACTATCAACGTCAATAACTTGGTACTCGTATTTCTTTCCCTTTACTTTCTTAACTAAAATGTACTTTGCCATGATTGAAAATTTATATTGTTCTGGGGAAAACGCCCCGTCGTTGTTTACTGATAATAGAAAGTGATTTTAACGCCTCGGCGCAATTTGCAAACCTCTTTGTCGCCGTAACAATTGAAAGCACGTTTTAACAAGCGATTGACTAACTTAATGTCGCCGACAATCTTTATTAAACCGGACACGCCAACCAATACATTACCCTTTTTGCCGTTTACAATTCCGTTTACCTTGATTTTGAAATTGCGGTTAATCTCTTTTGTTGTGTAATCTAATCCGTTATAAATGCTTTGAGTATTCATATTGTTTCGCTCTCTATTTTCCGGGAAAACGCCCGGTCGTTCTTGTTTGATGATGCAAAAATACAACCTTTATTTTAATTACCAAAGGTTTTATCTTTTATCTTCGTGTTTTCCTATAAAAAATTCCGTTTTTGGTTCCAAAAGAGTTATTTTCTTGGAATTTTCGATTTAAGCGACTTTTGCAAGCGGGACGGGAAATTATCCACTTTGAAATAAAATGCCCGGAAACGGGTTAAAAATGCGTCAATAGAAAAAGGGGTTACAACGTCTTGTTATACCCCCCTTGTTATGTCTATTGTATATATTCCCAATTATAACCCTTATGTTTTTTCATACGCCCTTTACAACATCGAATTATCAATGTATCGTTAAACCCATCTTTTTTGGCTAAATGGATAGATTGATATGTTTTGAGGCAAATTCCGTTTTTCATCATCTTAACGGGTTTTGAATTTGGATGCAATACGCCCTCTTTACCTTGCATATTTTTAGCGTTGTTTTCGCTCAATCGTTTTTTTGTAATAGGATTGTTGTTATTTTCCAAATATGTAACCCAACGCAAGTTTTCGGCATGGTTATTGGCTCGGTTGCCGTCGATATGGTCGATACATGGTTTATTTTCCGGGTTCGGAATGAAAGCCGCCGCAACTAATCTATGTAATCGAAACGTTTTGCGCATCCCATTACATAAAGCAACGGTTTTATATCTATTCCCGGAACCACATATTTTCAAAACTAATTGTTTCTTAATAGATTTTACACGCCCGTAATTACTCACTTTATATAACCCTACATATCCGGGTACATCTTTCCATATTTCCATTATACAACCATTTAAGTAAGCAACCAAAAGAGAAACGGGGAAAAGTGGTTGCATCTTTTTTCATTCGGTAGCTACTCCGAACTATCCCCGTTTTTGCAAAGATAGTTATTTTTCTATGGTTATAACTTCAAACCCGGTAATTTCTGAATTTGGATTTTTTGAAACAATATCAAATTCACGGTTTTTTATCCGTTTTGTTTTCCATAAAAAACCTAACCAACGCTTATATTGCACACTTTCCGTTATTAAAAGGCTATCCCGTGTTATAATTTTGCCCGAAAACGTATTATTTATAATACATCCGTCAAAGTCAACCCATTTGTCGGAATACTCAATACAACGTAATACGGTCGTAACCGTGTCGCCGGGCAAATATACAATACTATCCCGGACGTTCGCCCGTAATTCGTTAATCGTTTCCATTTGTGCCGTCGTAACCCTTTGCAAATCCCGGTTCTTAGTCTGCAACGATTTGATTAACGCCGCATCGTCCGCCCGGTACTTCTTATATTCGGATAATTTCAACTCCAAATTACCCACCTTTGCGGCGTTCAAACTATCTTTTGTTTGATACGTGCGGACGTCCTGCAACAACGTTTCGGTATTACTCCGGTATTTATCCCGTTCGTCAGTCAATCGCTTAATACGGCTTTGTTGTACCCAAAAGGCGACGGCAACCGCCATAACGATTGCCGCCAATATTAGATATTTTTTCATGCGTTTGCCGTGTATATGATTAACGAACTATTGGGCGTTTTGCTCAATGTTAAAACATAATGTCCGTCCGCCATTTCAACCGTACTATTTATTTCGTCCTCGTTAATCTCCAATTGTGCAAAGGAAATTACGACGCCCGAAATATATACTTTTGGTATGTTGTGCAACGGGTCGGCCTTTACGGCGTCAATAAATGCGTCTATTTCCGCCTGTGGGTTCGTTACGTTTTTCGTATTTTCTTGGTTGTCCTCAACCGTAACCGTAAAAACGTCCTCGCAATCTGCAATAATAGCGGATAACAACGGGGCAATACTAATTCCCGCTTGGCTCCCTTGATTGGCAACCAATTGTTCCAAATACTCCTTTTTGTCTTTCTTTGTCATAATGGTACAAAATTAAATGTTACTATATTCAATTACCGCGTTAAAACACGGGCATTCTTTTATAAACTCCCACGGTTCAATTATACCGTCGCCGTTCAAATCCGGGGAATAATCCCGGTGTCCCTTAATCGTTGCGTCCGGGAACATAACAACTAATCGGGATAATAACCATATTAACGCCTCCTTTTGTTCCGGGGTGCGTGTGTCGGCGGCTTTGCCGTTGGCATCCAATCCGCCAACGTAACAAATACCAATAGAACGGGAATTTTGCCCGGAAACGTGCGCCCCAATCTCGGAAAGATAACGCCCGGTTTCAATCGTCCCGTCCGGCAATACAACAAAATGATAACCGCAAATTCGCCCGCTTTGGGGTTGCTTCTTAAATCCCCGTTCTTTGTGCCAACCGTCGATAACATCAACGTTGACTTTTGCGCCCGGCTTGGTTGCGGTGCAATGTACAATCAAATCCGTAATCGTCCGGGTTGTTTTTTGCCCCTCCAAATACTTTAAAATCTCTGTTTGGTTCATTGTTCGTCCTCCTTTTCTTTATCGTTAATAATATCGCTATCGTGTTCCCGTTGGTATCTCTCAATTATCGGTTGCCAATATCCCGGCAATACCCGTGTAAACTCCAACCGGATAACGTGGTAAATAATACGCAACGCAACCTTTGTTGGATATGCTTTAATTAGGTTTCGGAATGCGTTTTGCAAATATACATACATGAAAACGTATGTAAGCGACTTAATAATAATCATTGCCGCCCCGTCGTCGCCACATTGCAACATAACGGAATAAACGACGTGTATAATAACGACGTACAAAAGCAATTCCGCCAATGCGTTCTTAAACTTATGGAACGAAAAGCGTTTGCAATTCCTTATCGCCACGCCGTCCGCCCTCATTCCCGCCCAAATGTTGAACGCAAACATAATAACTAACGCATACATAAACCCCGCCGTCGGGGTCAGATATGCAAATAACGGGCTTGCGGTCGTGGCGAATATCATACGCCATTGTTCCCAACTAAAAATTTTATCCATATCGTCCATAAATAAAGAGTTAAGGGGCGGCGGTAAACCGCCCCCGGTTAATTATTCTACCAATGCGGCGTTATTTACTATCACGTTGCCACTTTTTGCGGTTGGGCTTCCGCTATCCGTGCAATTGTTCAATTCAATACGGGCGTTCGTTCCGCACAAATACCCATATTTTGAACCGTTCAAAGATATACAATTTACGAACTTACCAAAATTTTCATCCGCCCCGGACTTATCGCCGGAAACGTAATAATTGTTTGTGTTGTTCTCGCAAATGCAACCAATCACGAATATTTGCGAACCTCTGCCGCCCTCCGCCGCCGTTGCGCTTCCAACTAATGCGATACCGTTATTAACCTGTTTACGGCAATAGGCGTTATATATCGTATCGTGGCAACCAAAAGCGGGCGTTAATCCGGCTTTTACGTTGTATTCAAACAATCCGCCAATAATGGTTGTTTCGCAACGTTCGTGGTCGCTATATCCGTCGTCGTTATTGTCGTGGCTCCAACAATTAATCATCGTTGCAACGGTATGTTTCGCCAATGCCGGGTCAGTCGTTGTGCTGTGTGCGTTGAACCCGTCCCCGGTACTCGAACCGCTAAACGCCCGTGCCGCTTCGCATCGTATCAATTCCACACCAATTGCCGCACTCCACGACCACGCACCGCCGCCATATGCGTATTTTGCTGCGCAATCAATCGCCCGTCCGCCGTGGCAAAGCATTAACGAAATTGAACCGTACCAACATTCAATATTAACCATTTCAAAAGCAACGGAACCGTCATTGCCGGAAATACCGGAACCGCCCGGAATGTAAACCGGGTTGGCGGCTAACGTTGTACCCTCTTTGATTTTGACGTACAACATTTGTGCGTCTGTATCATAAAAGAACGTGTAACCCTCGGACGTTTTCACGGCATCCAACGACGTAACACGGGTTATCTTTGTGCTATCACAACGGTACGTTTTCCCACGTTGTAACGGGTGGCGTTCGTTGTCCGGTATCAACGTACTTTCGTCGAATACCTCATGTTGGAACAATTGGAAATGGTCGGCGGCTGAAAAGGACGACAACGGGGTTTGGTAAACGTTCGTTGTACCCGCAACTAATGTTCCGCTATCAATTTTTGTTCCACAAATGATACGGTTAACTAATCCACGTTTACCGATAAGACGGACGGAACGTTGGTTTGACTTGGTTTTGATATTCAAACGTTCGGTCGTGTCCCCTATCAATATAATTGTTGTATCAACGCCTGTTTTGGAAAATGCGGCGGCAAACGTCGCTAATGCGGCACTTTCCGTCGTGCCGGGGTTCGTGTCTTTTCCGTTGACCGCATCCACGTAAACAACGGCGGCGGTTGTGTTTACAGTTGTCCCCTGCTTTATGCTTTGGCGTTCCCATTCGCTCAATTTGTTTATTTCGCCTTTTGTCAAATAGTTGTCGCCAACCGATATTGCCGCACCAACGCCACTAATTTGGAAACGTATCAATATACGGGTTGTATTCTCCGGAATTGTGCCGGAATGAGTATAAAAACCGTCTGCACTTAATTGTAACGATAACCGGGAAATCTCGACTGAATCATTGTAAAATATGCAATACATTGCGGCGGTTGTTGCACTTCTTACAACCACATTATCCGCACCGTAACCGATAACGTCGCCAATCTCAAACGGACTATCCGCCAATTTGAAATCATATCCAATAAATGCAGTAGTTCCGGCATTGTTCACCGTATAAGATAACGTTGTGCGTGTTCTTACAACATTCATTGCTGAACCCTGTAAATTAAATTCGTTGTAATACGGGGCGTAATTAATTGTTTTAATGGGAATATCTTTTACCTTTTTCCATGCGTTCCACGCCTGTTTTGCGAACATACCGAACGGGGTTGCATCTTGACCCGTCCACATCATACAACGGTAAATCGTTAACGGCTGTGTACCTTTTCGGTTGTCGAATGTTACACGGCAACAGTTGGATAACGTCGAATATCCGGTTGCATTGTAAAAAGATACCCAACCGTCAAATTGCGGGTCGGTCGTTAATTGAACGGCTGAAATAAAGGCACCCGACGTTGTAGGGTCAAATGCCACATTTAACAAATGACCTGTACCCGGCGCACTAATTTTCATTAATGCGTTAAGATAATCCGTTGTTGGATTATATGGTAATTGCGACAAATCCAATATAACCCCTAAAAACGAACCCACGGGCAAAACAATACGGTCGGCGTAATATTCCGGCTTTCCTACAACGAAAACATTATGTACGCCCTCCAATTCTTTAATATCCGAACCCGCCTCAATAAACGGGTCGGGGTAAAAGTTGGTTGCGTCCCCCATACCGTCCGGCATACCCATTCCCTCGGTTGTCGGAATTTCAAACAATACATTTACAGACGTGGCGGTTGTTTTGGAACCGTAATAAATCGTAAACCCGTAATAATTTTCGGTTGGCGTTACGGTTTTCGTTGCCCCGTCGGGCGTTAACGTCATAGAGCCAATAATGCCAAATGTTCCGTCGGCTTTAATACCCTGTATATTTACCGGGGCGTTGCCTCCAACGGGCGTTAATGTAAATTGGTATGATTGACCCGCAACCAAAAATGTACACACCTTTTGGGAACCCGCATTTGACCCCCTTACAATACCCGTATCCGTGTACGCATAACATCCGGTTGCGTTGATTTGGTTTGTTGTGTTCGCAAGCGCAATAACGCCGTCCGAACTCATGCCGATAACAAATTTACCCCAATTGGTCGTCTCGTTGTATAATATTGCCAATTCGCCGGGTTTTACGGTCAAATAACCCGCCCCGAATTGAAAATTTACATAATCCCCCGCCGTATAAGCGATATAAAAAACGTTACCGTCCGGCGTGCCGGGATTGGTATTTTTATTTGCTATGCCAACAAAGGTTCTGTTGGCTCCCACGGTTGAAACAATCGTGTTCAACACGTTTTGCATTATTGCCCCGGTAATTTCTTGGTTCCCGTTTGTCTTGATAACGGACGCAACGGCGGCTTTCAATTCTTTATAATTTCCCATACTGATAAAAATTTAAACTATATCATTGTTATTAAAGTCATTATTAAAGTCTTTGTTGTAATCGCCCCCGGTCGTTGGAATAACGCCCCGTCCTATTTTCTTAACAACCGTTGCGCATTCAAATTCACATTCAACGGATGCTAAATTGCCCTGCGTTTGCCATTTGGGGGTAATCAAAAACGTATCGCAATCGTATTTCCTGCCTTGACTGTAAACCGTTACAAAATCACTCATGCGGATTAACCGCATTACATCGCAAAGGTATTCCGGGGCTAAAAAGATAAACCGGAACGTCTTTTCAGATATTTGTTTTTCGGGAAAAAAATATCCGTCCCGCTCTTCGCCCTCTTCCTCAAACTTATATTCCGGCTTTCCCAACTCGGCACACACGTAAACCCGGTTTTTGAATTGGACGCCCTCGTAAACGATTTGTCCGCCGTCAACCTCCATGTTTATTGCGTCGCTCCATTCAACGCACAAATAACCATCCATTCCGCCGGGAATCCACGTAAACACGTCCGAATAAAACCATTGTACGCCGTCATATATCCCAATCATATAACGCCCCTCCGGGAAATCTAAAGCCATCGGCAACAATCCGGGGTAAACAATAACATCATACCCGTAATTTGGGAACCGGACAATTTGCAATCCGGTTTCCAACATCGGCGTTCTTATGTCTGCCAATATGCGGGTAAATTTATAATCGTACAACCTTGCATAAACAATATTATTTGAGCGGGTCGGACGTATGATTTGAAACGGCAATAACTTATTGATAGGCGTAAACAACGGGTAAACGTCGCCATACGCATACGATTTTTTATAATCTTGGTATTGTATGCCCTCATAAAAAGGCAATACGGACAAATTATTATTCGGTGTCATACTTCAATGTTGTTTTAATGGAACGACTGCACAAATTTACGCTTAATTTATCAACTTGACCGTTACCGATATACGTTTTTATTAGTTGCATCGGGTTTGGGTCATCGTTTGCCGGGAAACTAAACGTTTGTTTCTTCTTTCTCTCAATGCCACGGGCGTAAACCTCGGAACCGTTTATTGATACACGACGGGCGGGTAAATCATATAACCAATACTGAGATTGCAGATTAGTAAACGCCAAATATCCGTTTTGCAAAAAGTATTCAACCCTGTTGACGGTTTGACGTGTAAACGGTAATATCCATTGCGACCCGGACGTTGGCGGAACGGCGGCAAACAAGGCGAACCCGTCCGAACTCATGTTGCCGGGGTTTAACAACATCATATCAATATCCGACGTGAAATTAGGTACGTTTACGTCCTCAACCTTTCCGGGCGTTACATACTTGCTAATTACCTGTATCGGCAAACCCTCAAACGCCGCCGTAACGTCGTCCATCCACTTAAATTGGTAACGTTCCGGCAAATCGGCCTTATCAAACGAATATTCCGACGTGTTGAACGCCCACGATTTCCCGTTGCGTAAATTCAATTCCTTTGTCAAATCGTGGCTTAACACAACCCCGCCGGAGTAGGAACCGCCATTGCGGAAATATTGGATATGCTCAATTTTAAATTTGCCGTCCTCAATAAACCAATAGCATTTGAAACAATCCCGTAACATATTGGTAAATTGTTGTAAGGTCGTCGGGGCTTTTTGTGCGGGTTGCTGATATTCGCCGTTTATAATGTTTGTTTTCTGCGATACAAGCAAACGGAAATTCAACCCGGATATTGGATTATATGAACCGTATAAAAATTGGCTGTATTCCGCCGTGGCTGCGTGGGTAATACCGGGCGCAATTTGATTTAATAGAACTTGTATGCACGACGCAACGGGGAACGCTTCCCGCAAAGTATATGCTTTCCGGGCTTTTTCCTCTAATATCCAATCCATCAAATAAAACCCAAACCACAACGACGCATAACGCCACGTTGACCGGGCGATTGGATAAAACGTTTGTCCGTATATGGAATAAGGCGGCGCAAAATACTTTCCGTTGTCCGCTAATCCCCACTCGGTCGGGGTATCTGAAAAGTTGTTTGAAATAAACGCCACGTCGATTGTGTAACCAATCGCACGCCTATAATTACGGTTATTATCAACTATATCTTCGGCGGGCAATGGATGTGTATTAAGGTCGTCGATTTTCTCCACATCGCACAAATACCGGGCATATATATTGTAACTTTTCATATCGGCGTGCATTGTCCCGGTTGCCCCGGAACCCTCAACGGCGGTTAAATCAAACTCCAACGTATCAAACGGGGACGTTGTGACTTTTGAATAACGAAACATTGCCACGTCGTCCGATTGTCGGCGTATCTCAACTAATGCCATTCCAAACGGTAAACCGCTGTTCATTCGTTGTTGTAAAATATAGATATAATAATTAACGTTTAATTCCGGGTATAATTTCCCCTCGAATGTGTCCGTACTTGAACCCGCCGCCATTCGTCCCGTATAAAGCCCGGATATTACCGCCGGGGAACCGTTGGACGTAATTCGTATTTCTTTCAATATATTGCACAAAGTAAAATGATAGGTTTGTACTAATGCGTTTTGGTCGGTCGTGGCGTTTGCGTCTTGTTCCCAATTCGTACCGCCCAAAAAACAAGAAACAACGCTATCCCCCGGCACATATATTTGAATTAATGGACGCTTGTTTATCGTTATCCGTTGAATTGTCGGGGCTAACGTTATTAAATTATACTCCTTTTCCAACCCCGCCAACACGTCGTTATAATCGTCGATTGCGTCCGGTTGTACAACAACCTTTTTATCGTAATCGGTAAACGTGCAATCGGTTTTCATAAACTTGCCTTGAAAGTATTGGGACCATGTACGCCCGCCGTCGTCGCTCTTTTCAATGCAATACAAAAATTCATTGTCGAACGATTGACGGTTTATATAGTCGTAATCATCCCGGACAAAGGTAATTTTGCCGGATAATTTGGCACGATAAAACCGTTGGTTGTTTTCTAATTCGTACTCCTTTGCCAAATCGTCCTTATAAATCGGATGCGCGGTTTGACCTTGTAAGACGTTCGGGGCGTCCAACGTTCCCAATCTCAACCATGCCGTCCCGTTGGCGTATTGCGCTTTGCTTACATTAAACCGGATATATGCGGCATTGCTTGGTATGTCAAATTCCGTATTTGTGGCGGTCGGGTCGCTTCCCCAACCGCCGATTATCTTTCTATTGCTATCGTAAAATGCGCCCCCGGCTTGCGCGGTGTAATTCTGAAACAATTTGCGGGGGTACACATTCCCAACCGGGACAAAAGTACGGGTATAATAGAAATTTGTTTTATTCCCGTTTATGTCCCCGGTTGTGTTACTTATCGCCCCGTTCGCTAAAAACGCATTTACAAATGAATGTCTATAAATCGGGTCCATATCAATTTTTAATTTTACGTGTCAAATTCTTGTAAACCTCAATAACATTGCCGTTGCCATCGACGTAACGACGGCGGCGGTTTTGTTCCTTAATCTCCCTTACATCGTCTTTTAAATCCCGCAAATCCGGTGCGTTATTTTGTTGAACCGTTACATTAATGCCGTCGGTATTGTAGGCATTAAGGTACTTTTGGGGGAATGTTCCCCGGTTCAAACTATTTATTACGTCCGGGATTAAACGACGGAAACGGCGGGAATTACGTTTATTGATAACGGCGAAAAATTCCCCGCCCTCGGCACGCCTCCGGGTTCCATCCGGTTTGGTTCCTAAATCCACGTCGTCCCCGGATTGGTGGGAACCGCCCGCCAACAATTCAACCGTACCATCGCCGTAACTTTCCGAACCCCCGGCGTTGGCTGATTTGGATAATTGGGCGGCTTTGATTTTGGCGGCGGCAAAGGAACCCCACATTATAGCAATTGCCGGGATTGCAAACGGGAACCCCAATTGCGACCAAATCAAAGCGGACGCCGTTACAAGGTTTCCAATTTGTTGTATCGTTTGTATTGCCGCCTGTGCTTTCTGTGCCTTTTGTTGCTCCTTTAGGGCTTTTTCTTGGTTCTTTTTCGCAACCTCCAATTCCTTTTGAGCCATTGCAACGTTATTGGCGTAACCGTTCGCCCGTGCCTCTAATTCCGCATCTAATCGGCGTTGGCTTGCGTCAATCTCTTTGTCGGCGGCGGAAACGGCGGCGTCGGCGGCTTGTACCTTTGCATCCAAAAAACCGTTTAATTGCTCAATGGCAAAGGAAACGGACGTACTTATTGCCTCCTTTTGGTCGTCGTCCAAATTCAGCCCGAACAATCCGTATATGTCGTTACCCCGTTCGTCGCCTTTGCTTTTCTCAATTTCTTGGTCGATTTTCGCAATGGTATTTTCGATTGTCTTAACCTCGGCATCCGTCATTTTAACCCCGGCGGCTTTGTTCAACTCTAAAATCTTTTGCAACCGTGCCTTTTCTTGCGCTAACCGGAACCGGGTTTTGCGTTCCTCGGAATTGCGGATTAAATCAAACTCGGACGCCTCCAACGCTTGTGTTTGGTCGAATAGCATTAACGCCCGTTGTTGGTTTAACTCGGTCGTTTGCTTCAATACTTCGGCATCATATTTGGCGTTAATATCTGCCTCGGATTGGCGCACGTCCTCGGCTAATTGCCTATTTTGTGCCAATTCGATTGCCCGTTGTTGCTGTAACAACTGAATACGCAAATTTATTTCCTCCTGCGAACCCTCACGGGCGGCGTCTAATTGTAATTGCGTCCGGTCGGCGGCGGCTTGCATTTGGTCTATTGTAATTTGGTCGTTCAATTCGCCCAAACTCTTTGCGTATTGTTGTTGCAAAAGTAATTGTTGGTTAAGCAATTCGGCAACTTGTGTTTCAGTTAATCCCCGCTCGGTTTCTAACCGGGTGTGAATGTCCTGTATTTGCCTTTCATACTCAACCCGCAATTGTTCCCGTTGCTTTTCCGCACCCTCTGCCATTAATGCAATTTGGGCGTCCTGTGTTGCCCGTTGTGCGGATAATTCCGCCGCCCGTTGGTTATTGGCAATATCTACCATATCAACCGCCAATTGTTCCCGTAATAAAACAATTTGGTCGTTCAACGCTTTACGTGCCTTAACCGTTAAATTAGTTTCCGTCCTCAACTGCAATTGTATGTCAGCAATCGCACGGGCGTTGGCGGCTTGACGTTGCGCCCGTTGTTGGTCGAATGAATTTTTAATTAAGGCAATCCGGGCGTCCTCGGCTTTGCGCAATATATCCGTTTCCGCTTTGGCGGCGTCCCGGTTTTCGTTTGCTCTTTGGGCGGCTTGTATTTTCCTTTCGGCGTCCAAATCCGCCCCCTCGGTTTTTAGATTAACGGCAATGTCAACCGCCCGCCCGGTATTATCTATTTGACCCTGTACGGCTTCAATTGCTTCGTCAACCTTGACTTTATCAATTTTACCGTCTAAATCAACATCAATATAAACTTTCTCATCCCCACGGGCTTTGGCGTTATTCAACTGCAATAACATATCGTTTAATTGCTTCAACTTTGCCCGGTTTGCCTCCAAATCGTTTAATTCTTGACCGTAAAAACCAACGCTTTTATTATGCGCCTTTATGCGCTCGGCTAATATTTCGTCCTCAATCTTTCGGGTTTCAGACAATGAAGCGTTACGGGCTTTAGCAATGTTTAATTCCCGGTTCAATTGGGCGACACGTTCGTTGCTAACCCGGTTCATTTCGGTTGCCTCGGTTTCCAAATAATCCAACCACGCCTTTTGCGCCTCGTTAAGTTCTTGTTGGTTCTTTGCCGATTCATCGGTATTAGATGCAAACAGAACTAAAGCCCCCACAACCGTAACCAATGCCAACGCCAAAAGAACATACGGATTTGCGGCGGCAATCAGATTGAAAGCCTTTTGCGCAATTGTAGCCGCCAATGTTGCCTTTGTTCCCTGCATGGTAACAAGGCGGTTATAAACTTGCGCTTTGCTCAATGCCGCCATTTGTAGCCGGGAAATACCCAACATAATTGCGGATTGTTTTTGTACTGCGTTTTGTATGGCTTGCACCCCGGTTACAATGGCTATTGCCGCCTGTAACTTCTTTTGCGCTTCTTGTACGTCCTCATTTTCCGCCCCGAACAATTCCATTGCCCCGGTAAATGCGGCGAACCCACCGGACGCACCCGCCGCAAAACTCAATACGGCATCCAAATCGGATGTATCGGACGCCATGTTGGTAATCTCGGCGGTTGCATCCTCGATGGCATCCCGCAATATTGCGGTTTCTTTGCTCAATTGCTGATATTTGTCGGTTCCTTGTTTGCCCTCCAATCGTAACAATGCTAATTGTTTCGTTTGGTTCTCTATTTGGGCCGTCAAACCCTTTGCGGCATCGGAATAGTTACCCACGTTTAACGACGTTTTCCCGGTCGCTTCCTGTAACCGCTTCATTTCCTCGTAAATCGCTTTTGTTTCGGCAACCAATTTGCGCCCGTCCTCGGTTGCTTCCCGTTCCTCAACCGTCATGTTATTGAGGTATATTTTATTGATTGAGTATTGAGCGGACAAACGATTATATGAACCCTTGGCGGACTGATTTAACCGGGTCGTTAATTTGTTCAACTCGTTTGCCTCCTTTTGGGCTTGCTTCAATTCCGCCAACCGTTTTGCGTTCTCGCTTTCCGCAAACGCCAAATCCTTTGCCGCCCGTGTCAATTTGTCGGTATCGGCGGACGCCCCCCGGATTGTTTTACGTCCGTTCTCGGTCGCCCCGCTTACCCCCTCCAATGTTGCCTTAACCGTTATCGCCTCACTCTTTATATTCTTTAGAGTGTTCATATAGGCGTCGGAAAGTTGGTCTAACTGATTAATCAACTTTGTAATCGAATCGTCCGGGCTTACAAGGTCGCTATATTTTATAGGGTTGTTATTATCTGCCATACTTAACGTTATTTGCGGGCAATTTGCCCCGTATTAAATCATCTTTTCTTTTCCATATAGTTAATCAACCAAAGAAAAACAACGCCGCAAATCGCCTTATTTGACGCCGTTTTTATTTTTGGTTGGTTTCAACAACTCCTTTATCCGCTCAAATGCGTTGTAATACTCCAATACGGTGTATTTCTTTGGTTCCGGTACGTGCAAATGTTGCGATATGGTTAAACACATATTTTCAAATTGTTTATCGTACTGAATTTCCATGTTATCGGAACCGCTAAAAACAACCGGGCGATTATATAACAACAACATCGTCGTTATTTTATCAATTTCCGCCCGTTTGTCCTCTGTATCGCCGTTTATAATCGCATCCAACATTAACATTGTCCGGTTACGCAATTCGTCGTAATACTCTTTAATCGTCGCATCGTCGAACATGCGGGGGAAATACATTTGCAATTCTTCCTCTATTTTTTTTTTGACCGCTTCCATTTGGGCGGTCAACTCTTTAATCGGCACGTCGCCGAACATATCGACGACCTTTTGCAATCCGTCGTCGGATAAATCGTTGTACGGGGTTCCGTCGATTGATTTAACCAACACGGCAAACGCTAAACATTTCGGGCTTAACCCGGATTGAATGAAATACACGTTTTGCCGCATATTATCCAATTCGATTGCCGCCAATTCCGGGGTTTTGCTCCGGGCGTATCTCATTGCCTTTTCAATATGCGTGTCGAAATCCTGTAAATCCGAACCAATCCCGGCATCAACCAACAACATTTTATTGTATTTATGGAAACGCAACATTGGTAATTCGTCGATTGCGTCGTATATCTCAACCGTGTATTCCCCTATCTTAACCGTTTTCATAGCAAATAACGTGTTATCATGGTTGAACAAAAGGGAACCAACAACAATGCCGGGTCCCCGGTTATAAACGCCAAAAGGATTGCCAAAGCAACCCCCGCCCAAAAGGACAAACAGAAATAGCAATTAAACATCTTTGCGAAAAACTCGTTGCCGTGGATTTGCACCCATTCGATAACGCCCCATTTGCGTAACAAGGTCAACCCGAATGCCGCAACCAAAGCAACCACGACCGTATAAAATAAAAACGCTTTCATATACTTGTTGTTAATCAGTTAAACACGTTTCATCAATTCCCAATTCCCCGGCAAACCGGAACCCGGCGAACGGGTGCATTAAAAATTGGTTATCTATTTCGTCCAAAGTGAACCCGGCAAATATGTTTTCCGCCTTTGCGTACACTCTGTTTATTGTCATGGAACCGGAACGCAACCAAATACCGCCATTCAATACCCGCATGATTTGTTGTTTGACCGCCTCCGTATTGCGGTTGTTGGGGTCGTTGGTTATCGTGCGCATATCAAACCAAAAGATAACCGAAAACGGCGTTGTATATTTGTTTTGTTCGCCGGGGAACCAATCAATTTGTTGCGGGTCGTCCAACACGAAAAACGAAAAATTCCCTATATTACTATCCGGGGCAATCAACATATATTCATTGCCGCCGACGTAAATATTGGGCGTGTAATATCGTTTTCCTTGTATGGACTTAACCAACCGTTCCGAACGTCCAAAGGAATAATTAAGCCACGGCAACCCGTCCGCCAATCCCTTTTGAATATTTGCAATAACCCGGTCGAATAATTCCGGGTTCTTTATAATCGGTACTCTATCCATTTCCGTATATCGTTTTTTTTGCTTTGGTTAGCAAATCCGGGTAAACGTATTGCCAAATCAGTTTAGCAATGTTTTCGTTCGTCAATCCCAATATTTGTCGCCCGTACTTTTTTATCAAATCTTCCGTCTTGAAATCCGACGCCTTAATTTCAAATTGTTTGTCGCCGACTTCCAAATAAAAACTACTCTCAAAATCGCCCTCATCCCGTAACGTTACCCGGTTCGTCGGTTGTCCCTTTTCCTCCTTAATGGCTATTGTTAGCGGGGTATAAGGTCGATAATCCATTATGTCAACGCCCAATCGGTTAATACCTTGTTCAAATAATTGTTCCTCGGCGTTGGCATCAATGATAAACGCCGTTGTCATTCCGTCGTCGATTATTTCCCGTATAATCAACCCGGACGTCAACCCGTCGTTAAACGTATTAACCCGGTTGCGTAAATTAATTATTGATTGTAACCCCGCCATAATGCAATTACGTTGTCCGGTACTTAACGCCCCGGTTGTCGCAACTCAAACAAATACGGTCAATTCCTTGCGTATCTAATCGCAAAGCCTCAAACGCTTTTTTAAGGTCATAACCCAAACCGCCGGGGCGTCCCTCAACATTCCCGTCCAATTCATACAAAATTTCCATTTTAGAGGCGTTGGATTGGTTACGGTTTACCCTTACGTTGGGGTTCATTGCCAACGTGCGCAAAGCGATTGCCGCAACTTGGCGTTGTATTACCGTTTGGAATATCGCCCGTTGTTCAACGATAAAATCGGTTAGGTCGCAACCCACCGTTATTTCACAATTCAACCCGTAATTCAGCGTATTAGTGTACATCGTATAGGCTATATCCCACAACTCCGGGTATTCGGCGAATGTTTCCGGGGCGTTGTACATAAACGGGGAAATCTGCAAATACTTTGTCAATTGCCGCCATGCCTCAATATTGCCGTACCCGGTACACGTTCCGCACGGTTCCCGGCTCCAATCTTTCGACACGTTAATTGCTTGCATTCCGGCGGGCAAATCGTCTTGATTGTAGCAAAGGAACCACGCACCCCCGGCGTTGTTTGCGTCGCTTATATACGGCAAAAAACAATCTTCCAACGTAAACCATTGAAAGCCGCCATTTGTCAACGTAAAATTCAAATCAAACGTCTTTACGGGGTCAATCTGCGAACTATGGAAAAGGTATAATTTCACAATCCCGGTTCCGCCTGTCATTTGTAAGCCAACCCGGTGTATTTGGGCGGTAACTCCCATTGCCCGGACGGGGATTATTTCAAAGCCAACCAATTTATGTGCGTTCGGTTGGGTCGCTCTAATACGTCCCGCACCGTCAAAGAACGTGCGCCGTTCCAATAGGTTCTTTGTTTCCTTATCCAACCCCTTTATTTGGGTAAACGTTTGTACCGCCGTGGAAATTCCGTTGCGGGTCAAACGTTCTAAATAGTCGGATAGTATGTTGTATTTCTCCCAAAAGGTCGAACCCTCGGCGGGAACCTCGGCGACGTTATCAACCAAAGCAACCCAATACAAAGGTTTGCCCGCCGCATCGTTGGCGTATTGTACCACGGTTTCGGCTTTCCATTTCTTTGTATCGTTCCAAACCGGGTATTGAAAGCCCCAATTGTCCGGGACGATTGCCGCCATGTTATCCAATGTAACAAGCGGGTGCGCCCCTTGAAAATATAACCCGCTTTCGGTTTCCGTCAATTGCTCGGCGATTGCCTCGGCGGGATTATATGATTGTTCCCAACCCACGACGTGCAATAACTTATCTTGTATTTCCTTAATCCTATACATAAGCCCAAATATAACCGCCACAAGTTTTTTTTATACCCTTACAGCATTTAACAATATTACTATCATTTAAACCCGTTTCCCGTTGTGCGTCTTTTACTGATAAAAATGTTTTTATCAAATCGCCGCAAATGGAATACATCGCAATTTGTTTTGCTCGTTGGTGCAATCCGCCTAATCTCCCAACCATATATTTGCCAATCTTTTTATTTAGGCGTGATTTTGTTATTGGATTATTACAATTTTCTTTGGTTGTAACCCAACGCAAATTGTCCGCCCTATTATTCGATTTGTCGCCGTCGATATGGTCGATACATGGTTTGTTATCCGGGTTCGGAATGAAAGCCGCCGCAACTAATCTATGAATATTAACAGATTTACGAGTATTATTGCACAATACTACAACATTATACCCGTGCTTATTGGGAATGGCTTTAACCATCTTTGTATTATTACGCACGTTTCCGTAATTACTTATTTCATAATTGGGGAAATCGTATATTACTTTCCAATTTTCCATATCATTAATTAAAAAAGAGGGGGCGGGGATAACCACCCCGTTCCCTCGGTTAAATAATTGTTCCGTTTTCCGGCTTATGCGCCTGCACCCCCGGCGGGAAATTCTCCGGCGTTGGTTACATATACGGGCATTCCTAACGGTTCGTTCGGGTTGCGTGCTGCAATCTCGACTTTGATAATCGGATTTGCCACGGTGGCCGGATTGCTGTTATATGCTACCATGTAGGCAACATCAACGCTAAATCCGAAATACTCCTTAACCGCACACGTCAAATCGGCGGTTGCGTCGCCCATAATCGCCGATTGGTCGCCCACGGCGGTATAATAATGCGAACCAACGGGCAAATCAATGTACGGCAATCGTACAATGTCCCATTCGTGGAAATTCGCACGGGTACGGCGGTACGCTTCACGGTCAACACGGGTTAAGATACCAACGTTTCCATCGGCAACGGCAAACATTGTTCCCATTTTGCCCGCCTCATCGGTTATGCTGTTGGTATAATGCAATACCTTGTTATCGTACTCCATGCGCTTATTAACGTCGTTGTAAACGCCATGTTGCGCCAACTTGCGTATTAGGCTATCAACCCCCGCATTTGCGATAAGGTGGATATATTCCGGGTAACAATTCGCCCGCATGATTGGGTTAATGTCGCCCAAAATCTCGGTTGCCATTTGGGTTGGCACTTGTACAGCGTACCCGGTCTTCGTGTAATTGAGCAATGTGTTGAACACCTGCGTTTTGTTCGCGTCCAATGCGGCAACGGCTCCTTGATCCAAAGCGTGCGCCAACGCACGGGCTGTTTTCTCCATTTTGCGCATAAAGTCATGGTTGTACGAAATCTCATTGTTTGAGTATGCCGCCGGAACCATTGTAAACCCGATTGCATAGGTAGTCCAAACAAGCGTTACCAATGCGGACGTATTTTCGTTATCAGCAATAACGCACGAACGCAAGCTGCGAACCTGTACGTTTTCGTCATAATTGATAACGGGAACCTGTTCCGTGTTACCGATACTTACTAATGCTCTATCCCTCAAATTGGGACTAATGATTGAGTTGGGGGCGTTGGTTTGCTCAATAAAGAAATCCAATGCGCCGTACTCACACGGGCGGAACATATTACGGTCTAACTCCGGGTTCTCTATCCGCCAATTTTGTATTCTCGTTGCTATTAAACTCATACGTTTAAAAATTAAATTGTTTATAAATGCGGGTTTACCCTTTACCCGTGTTGTCTTTTACTTTTCCGGTAATGCGGAAATATTGTTGTCTTTCCATGCTTGTTGCATTCCGGCGTCAAATTCAGCCGTACCGACTTTTAACCCCTGTTGTTCCAACGTCGCCGTAATTGCGTCGTATGCCTCAACCCTTGTTTTTGCACCGGATATATCAACGGTAATGTTACCGCCCGCACCGCCGCCGCCCGCCGGGGACTTTGTTCCGCCGCCCGCCGCTTGGCGTCCTTTGTCTAATATACCCATTGTTTCCAATTCACGGGTTAACAGGTCGCCGGGCGTGTACGGGTTCAACTGATTGTTCGGGTTGCGCATAATCGCCCCGGTTTCGTCCTTAAACGCTAACATTTTGCCGCCCTTTCCGTCGTCGATATATTCCGGGTGCATACCCTTGATTTTGTCGATTGCTTGACCCAACAACACCTTTGTTGCGCTTTCGGGCAATTCCGCCTTAAACTTCAATCCGGCGGTTGCGGTCTGCAATGCCGTTTCAACACGAATGCCGAACACCTCGTTTGCGTGGGTTTGTTCGGCTTGGTCGTATTTCGTTTTAAGGTCGTTGTATTGGGTCGTAACGCTTTGCAAATCTGCCTTTGCTTGCTTCAATGCCTTTGCGGTTTCCGCATCCGTCGCACCGTCGGCAATGGCTTTTTCCAAACGTGCCTTTTCTTTGGTTAGGCTGTCAATCTGTGATTGCAGACCGTTTGCGCCCTCAACTTTGGTTTTGAACTCGGTTAATACTCGTTTGGCGTAATCAAACGTTTTTTCGGTTCCGTTCTTGGCGATACCGGAAACGGCTAAAATGTCCGCATCCAAACCGCCGTAAATTTCCCCGATTTTCTTTGCTATTACGCTATTTTCGTCGTTGACTGATAACGTGGTTATCGCTGTCAATTGTTCGTCGGTTAATCCGGCTAATGCCGCATTTGCCTTTAATACATCAATCGTTAATGCCATAATCTTTCCCTTTGATTATTAAATTAAGATTTGGTTACTTTTTGCCCTCGGCTTTGGTTTTCCTCGGCGGCTTTGGCTTTTTCCTCGGCGGCTTTGGCTTTCTCTGCCTTTGCCTTTTCGTCCGCCTCGGCTTTCGCTTTCATGTACTCGTTGGGGTCGTGCAATACGGTAATCGTGTAACCCTGTTTTTTCAGATTGTCGGCAATGCTATTTTCATAACCCTTTTTGCCGAACTTCTGAATACGGGGAATTGATAACCGTTTGCCCGTTTCGCTGTCGAATTTCTTAATTTCGATAACGCAATGATACAAATGTTTCTCATTGTCCGGGACAATGTAGTTTTCGGGCGTAACGTCGATAATCGCAACGTCTTTAGTTTTGCCCTCGCTTACTCTCACTCGCATAATCGTTAAATTTACTTGTTATAAAATTTATCTTAGAATTGAACGGCATATTATACCCAAATTCCAAAACGTTCAAATATTCACGTTCAAATCTGCGTACAAAGTTAGCAAAATTCAACTTTATACGCATATCGTTTTCGCTGATAATCTGTTTGTCGTACAAATCCAATACCTCGTTACGGGTCAAATGTCGGTACGGTTCCAATTCCGCCAACGTCAACATACGTTGCAATTGGGTTGGATTGTTCCGGTATTCCGTTTCGATAATTTGGTTTTGTAGTGCGTCTAATTCCGCCTCGCTTGCGCCGCTTTCCTTTGCTACCTTGTAACGTTCCCGTAACTCCGTTGCGTTGGATAAATAGAACTCCGTGCCGTAATTGACTTTTGCAGAAACGAACAAACCGCCATACCTCAAACGGCAAACGGTTTCGTCAACGAATTGTTGCGCCGCCTCAAACCCTTTTTTTACCCGGTTTAATACCGTGCTTTGGCTTTCAAAGTTGGCGGCAATTTGTTGTTCGTTCAATGCGTCCCGTGTGGTTATTTCCTCGTTGGTTCCAACAACCGACGTAATAATATCGTTCTTTAGTCGGTTTTCTTCCTCAACGTTATAATCCAAACTCCCACGGTCAACGGTCAACATTTGCACCGGGTTACGCAAATCGGGTTGTTTATCCCCGTCCGGGATTGGTATTTCAACGAACGACCCAACGCCATTAATACGACTATCCCCGCATTTGGGGCAACGCATCAAAAGCCCGGCGGCATCCAATTTATAAAACCCTTGTTTGTCTTTCAAAAACCCACCGTCGCAATAATCGCCATTTTCGCCGTTACTGAAATCGCAACTTTGTTCATACCCGGAATAAATCGGATATGCGCCGTATAAGTCTAAATGTCGTTTACTGATATGGTAAAACAAAAACCAATCCAACGCCTCCAATTGTTTGGTTAGCGGGGATTGTTTAACGTCGGGTTCTGATAGGCTCAAAGGTTCGTTCCAAAAGAAACGGGCGGGACAATAACCGATGTCGTGCGGGTTATCAACCAACAATTCGCCGATATTATGGTTTTTGTCCTCTCTGAATACCCTATAACGTTCGTCGTCAATAACTGCGATACGTTCCCCGTCCTGTCTGAAAATGATATAATCCATTACCTCCGTCGTTGGGTTGGCTCTGTAATCAATCACGGACGCAATAGGCAACCAATAGAAATACGGTTGCGGGTATTTGTCGCCGGGGTTTTGTTCGCTCGGCATATCGACAATTAGAACGCTGTTTATTTCTGTTTGGAAAAACTCCCAACCTTTCGTGCTCCAAATTTCCGGTTCGTGTAATACGTCTTGGCGGTAATATTCCCAATCGTCCCGTTGTTCCGGGTTTTGGAATTGATAATTGAACGCCGGGTTACGACCGTCAAAAATCCGGCTCAACTTATCAAAACAAACGCCCGTTACCTCGTTTGTTTTAACGGGGTAACGGAACAATGTTTTGAACATCTTAAATTTGTCATGCGGCAATAGGTTAGAAACAAATGCCATAAAATCCGTAATCGGTTGGCAAATGTCAAACGACGTAATACGGGTGCGGGCGTGAAAATTAATGCGCTGTTGATGATAAATAGCCCTATTTATCGTGTTGCGCTTTTTCGGCTCCGTTATCCGCTTTTTTATTTCGCTTATATCCAATCCCATTGTCTTTGTCAAATTTAAAGTCTGAATTTTCCGGCAATCTCCAACCGCCATTATTAGGCATTCGCAAAAGACGTTCGGCGTGCGTAATCTCGAATTGTTCGGTTACGTTCAATGTATCATTGATTAACGCAACCTTTTGTACTTTCGCCGCCATATCGTCAACCTCCAGCGGTAACTTTTAAATCCGTCAACGGATTAAAATCCGGTGCAATGATTGCGAGGTTGTCGGAATAGTTAGGCAAAAACGCCCATTGTATTGCGTTGCTGTCCGGGGCTTCTAATCCGCCATGCGTTTTGTCGCCAATGAACAACGAACGGATAGGAATAGGATAATACGTTGTCTTTACCGTTTCGTCCTGTATTGCCTCAATACTTCCGTTTTCGTCAAACAGATAGACGCCCAAATTGTCCGCCCAACTTTCGCATTGCAATTCTTTCATTGCCTTAATTACTGATTGGGGGATTTTACGCATTACGCCCGTGAACGGGTTCGGTTCACGCCCTATAATTTCCTCAACGCCTCCCAATGTTTCGTTACCGCCTCCAAATGTTCGGGCGGCTCCGGCTTCGTTGGTCGGGGCTTGGATATACGGGGAAACAACAATTTTTGTGCTATTATTCGCCGTCAATAACGACGCCCATGATGCAAGCGAAGTAATTGACTTTTCCGTGGTAAAACTGTTTTTCTTTCCTTCGTCTTGGGTTAGACGCTGAAACGCTACCTTTTGAATTTGCCCGAAACTTTCGGCACAATTTACGGCGGGAATATCGGGCAATGCAGCCGCCGCCGGACACTTACAAGTAATCATACTTTCTAAATTTTAACGTTAAAACTATTATTTACTATCTCCGGGCTGTCCCTTTGCCCTTTGTTTTCACCTACAAAGTTATAAACTTTTTCGGTTACAAACTTGCATATCTCAAAAACAATGCTAATTGCGTCGTTTTACACCTCGGTTTGCGTGTGCGTATGGTTGTATATTACCGTCGGCAATCTCTTTTTCGTAAATCCCGGTTAATCCATCCTCCGGGTCGTCGTGCGTATTAGCATCGAAATTGCGTAAAAAGGTTGTAACATGGTCGTAAATCGCTTTGTACCGGGTTTCCCAACCGAACGGCATAATAATACTTTGGTTTACCATTGCGGACGCCGTAATTATCCGGCTTTCCTTATTGCCGCCTTGATAAAACGGGTCTGTCATTGCCCACATTTTCTTTTTAATAACCTTTTCGTAACCCGCACCGCCGTTGTTACTCTCAACCCATACTTTTTGCGTGCCGTTCCTGTTAATCATTGCCGGAACGGTTACGGTTGTAACGTCCGTATTTTCGTCCGTCATTTCCATATCCGTAATTAAAGCAAATAACAACGGTTCCATACGCTTTGTTTTCTCGTTGAAAATCATGTTGTCCGATTTATAAACGTCATACGTGGCGGCAAACAAAAGGTCGTCCCCCTCATCGGCAACATCTATGTATGCGCCGGAACGTATGTACGTGCCGTAATCGGATTTTTCAACCCATGTTTTGAACGGTTGATATAATCGACCCTCGGCGGAACCGGGGTTGCCTTGATAGAGGCATTGAAATTGTACCGGGTCTAATGCTTTTTGCGCTTCCAACTTTTGCTTACTGTGTCGGCTTTCCCATAATGCCGCCCCCGGTTCCCGTGGGTCTATCTCGGTCGGTTCCCCGGTTTTCAATCCCTCAAAATTTATGCGCACCCACGCCCCCGGCGTTACGTTTTCCAAATCCGCCCAACACTTAACATCTATAATCGTTTCCCCGCTCTTTTCAATTCGTCCTATCAAATCGTCGTCGTGCCATCGGGTAAATACTATTAATTCCTGCGAATCGTTGTGTAAACGGGTGCGTACAACGGTCGTGTACCATTTCCACGCCGCCGCCCGTACTATCGGGCTGTTACCCTCGGCGTAATCCTTATAAACGTCGTCCAATATCGAAACGTCCACGGTTTTAGACGTCAGCGAACCGCCACGACCGACGACACGCAACGACCCCTTATGCCCTACCATTTCGATAACATCGGAATTGCGCAAATAGGTATTAGCCATTGTTACGACGTTTGACCCATTTAAGTGCGTGCCGGGGAATAATTCACGATACCGGGGCGTGTCGATTATTCGTTGAACGTCCCGGTTAAAATCCCGTGCGATTGTCGCCGCATACGAACCGATACATATTTTGCGGTCGGGGTCTAACCCCAACATAAATGCGGGTAATTTACGGCTCGACCCCTCCGATTTGCCATGTTGGGGCGGTTGTTGTACAATCATCTTTCGTATTTTGCCGTGTGCGAACATATCCAACAACGTATAATAAACGACGTGGAACGGCTCTAATACTAAATCCGGTTGCATATACCGGGCAAAGTTGATAAGGCGTTTACGGGCGGCGGCTTTAACAAGCAAATCCGGTTGTTGCCGGATTGCGTCGTACATCTGCAATAATTGTTCGTTGTTCATTGCTTTGCTCCTTTCTCCCATTTAGAACACGCCCGACGACCTCGGACAATGTAAAATTCATAATGCGGGCAACGTAAACAAATCGGGTTCCCGTTTAAATCCCGGTGTCTATGGTTGTCCGTTATCCATTCCGAAAAACGGCACGTGTCGCAAATCTCGGTTTGCCATTCCGGTTGCTTGGTTCCCGGACGGGGTGCGGTTACTCTCTTTGCCATTATTGCGCCCCTCCTTTCTCGGCTAATACCTTTTGAAACTCGGCGGATTGTAGTTTGTCAGCAACCGCAAACAACATATCGTCCGGGATTGCCTTAACGTCGTACTTTGGTTTGTCGTCGTCGGTTGTGGCATTATATCCGGGTATCTCAATTTTAACCGGGGCATCAAATCCCAACATCTTTGCCCGGCGTTGTTGAATGTTTAAAAGCAAATCCAAAAACCGGGGGTTCCCTGCGGACGTTTCGGTTGCGGTTTCATTGTACCCGTAATATTCCGGGTCGTCGTCCACGGCGTCCGTCTTAATCGGTCGTCCTTTGTTGGTTTTCTCTTTGGTGCGCATTTTCCCGGTTTTCGACGCCTCCCATGCCTCCCACGCTTGTTGCTCCATTTTATCCAATTTGCGCAATTCCTGTGTAACGTATTCGTCGATATTTTCCAACCGTTCCCGTTTCCATTCGATAAGGCATTGTTGCAAATCGTAATAAACCATTTGAAAGGTTATTGTATAACCCATTCCACGGGCGGACAAATCCCGGTTCAATGCGACCGCAATTTCCCGGTACGAATACCCACGCAAAAACAAATCGGAACAAAACCGAATGTCATAAATTCGCTGTTCCTCGGAACGTTTATTGTAGCCTAATGGCTTCTTTCTCTTTTTCATAGTCAAACCATTTTTATAATGTCAAACGGGGTATAAAATCAACCTTTGCGCCTTTTGTCTTTAACTTCCTTTCGGTTCCTCGGTTCCTTTGTCCTTTCCGCCCTTTGGTTCCTCTTTGTTGTTTCGGCTCTCTGTGTTTCTTTCTCCCGTTCCCTCCTTAAAACGTGTTTACCCTTTACAAGTTATTGCGGGGAATTTCCATTTTAAAAGGCTTTTGTTATTAACTCAATACTTTTATTGTCTTAATGGTTATCTTTTAACCACGGGGCAAATTTACGGCTTTTCCGGTGCATTGCCAAACGTTTGTACTCTCATATATATAAACGGCAAAACCCCGGCGTTTGTTTCCGGGGCTTTTCTGCCTTTAGTCCTCAAATGGTGGGTCGTTGGTTTCCCCTGTTACCCAAAGCCAAAATTGTTGTATTCCGTCCTCGTAACTCATACCGGGATATTGGGAACCGTCGTTTATGCCGTCGGCGGCTTTATTCAATTGTTCGTCAATCTCGGCGTCGGTGCGCTTTATCTCGTAACTCATTGTTCGCCTCCTTTCCGGTTCTTTCGTTTATTCTTTCCCCGGCGTTTATCCCGTGGGTTCTTTTTCAAATCGACCCGTTGGATTTGTATTTCGGAACCGGGGAACATATCAGCAAAGAACGCCGCCATTGCTTCCACTTCTTTTGGGACGTTGTGCGCCTCCGGTTTCTTGTACTCCCTTTTACGTTCCGGTTGCTTTTCCATTTGGACGGCGGGGCAAACGTCGATAAGCGGGCAACCCTTACAAGTATTTACGGGCTTTGCTTTCTTTTCGCTTTCGCAAATCGCTTTATATTTCCGGTCGTCCGCCGTTCTAAATTCGTGGAAATCGTCCCGGTGTGCGCTTGCACGTGTGAACATTTCCATTGCTTCAACTGCAACACGTGCCAAAACAAAATCCGGGGTATCATTAAACGCCTTTTCCATTGAATTACGGTTTACTACCTCGGCAATTTCATTAATAAATTGTTCTCTGTTAATCATCGCTCTAAAAATTTATTGTTATTACTATCCGGGGCGGCTTCAACCTTTACCCCGGCAATTGTTTCGTTATAATTAAATTCCAATGTTTCGACGCCCTTAAATCCTCCGACGATACGCAACAAACGCCAATAAATCGTTTTCCGGTCGCTCCTATGGAATTTATCGCATTGCCTACTAATTCCGAGGCAATCTTCCCTTTTAATTTTGCATCGAACGCAACGTTGCATAAATATTGCGGGGTTGTTGTTGGCTAATCGTGCATCCGCCGCCGTCCATTTCTCAGCAATCAATACCATACCCCGGTAAACGCAACGTTCGCCGGGGCGGTATTCTCTGTTTGGGTCGAATGGTTCGGGTTGCTTTACTCTCATTCTTTGCCCGCTTCGTTTACAAAGTCAAACAATGCGACCAAATCTTTCTTTGCGCCTTTTACGCAAATTCGTATCCTATCGCTGCCCGCTAATGCGATTTCGACAATCTCACAATTATACCGGGGGGCGTTTTTCTGTATCATTGCCGCCGTGGTACTCGTTACAAACTCGCATCTTTCTCCCATGCTCTCGGGGTTTTGTAGTAAATAAAATATTCCCGTTGGTTCGTTCTCGCTTTGACACGCCCCCAACAAAAGCGTTGCCAAAGATAACAATAAAATCTTTGCTTTCATCGTTTTACCTTTCTTTTAATCCATATAAACCGTATGCCAATGCCGACAAACAATATTTTCGCCTCAATGTCAACGTAACGGTCGTAACCGTTGACCGCATCCACGGACACGCCGGGAACAATAAACCAACTCTTATATTTCCAATATTCCCGGACGTAAACAGATACGCCCACCCGTCCGATATGGAACCCAATTTGCGCCGTATGTACGTCGCCATTGTCGCGGATAATTCCAACTTGTTTTTTACTCATATTTCCAAATGTATTTTTTATAATGTTTTAAACGTCCCTTACAGCAACTAATAATATTCCCATGATTAAAACCGCATCTTTGCGCATCATGTATGCAATCCCATTTCTTTATAAAATTACCCTCTAAATCATATTGACAAACGGGTTTTGCATTGTGATTATCTTTTCCGGTTTTTTTAAACCATGTATTTACTTTCTTCATGGTTTCACGTTTATTGTTAATTGCTTTTTGATAATTCAAATTTTGCTTTCTCGTACACCAACGTAAATTAGTCGCATCGTTATTGGCTCGGTCACCGTCGATATGGTCGATTTCCGGTAAATTGTCCGGGTTCGGAATGAAAGCCGCCGCAACTAATCTATGAACGAAATATGTTTTGTTTTTACCATTATCTGATAATATTACCCGCATATATCCGTTTTTACTAATAGATTGCTTTCGTATTGCACTTTTACCCGTTCCCCGATAATTTACAGACTTTATATTACCTTTGTCTGAAACCTCATAATTAGCGTTTATAAACTTCCAATTTTCCATCTTTTTTTTTGCAAAGATAATATTAAACTATAATATAACAAACTAATACGTTTCTTTTATTTTATTGTATGCCTCTTTATCCAATACCATAACTTTAGGATATTCAACAATACAACCTTTTGTATATACGAGATTATAGATACCCAATTGACCCTTAATTGGAAACCCAACAACCCGGCGGGGGTTCCGCATCAGCCAACCGAACCCCTTTGTAATGGATTTACGTTTTTCGGGCGGTATGCGGGTATTCTCCCAATCTTCCGGGGTAAAATCGGCGACGGGCTTAACGTCGTACAATTCAACCAACCCCAACGTCACCCCGCTTTCATATCCGGCAATTACCGGATTAGCGGACGAACAAACCATTAAATCGCCCCGGTACGGTGTGTTTTTACTTCGTACCTCAATACATTTTTCTCCGTAAACAATCCCGTTATCCTCATACGCCGCCGTTACCAACTGCGTTGCATACGGGTTTTTAACGGTTAATGCACGCCAACGGTCGTGCAATTTCGGTTTATAATCTTTGTTATTATACTGCATTTTCGTTTGATTTTTCGTTGAATAAATCGTAATTCGCCGGGACACAATAACCGGGCAATGTTTCCCGCTCAATCCCGGACGCTCTTATAAAACTATCTTTCCAATATATCCGGGGCGTTTTGTCTGGGTGCGCCTTCCAATAGTCGAACACGTCGTTGTAAAACGTCAATGTTTCCCGCTTGGTATATCTGCAACCGCTTTGCAATCCAATCTTAAACAAGTCAACAAAGGGGTACGACAAAGCAATTACAGAATACGCCCGGTCAAACATTCCCACGGGGATTGGTTCAACGCTTGCAAAGGTACGGAACCCGTGGCGTTTTGCCCGTGCCAATGCGTTTATACGCATCCGGTTTGGGCTTGCTTTTGGCTCCAATTCGTCGCACCCGGTCAACGTGGAACCAATGGCAATGCGGGATTTATCCCAACCCTCGGACGCCTCGGCAAAGTCGATTAAAATATTGATACCCTCGGCGCATTTGCTCAACACTTTAACCGGGACGCCGTGGCGTTGACAAACGCCGATTGCTTGGCGGGTCAACCTTTGCGTTTCCGGCAATAACGGGTCGGTTGTAAACGAAAAGAATAACCCCGTTTTTTGCAATTCGTCCTTATGCTTCAACAACTCATTCGTAAATATATCCAATGCGTATGGATATTCCCGTAATGCCTTTTTCAATTCCGGGGTATTGCCGCCCAACACTTTTGCGCCCCGCCCTTTGCGTAAATAACAATACGTGCATCCGTTGGAACAACCAACGTAAAAGTTGGCGGCGTTCTCGGCATATTCCCCGGCTTTTCCCTTTGGGCTGTAAATAACCCGTCCGTTTATCGCTCCCATACTCAAACAGATAAAAACGGTAAATCGTCGGTTCCGTCGGGGGCGGGTGCATCCGGTACGGGCGGCGGCGGGGCTTGCGTTCCGGCTCCGGTTCCTTTGGGCGTCAACATTTCCATATCGGTTGCGACAATCTCGGTAATATACCGTTTCACGCCTTGCGCATCGTCATAACTCCGGGTTCTTAATTCCCCCTCAATATAAAGTTTATCGCCCTTTTTAACGTACTGATTGGCAACCTTTGCCAACCCATTTTGCAATACAACGTTGTGCCACTCGGTACGCTCCGGGATTTGCCGCCCGTCCTTTGCCGTAAATCCTCGTTTTGTGGTTGCCAACGAAAAGGTCGCAACGCAACCGCCGTTGTCGAACTCTTTAAAATCCGGGGCTTTACCTGTATGTCGTGTACAAACTCGCAATACCATGAATTGCCGCCAACGTTCGCTTTTTCTTTCAGTCGTACCAATTTGCCGACAATGTACCGGGCAAACTTTGCGTAACCGCTTACGTCCGATATATGAATAATGCGACGTTCGGCGTTTATTTTTGGCAATTCTTCGATTTGTGGGGTTTTTTCCTCGGTCGGGTATCTTTGTACCCTTTGGAAATCTTTTTTGATTGACGACCGGGAAATTGCCCCGTAATCGGTTCGCTTTTTTTTGGTTCTCATTTTTTATATCTCCATTTATAACCCTTATGCAAATTCCCTTTCCCCTTACATACCTTACAAATTGCCGTTGCGGGAAAATTCCCTTTCCTTGCGGCTTCTTGTATGCTAACAAACACATTTACAACAATACCGTTTTTTATTTGCTCAACCGCTTTTTCGTGGTGCGGCTTTGCTTTTCTTCCAATCCATTTAGATTTTGTTATTGGGTTATTCTGATTTTCTTTAACTGTAACCCAACGTAAATTATCTGCATGGTTATTAGCTCGGTCGCCGTCTATATGGTCGATACATGGTTTGTTTTCCGGGTTCGGAATGAAAGCCGCCGCAACTAATCTATGAACACGAAACATTTTACCTATTCCGTTTTTCCATAAACTAATTATTTTATATCCTTTCAAATATGCGCCTTTCATTAAAATCGCATCTTTTTTTTAAGGAACGAACATTGCCATAATTAGAAATTTGATAATGTCCTTTGTAGCCCTTAATATCTTTCCAAATTTGCATATTCATTTTTTATTAATTCAATCAATCTAATGTTACCGGGATATATACGCATTTTCGTTTTATCTCCATTTTCCCAAAGCGAATGATGTTCAAAACATAATATATTAATATTTCTTGCATCGTGCGCCATTTCGGGGTATGCTCCACGGGTTAAAATGTGGGAACAATAAACGGCTGAATAATTTCGTAATGGCTTTAAACATTCTTCGCATTGGTGCGGTTTATTATCCCATACCCAACGAAAAAAACGCTCATTTGCCGCCATTATATTTGCACCACGCCCGAAAACACAATGCCCGAACAATTCCCGTTGTATCTCAACCCTCAAACGAATATCCATTGTAAAGTTACGAATATCAATCAGGGGATTGAACCCCCGATTGATACAATATTGGTATTCGTCCCGGTCTGTCAACAAATACGGTTCCATACTCTTACATTTCCGCCGTTTCGTCGTTCAGTTCCGGGTCGTCCGCCGGGTCGTTAATATCCGGAACAATCCGTTATCATCTACCTTTTCGGCATTCAATTCGGGTGCGGGTTCGCCATCAGCCCCGAACAACTCCAATTGCGCCTTTTTACCCTTGAAAAGAAAGGCGTAAACCTCGGTTTCAATGTCGGCGGCAATTTCTTCTAATTCTTCCTCAAACCCGAACGTTTCCGTATTGAATTTAAGGCGGGGGGAATTGATAGCGGTTTTTTGATTGTTCGACACGGTAAACAATCCGGTTAAAACAACCCCAACGTTATCATCTTGACCGGAAAACGACACGCCCCGAACCTCTATGTTTTTCAACATTTCGTCGGCAAAATCCCGTGATAATTCGCTTTGCTTTTTGGTTGCTTTGAAATCGGACGTTTCAACCATTGAAAGAAAGGACGTAATATTAAAAATCCGTCCCATGATTGGGCGCAAACGGTCGAAACAATCCCGCAAATCCGGGTGTATGTCCTTTGCACTTTCGACGTGGTATTTGTTCGTGTAACTCTCATTACCGATTGTTTCGGTAACTTCATAATGTACGTCTAACCCGCCGTCCTTTAATGTCTTGACTTTCGACAATGCAAACGCCTTTTCGTTTGGTATCAACATAACGTCTGCGGCTTTTTTTTCTTCGCTCATTTTTTAATTATTTGATTGTTACCGGGAATCCGCCCGGAACGGTTTTATAACTTAAAATTCTGTTTCGTCCAATAATTCCCGTGTCTTACTATTCGACGGAACCGCCGGGCGTTCCGGTTCCGGGGTTGGTTCCGGGACGGGTTCCCCGGTTCCGATTGGTTCCGTTACCGGGTTGGGGTCGTGGAACTCAATATTGCGCCCGCCTTTGGGCTTTTCCGGCTCAAATTGGGCTTTTAATTGTTCCGCCGGGTATTCCTTTTGCGCTAACTCAATAATCCCCAAATTAACCAATTCCGGGACGCAACGGCGCAACGCCCTTATGTCCTCTAATGCGTCATGCGCCGGGAATGTTTCGCCGGGGAATAACTTACTATATAATTCCTCTAATTTGGGATATTTTCCCGGTCGCCCGTTTGAATACAATGCGCCGACAAACTTAATTGTTTTCATCATTGTATCAATGCGTTTACCCTTATGTAATGCGTCCTCAACATGTGCGTCGTAATATTCCCGTCCACAATAGCGCAAAACGTTTGCTTTTAACATTGAACTATCAAAGTAAATGTTGTGCGCACATACAAGCGGGGCGGCGTTGGCATCCGCTAAAAATTCGTCCACAACCTCGGCAAA
>QWCY01001014.1_pt1 | contig 43700 bp, 32 predicted proteins | sample 1972631 | NCBI WGS metagenome assembly QWCY01 (sample SAMN09866696, study PRJNA288562) | Human gut metagenome isolate pre1_stool, whole genome shotgun sequencing... | isolation source: gut | host: Homo sapiens | place: USA: California
CATCGTCTATAGCAGACTTCTTGACCTTACCTTCTTTTATCAATTCCGGCAATTCCTTGACAAACGTATAGCTGACCATCTCCATATCCACACCAGCATATTGTCCAATGAGGAGGTTAGTTCTTTGCAATTGTCAGTGATAATATCAGAGTATTGAGCCCGTTTCTCGGAACTTAACGAATCATCCGTTATTTGTTTGGTGAAGGTATTGATATGATCCAATGGGGCATGTACCTCCCGGTAAATGGATTTAACGAACATTGATTTCATACGTTCACTTTCCTACCTTCTTCGAACAATTGCCTTGTGTATTGTGTTTCAATCACACTTTTTAGATTGAGAAGTAAATCGATACGTTTGTGAGGGGGTGTAGTTTGGTTGAGCAATGATTTCAGGCTGTCTTCGCGGATTACCTGAGTAGACATTAGAGAGATACCAGATTTGTTTTCTTGGAAAGATTGTGTCAGAGAATCGTTAGTCCCCAAACAGCAGAGAAGGATACATATGATGCAGCGAAAATAGCGCATGTTATGTTACGCCTTTTACTTGTATAAAACGGCTTGCTAAAGTAAGTAAAAAAAACATTTTAACAATGAATTTTAACTGAAATCTGCTTTAATTCATGCTACTGTGTGGTAATCTGAAAATAATCAGTTAAATTTGCGTCAGTTTAATAATCTGAAAATTATGTCGTGTATCTTACATATTGAAACCTCTACCGCAGTGTGTTCGGTAGCGGTGAGTGAAGACGGACAAACGATTTTTGTGCAGGAAGATATGAAAGGTCCTTCACATGCTGTGTCGTTGGGAGTTTTTGTTGATGAGGCTTTGTCGTTTATCGATAGTCATGCAATTCCTTTGGATGCGGTGGCTGTAAGTTGTGGACCAGGGTCATATACCGGACTTCGTATCGGGGTTTCAATGGCTAAAGGGATTTGCTATGGGCGTAATATACCGTTGATTGGCATTCCTACACTTGAAGTGTTGTGTGTACCGGTATTGTTGTATCATGAGTTGCCGGAAAATGCTCTTCTCTGTCCGATGATTGATGCACGCCGTATGGAGGTATATGCAGCTGTTTATGATCGTAGCCTGAATGTGATACGTCCTATTTCTGCGGATATTATCGATGAGAATTCCTATCTTGATATTTTAGATGAACATCCGGTTTATTTCTTTGGTAATGGTGCAGCCAAATGCAGCGAGAAGATAACACATTCGAATGCACATTTTATTGACGATATACATCCTTTGGCTAAAATGATGTTTCCGCTTGCCGAGAAAGCTGTAGCAAAAGAGGATTATAAAGATGTGGCCTACTTTGAGCCTTTTTATTTGAAAGAGTTTGTTGCTTCCCTTCCTAAAAAGGTGTTGTAACAGGTGCTCTGCTCTTATTTTTAACTTTTAATTTTTAATTATTATTTTATGCAGTATAACACCCAACAGAAGAGAATGCCCCTTCCCGAATATGGGCGAAGTATCCAGAATATGGTAGATCATGCACTTACTATCCAAGATCCGGCCGAACGCCAACGTTGTGCAAATACTATCATCAATATTATGGGAAATATGTTTCCTCATCTAAGAGATGTACCCGATTTTAAACATAAACTGTGGGATCATTTGGCTATTATGGCTAACTTCAAGTTGGATATTAAATATCCATATGAGATCATCCACGAGGAGAATTTAGGAACAAAACCGGAACCGATCCCTTATCCGAGTACTAAAATCCGCTATCGTCATTATGGACGTACGCTTGAGATACTTATCAATAAAGCATGTGAATTTCCGGAAGGAGATGAAAAGAAAAATCTGATTGCTCTTATTTGTAACCATATGAAGAAAGATTATATGGCCTGGAATAAAGATACGGTAGACGATCGTAAGATTGCTGAGGATTTGGCGGAACTTTCCGCTGGAAAACTACAGATGGATGATGATATTGTTCGTTTGATGGCAGAACGTTTGGCACAGAACTATCGTCCGAAAACGAATTATACCAATAATCGGAATAATAATCAGAGAAGAAAATATTGATTAAGTAGTAAGTAGCTAGTGGTAAGTAGATAGAATCCATGTGGCGTGTTGTTTAAACTACCAACTACTAAGTTGACTATTAACTACTTACTACTGAATTCCAGCTACTAGCTACTAAATTCTAATTACTAACTACTAATCATATGGCTTCATTTGTAATTGAAGGAGGGCACAAACTGTGTGGGGAGATTCATCCGCAGGGTGCTAAAAACGAGGTGTTGCAGATTATCTGCGCTACATTGCTTACTGCTGAGGAAGTAATAGTAAATAACATTCCCGATATTCTGGACGTTAATAATCTTATTCAGTTGATGAGAGATATGGGGGTGACAGTTGCAAAGCAAGGTGTTGATACTTATAGTTTCAAAGCAGAGAATGTAGATCTGGCTTATTTGGAGAGTGATGAGTTTCTGAAGAAATGTTCCAGTTTGCGGGGATCTGTGATGCTGATAGGCCCTATGGTAGCCCGTTTTGGTAAAGCAATGATTTCCAAACCTGGTGGTGATAAGATTGGTCGCCGTCGTTTGGATACCCACTTTATTGGCATTCAGAGTCTGGGAGCCGACTTTAGATACAACGACGAACGCGGTGTTTATGAGATTACTGCAGATAAATTGCATGGTACTTACATGTTGTTGGATGAAGCTTCCGTAACCGGAACTGCCAATATTGTAATGGCTGCTGTTCTGGCGAAAGGAACAACTACAATTTACAACGCTGCTTGTGAGCCTTATCTACAGCAGCTCTGCAAGATGCTCAATCGGATGGGAGCCAAGATTAGTGGTATCGCATCTAATCTTCTGACTATTGAAGGGGTAGAAGAGTTACATGGTACACAGCATACCGTACTGCCTGATATGATTGAGGTAGGTAGTTTTATCGGTATGGCGGCTATGACAAAGAGTGAAATCACTATAAAGAACGTTTCTTACGAAAACCTGGGTATTATTCCTGAAAGTTTTCGTCGTCTTGGTATTAAACTGGAACAGCGAGGAGATGATATTTATGTCCCTGCACAGGAAAACTTCCAGATAGAATCTTTTATTGACGGTTCTATTATGACTATTGCCGATGCACCTTGGCCGGGGCTGACTCCCGACTTGCTTAGTGTACTGCTTGTGGTAGCCACACAAGCCAAAGGAAGTGTGCTGATACATCAGAAGATGTTTGAAAGCCGTCTGTTTTTTGTAGATAAACTGATAGATATGGGAGCACAGATCATACTTTGTGACCCGCACCGTGCTGTTGTAATCGGACACAATCATGGTTTCAAATTGCGTGGTGGTAATATGACCTCACCTGATATTCGTGCCGGTATTGCTTTGCTGATTGCTGCTATGAGTGCCGAAGGGATCAGTAGTATTCATAATATAGAACAGATAGATCGTGGTTACCAGAATATTGAAGGCCGGTTGAATGCTATTGGCGCGCGAATTACACGAATATGATAAGAAAAGAAGAAGTATATAAAATAGGAATTTTTAATAAACCTCATGGTATACATGGTGAGTTGTCGTTCACTTTTACAGATGATATTTTCGACCGTGTTGATTGTGATTACTTCATTTGTCTGCTTGACGGTATTTTCGTTCCTTTCTTTATAGAAGAGTACCGTTTTCGTTCTGACTCCACAGCTTTGGTGAAACTTGAAGGAGTAGATACTGCCGAGCGTGCCCGTATGTTTACCAATGTAGATGTATATTTCCCTATCAAGCATGTGGATGAAGCAGAGCCGGGAGAACTCTCCTGGGATTTCTTTGTTGGTTTTCGTATGGAGGATGTCACTCATGGTGATTTGGGAGAAGTGACAGATGTAGACACGTCTACTGTTAATACGCTTTTTGTAGTAGAACGTCCGGATGGCGAAGAGTTGTTGGTGCCTGCACAGGAGGAGTTTATTAAAGGTATTGATCAGGAACGTAAACTCATTGTGGTTGATTTACCTGAAGGATTACTGAATCTTGATGAACTTGAAGAAGAATGAATCAGTGTTAATCTGTGTAATCAGTAGTAGAAAGAATTAACGAAATGCTTACATTTGTACGCAATACGATAAAATAATGCCAAAGAAGAAACGCAGTAAAGCCTTTTGGAACAATATAAAGTTCAAGTATAAACTCACTATTATCAACGAGAACACACTCGAAGAGGTGGTGGGGATTCGTGTATCAAAATTGAATGGTCTTTCTGTTTTGCTCTCTGTGTTGACTATTCTTTTTTTGATTGCTGCCATTATTATTGCTTTCACTCCTTTGCGCAACTATCTTCCCGGATATATGAATAGTGAGGTCCGTAATCAGATAGTGGCTAACGCTTTACGTGTGGATTCTCTGCAACAACTGGTAGAACGGCAGAATCTGTATATTATGAATATTCAGGATATCTTTAGCGGAAAAGTACGTGTTGACTCCGTACAAAGTATGGATACACTGACAACTTTGCGTAAGGACTCTTTGATGGAACGTACCAAACGTGAGGAGGAATTCCGCCGCCAGTATGAGGAGGCAGAGAAGTACAATCTTACCTCTATCACTTCACAGCCTAATGTGAACGGACTGATTTTTTATCGTCCTACACGCGGTATGATTTCTGCCCACTTTGATGCAGAGAAGAAGCATTACGGAACAGATATAGCCGCCAATCCCAATGAGAGTGTACTCGCTACGTTGGATGGTACGGTTATTCTGAGTACCTATACAGCCGAAACCGGTTATTTGATAGAAGTGCAACACAATCAGGACTTCGTTTCAATTTATAAACATTGTGGTTCTTTATTGAAACGTGAAGGTGATAAGGTACAGGCAGGAGAAGCTATTGCATTGGTAGGAAACAGTGGTACGCTTACTACTGGTCCTCATTTGCACTTTGAGTTGTGGAATAAAGGGCGTCCGGTGAATCCCGAAAAGTACATTGTATTCTAAATCATGAATAAAGAGATTAAAAAGAAACAAATAGCTATATTAGGCTCTACAGGCTCTATTGGTACGCAAGCTCTACAGGTGATTGAAGAACATCCCGAATTGTATGAGGTATATGCTCTGACAGCCAATAATAAAGTAGATATGCTTATAGCCCAGGCACGAAAGTTTCAGCCCGAGGCCGTGGTGATAGCTAACGAAGAGAAATATGATCAGCTGAAAGAGGCGCTAAAAGAATTACCGATTAAAGTATATGCCGGTACCGAAGCTTTGTGTCAGATTGTAGAGTCCGGACCGATAGATATCGTGCTGACTGCTATGGTGGGATATGCCGGACTGAAACCTACGATTAATGCCATCCGCGCCCGTAAAGCCATTGCTTTGGCAAACAAGGAAACGCTGGTTGTAGCCGGAGAATTAATTAATGTATTGGCGCAGCAGTACCGTACTCCTATTTTACCTGTAGACTCGGAACACTCAGCAGTATTTCAATGTCTTTCCGGTGAGGTGGGGAATCCTATTGAAAAAGTAATACTGACTGCTTCTGGCGGTCCGTTTCGTACCTATACTCTGGAGCAGTTGCAAACTGTCACTAAAGTACAGGCGTTGAAGCATCCTAACTGGGAGATGGGAGCTAAGATTACGATCGACTCTGCTTCTATGATGAATAAAGGTTTTGAGGTGATTGAAGCCAAATGGTTGTTTGGTGTGCAACCAAGTCAGATAGAAGTGGTGGTGCATCCTCAATCAGTTATTCACTCGATGGTACAGTTTGAAGATGGTGCCGTAAAGGCACAGTTAGGTATGCCTGATATGCGTTTGCCCATTCAGTATGCATTCTCTTATCCCGACCGCGTTGCTTCTTCGTTTGATCGTCTGGATTTTGCCAAGTGTACCAGTCTCACCTTTGAACAGCCTGATACCAAACGTTTCCGCAATCTGGCTCTGGCCTATGAAGCTATGTATCGCGGAGGTAATATGCCTTGTATCGTTAATGCCGCCAATGAAGTGGTGGTTGCTGCTTTTCTGCGTGACGAGATAGGCTTCCTTGCAATGAGTAATGTAATAGAACAAACGATGGAACGTGCTTCGTTCGTACAGGTTCCTACGTATGATGACTATGTGGCAACTGATGCCGAAGCCCGCCGCATAGCCACTGAACTAATAATAAATTGTAAATAGTAAAATTGTAAATAAACCGATGGAAACATTCTTAATCCGTGCCCTCCAGTTGATAATGAGCCTTTCGTTGCTTGTTATTATACACGAAGGGGGACATTTTCTCTTTGCCCGTTTATTCAAAGTGCGGGTCGAAAAGTTTTGTTTATTCTTTGATCCCTGGTTCACTCTTTTCAAATTCAAACCAAAGAAGAGTGATACAGAATATGCCGTAGGCTGGTTGCCTTTGGGCGGTTATGTTAAGATCTCCGGAATGATAGACGAGTCAATGGATACTGATCAGATGAAACAACCTGAACAACCGTGGGAATTCCGTTCTAAACCGGCTTGGCAACGATTGTTGATAATGGTAGGTGGCGTATTGTTCAATTTCTTGTTGGCATTGTTCATCTATTCTATGATTCTTTTCACTTGGGGTGACCAATATATTAAAATTCAGGAAGCGCCGTTGGGTATGCAGTTCAATGAGACTGCTAAAACTGTAGGTTTTCAGGATGGTGATGTGCTGTTATCAGCTGATGGTGTGGAGTTTCTGCGTTATGATGCTGATGTGTTGAGCCGGGTTGCCGATGCACGTGAAGTGACTGTACTTCGTGGAGGACAGAAAGCTTCTGTTTATATTCCCGAAGATATGATGCAGCGTTTGATGGCTGACAGCGTACGTTTTGCTTCTTTCCGAGTGCCTTATGTAGTAGATAGTATAATTGCCAATTCGCATGCAGCTCAGGCTGGTCTTATGCCGGGTGATAGTATTATTGCACTTGACGGCAAGCCTGTTTCTTATTTTGATTATCTCGAAGAGATGGCTGCACGTAAACAGAAAGCAGCGACTTTGAGTAACGATACTGTAGATTTACATCAGATTACGTTGACTTATGTTCGTGCCGGGGAGATGGATACCGTAACTTTAGGTACAGATTCTGCTTTCCGTATTGGTGTTTATGCACAGCCAATGAACCGGGTGATGCCGATGGTTACTAAGGAATATGGTTTCTTTGAATCTTTCCCTGCCGGTGTGCACTTAGGAGTAAAAACATTGAAGGGCTATGTTGGCAATATGAAATATCTCTTCTCTAAAGAGGGAGCTAAGCAGTTGGGTGGTTTCGGAACAATCGGGAGTATTTTCCCCGCTACCTGGGATTGGCACCAGTTCTGGTATATGACTGCGTTTCTTTCCATTATTCTTGCTTTTATGAATATTTTGCCTATTCCCGCATTAGATGGTGGACATGTGTTATTTCTTTTCTATGAAATTATTGCACGTCGTAAACCGAGTGATAAATTTATGGAATATGCACAGATGGCAGGTATGTTCCTGCTTTTCGGATTGTTGATATGGGCTAACTTTAATGATATATTGAGATTCTTCTTTTAAGATAATTTCGGTACAGAATGTACAGGAGGCACAGAGGGCATTTAATATCCTCTGTGCCTCCTTTGTGTATATTGATAAGTGTGGGTACTGTTCTCTACTTATATCCGGCGAAGTGTGCCTCATGGCTTGTAATAAGGGATGTTTTTTTTGAAGGGGTAAACCAGCACCTCGTTTCTCACCGACCAACAGTACCTTAGCTTAAAACCAATTTGCAGCTTTTCTTGCAGCCTCTGTTCCGTCCTTATCGCCCGTGATAGTTCCATTATATCGAACTGAAGTTATTTATAGGCTCTTATCAATCCTTTTCTGAAATAAGGTGGGTTGAGCGATCGAATATCATTCAAAAATATCATCACTCCTTTTGACGAAGTTATTTTAAAATCTTTTCCGGAAAGCCATTTGCAGAACAGAGAATAGTCTTCGGCTTTGTGGTAGGTGCATAAAGCTATCTTGGACGGAATAGTTTCCAAATACTTTTCCATTCCATTCAAGACAGCTTGTTCTGCTCCTTCTACATCTATTTTAATGAAATCGGGACGATATGGATAACTTGTGCAAAAGTTGTCGATGCTGATATATTCTTTATCATTATGATCTGATACATATTTAGGAAGTATGGTTATCTTTTCTATCCATGGTGCGAAGGTAGCTTCAAGTGCTTCGACCCATTCCTGATCTTTTTCAAATAAAACTGCGTGGCTGATCTTTTCTATATTTGAAAGCACAAAGATACCTTCTGCACTTCCGATGTCAAATAGAACTTCTTTATTTTCTACTTTAAACTTACTATCTGTATAGCAGTGAGGAGAATCAGGATCTTGTTCCGTGATAAGTCCACAGTAGCAGTATTTTACAGTTGTTTGATTATAGGATCGTTTAAAATAGAGTTTTTTCTTTTCATGTATGACATAAAGTAATCCGTTTTCGGAATCTTTGTGTACTGCTATATTTCTACTGTTGTATTTTTCGATAAATGAAGAAGGAAAGGTGCATAACATCTGTTGTTTCATGTATGAAAGCGCTTTACTTATTTCCTTATCTTCGGAAGGATATATTGAATAATAGGCAAAAATTTCCCGCTTCTTTTTTTTAAGAGTTTGTTTCCAAAAGTAATTATTGCAGGTACATTTCACTTTATATCTTAACTTGTTTAGTAGAGTCATGGGTGTAGTTTTTACTTTATTTTGTAAAGAAAGGCTTTTTCTGATAGAATTATATAATAATTACACATATTTATATAGACGATTATTCTATTTATAGAAAATTAAATGTCGATAACTATAACTGTGAAGTATGTACGGATTTGTAGTTCAATTTCTTTTATTATTGTCTTCATATTAAAGTTGAAAGTATTGTTTTTTCGCATTTATTCAGTTTGGTAGACTTAGGGTAGGTGTAATTGTTGCCATATTCCAGATTTTACTTTCAAAGTAATGATACTGTATTTATTGTATAGCGAGAATTCCTTTTTGATTAAAATCAAGCGGTTATATACTGTTGTATAGTAAGATAAGGCTTATCTTTGCCCTAAATATAACATCGAGTATTATGATAAAGAACATCGTATTTGACTTTGGGGGTGTCATTGCCGACATAGATCGTGACAAAGCGGTTCAAGCCTTTATTAAGTTAGGGCTGAAGGATGCAGAAACACGTTTAGATAAGTATCATCAGACTGGTATTTTCCAAGAACTGGAAGAGGGTAAACTGACAGCAGAAGGATTTCGGGATAAGCTGGGAGAGTTGTGCAGGCGTGAACTGACAATGGAGGAGACCAGGCAGGCATGGCTGGGATTTTTCACAGGGGTAGATATACGCAAGCTTGATTATATGCTGGAACTCAGAAAGTCTTATCATGTATATATTTTAAGTAATACGAATCCCTATGTAATGTCGTGGGCATGCAATCCCGGATTTTCTTCTCAGGGAAAACCTTTAACGGATTATTGTGATAAATTGTATTTGTCTTATCAGATAGGTTGTACCAAGCCTGAACCGGAAATATTTAACTATATGCTGAAAGATAGTGGTATGCTTCCTTCTGAAACACTTTTTGTTGACGATGGAGCTTCAAATATACATATCGGCAAAGAGTTTGGGCTGCACACTTATCAACCGGAGAATGGTATGGACTGGCGGAAAGAATTGTCACAGTTGTTAGCAGGTCTGTAAAGTACCGGTATGTGAGAGTTACTTTGCCTGTATGCAGGCAATATATATACTCTGTGTATCGCTTTTGTTGAGGTATATGGAGAAAATATATGATCTTACTTTACCGTTGAAGGTTGAGAAATCCGTAATCCGCTGATAATAGCTGCTACCATTGCAAATCCACTTCCTACGAGCAAGCAGACGGAAGTACTCTTTTCATGTGCTATGAAGCTGAATAGCAATGCAACAAGTGTTGTTCCGAATGTTTGTCCCAATAACCTTGCCATTCCCAACATTCCACTGGCTCCTCCCGACCGTGCGGTAGGTGCGGAGGATATGATCGTACTGTTATTGGGTGTTTGAAACAGACCGAAGCCTGCACCACATAGTGCCAACCGCCAGATAATGCTGAGATCGGTTGATTCTGCGGTGAGTGTAGAGAGTGAAAAGAGCCCGGTTGCGAAAAGTATCATACCGATACTTCCCAGAATTCCCGGATGGATACGTTCAACAAGGTATCCGGCTGTAGGTGCGGTAATCAGAGTGGCAATAGGCCATGGGGTCAGTAGTAAACCAGTCATGACTTCACTGTGTCCCAACGTGTTTTGCAGGAAAAAAGGCAGGGAAACCATTGCCAGCATCTGTGCGGTAAACGAACAGATGGAAGTGCTGATGGATAAAGTGAAAATGGGTATTTTTAGTAAATCCAACGGCAAAAGAGGAGAGGATTGTCCTAATTGCCGACGTACGTAGTAGATGCCTACTATAACCAATATAACTATCTGAATGGCAATGTAGTCCATTCGCTCGTGATGAGCAAATCCGTCCATTGTATAAATAAGTAGTCCGAATGTAACTGCGTTGGCAATAGCACTTTTTATATCAAACTTGCGCTTGGAACGTTCTTCTTTCCGGGGTAGATATTTGTGTCCGAGTATCAGAGCTGTTAGTCCCAGAGGTATGTTGATGGCAAATAGCCAGTGCCATGAACTGACAGCAAGTATGGCACTTGCTATCGAAGGTCCTGCTGCTGCGGATATGGCAACTACCATTGCATTGATTCCCATTCCGCGTCCAATCTGGTTGCGCGGATAGATGGTACGTAATTGGGCTGTGTTCACGCTGGTAATGGCAGAGGCACTGAATCCCTGAAAGATACGTGCAAGTGTCAGTGTCCAGAATGAAGTAGACAGTGCGCAGATTAATGAGGTGATGCAAAAGAGCGCTATTCCCGAGAGATAAACGCGTCTGTATCCGTATATTTCTCCTAACGAAGAAAAGGATAATAATGAAATTACGATTGCCAGCTGGTATCCGTTCATAATCCATGTGATAACGGAAGGAGATACATCGAAGTCGTGTGAAAGAGTGGGCAATACGATATTTACAATATTAATATCAAGTACCGACATACAAAGCGCAAAAGATATGGCTACTACCGCCCATATCCGTCGCGGAAGGGGAAGGCCGTCTGTTTCTTCTGTGTCAGAAGCTTTTGGGGTAAGTGTTTGGTCCATAAACGAAAAATGCTTTAGTCTTGCAAATTAAACAAAACAAAAGCATTTTCAGTTGTTAGGATCAGTTGAATATAAGTTTTTTTAGCGGTGCAAGCGAATCACCCGTTGGTTGCTACTTCCTCTGAATTCCAGATGGGGCGAATAGAGTGCCTGGATGAAACGCCCTTCTACAAGTACATCAATATAAGGCAGGGCGGCTGCCAAACGAGGCTGTGCCTGTATTTCTTCATAGGTATATCCGGTGTAACACCAGATGTTTTGCCTGGTTTCTTCCTTTATTCGTTTCACTAATAAAAGAAAAGCTTCGGGATTAAAAAACGGATCGCCTCCCGAGAAGGTTACTCCGTCCAAGAGTGGATTCGCTTTTATTTCACGGATCATATCCATGATTCGTTCTTCTGTCAGCTCTTCACCGGCACATGGGTTCCAGCTCTCCGGGTTGTGACATCCCGGACAACAATGGCGGCATCCTGCCAGATAAATGGAATACCGGATGCCTTCACCATCTACTATCGTTTCCGGATAAGTGTATAGCAAGTTGAGAGTCTCCATTTTCAACTCTACAAGTGTTTTACTCTATCTTTTTCTTCTGCCCGTTTAGCCGAATTCCATGAACTTAAATCACCTGTCAGGTAGCCGGTGATGCGGCGCATACGCAAAATATTTTCGCTTTGGCATACCGGGCATTTGTCATAAATGACTCCCTTGTATCCACAGTTGTGACAGGTATCTACCGGGTGATTAATAGAACCATAGCCGATACCTTCGTCATACATAACCTTCACAATTTTAGCGATGGCACGTATATTTTTCTGTGCTTCACCATCCAGCTCTACGTAAGTGATGTGCCCTCCGCGCGTAATGGCATGGAAGGGGGCCTCACGTTTAATTTTTTCTACGATGCTGATGGGCTCTTTTACATCCACATGGAAAGAGTTTACGTAGTAATCATTATCAGTTACCCCTTCAATTTTGCCATATTTACGGCGGTCCATCCGGGTGAAACGTCCGGAAAGACCTTCGGCTGGAGTTGCCAGCACAGAATAGTTAAGGTTATATTTAGCTTTATATTCGTCTGCTACTTTATTCATTTCCATCACAGTCTCGTACAAAGTATTCCACGCTTTATCGCTGTGACCATGTCCTTTGCCATAGAGCGCTACCATGGCATTGTGTCCGCCAATGAAGCCAATACCTAATGTACCGCTGCGTAATACATCGCCCACCTCCTCATTCGGATTTAGGTTACCGCCCCCTTTCCATACGTCATTGCCCATCATAAATGGGAACTGGCGTGCCAGAGCAGTTCGCTGGTATTGATAACGGGCATAGAGCTGATCGGCTACTAAAGTGGCCATCTCACGTACCGATTCTAGGAAAATCTCTTTGGCTTTCATCTCAATGGCATCCGTATTACGCTTGTCTTCAATGATATTTTCTGCCTTAATGCGTGCCTCAATAGCTAAGCGGGGCATATTCAGAGTGGTGAATGAGAGATTTCCGCGTCCTAATGAAGATTTTTCTCCGACAACATTCTCAAATACGCGTGTACGACAACCCATTGTTGCCAATTCATAGCGATAACGTTTCGGATCGTTGGCATCCCACTTTTCATTTTGGTTGAACGGTGCATCCAGGAACATAAAATTGGGGAATAGTGCCTTGGCTGTTGTACGACAGGCTTTCAGAAAAAGGTCGAAGTTGGGAGCACTGAAAGTCATGCGCCCTTCCTCTGCTGCTTCAAAATCGCTCATTGCCTTTTGATAATCTTCTTCTGAGTAAGATACTCCGTTTTTCACCTTAAATATCTGAATGGGGAATACCGGTACTTCTCCGCGGGTACCGAGCCCTTCGATAGTGGCTGTCAGTAGTTCTTCAATCACCATGCGCCCTTCGGCAGAAGTATCTGTTCCGTAATTTATAGAACTGAATACCACCTGGTTGCCTCCACGTGAATGCATTGTGTTGAGGTTATGAATAAAGCCTTCCATAGCCTGGTGCGTATCTTTGCGAGTCTGAAAGTAAGCTTTTTCTATGACTCGTGCCAGATGTTCTTTGTCTATATTGATCTGCAGAGCGGTTAGCGCCATACGCAGTGTTTCGCGTTCCAGCTCACTGGTTTTGATAGAAGGAAGGTGTTCTTCTATTAATGCGCGGATCGCTTTTTCTTCTACAGCTGTGTTGCTTTCCATTGCAACGTAGAAACTGATGAATGAACTCAGGTGCTTGCGGAATGATTTGCTTACCCCCTTCGCCATAAAGAAGTCGAATGCAGGGATTGCTTGTCCGCCATGCTGCTCATTCTGGTTGGTCTGGAAGATGATAGTGGCGAGTGTTGCATAGCTTTGTATGCTTTGTGGAGTACGGATACTTCCGTTTTTGGTACGGAACCCGCGCTCGAAGAGGTCGTCCATATCATACTGAATACAGGTTGTCGTCTTTGTCGGATAATAATCCAGATCGTGGATGTGAATGTCGCCCAACTGGTGCGCTTCTGCAAATCGTTTGGGTAACAGGTATTTATATGTATAGTCTTTGGTCACTTCCGATGCAAAAGTCATCATCTGACCTGCCGGAGTGTGACTGCTCATATTTGCATTGCTCAGATTTACATCGTTTTTGTCAATGGCTACAATGCCATCCATTACGTGTTTCATTTGAGTTTTTTTATCACGCTCCGTATTACGCCATTCGCGGTAGATAATGTACTTTTTGGCTACTTCGGGCCGTACTTTCATTAATTCTTTTTCTACCAGATCCTGAATCTCTTCTACAGTAATAGTGGGATTGGAAAAACGGCTGATGACATTCATGGTAATATCAGCCACGAGCTGCTGCTCTTCGGTGATGCCGGAGGCATTGAACGCTTTGGTTATAGCGTTCTTAATTTTACTAATAGAGAAATCTTCTCTTTTACCATCGCGTTTGATGATACAAATTTCAGCGTAGTTCATAACTTTAACTCCCGAAAGCTTTGTTCAGTTGACAGTGGACAATTGACAGTTTTTGGGCTGACAAAAGGTTGTTGACGTTTGACAACTGAGTGGTTAATAAAAAAATGGGCGGCAATTAAAATCGGATAAACAGTAATCGCTCACTGCCAACTGTCAATTGTCAACTGTCAATTGTCAAGTGTCCATTGTTAATTGTCCATTGGTTCCGGTCGGTCTTCTGACTTATCCCTCCTTCGCACGCCTTCCCACGCATAAATCGCAGTGGCATAATGTGCGGATTCTCAGAGAATTACAGCAGCGGGTACTGTCGCCGATTTGCACAGCGTTCCCTTGTGACTAAACCTCTTTTTAGTTCCGGAACCGGGACAAAGATAAGAGATTTACTTATAGGTATAAAGGCTTTTAACATTAAATTTCGGGAAACTTTTCTTTTCTCCTGATACAGAAAGTTTTCCGTTTTGGAAAACTTTTAAGGTTTATAAGATCATCCAGATTGCTATAATATGGCCTACGCTACCTCCCAGGCAGAAGAGATGGAATACTGAATGCATATAAGGTTTACGAAGAGAATAGAATACTGCACCGATGATGTAAGAAGCACCTCCACCTATCAACCACCAGAAAGCAGGTGAGGCTCCCATCTCTGAAAGACAGTTCATTAGTGGTTTCAGGGCTATTAGGATAGCAGCACCCATTCCAATGTAACAACATGTTTCGAGGTTACTGTGTTCTTTCAGTTTCTTGAAACTCAGAATAAAACCTGCAAGTGCGGAGAGCCATACAAAGGTGAAGATTCCCCATCCCCATCCGCCGGCATGCCGCATCACCAATAGTGTGAATGGGGTATAAGTGCCTGCGATATGCAGGTAGATAGCTCCGTGGTCAAATTTACGCAACAATTCTTTTCTCGGTCCCGGCCTGGAAGCATGATACCAGGTTGAACTGATATAGGACGATAACATACCTGCCAGATAGACTGTAATGCAGGTAACTGCCCAATTCGGCTCACTACCGGTAGCCGCTTTTACCAGCAGGAAGTATCCTGCTACAACTCCCAGCAAAATTCCGGCAGCGTGACTGAGTGTATTAGCGAGTTCTTCGCCATGAGTATATCGATGATTATCCAATGTTGCACATTTTAGCTTTCGGCCGTAAAGGTACTCTATTTTTCTAAAATATTTTCCTGGTGGCAGTTTAAAAATGGATAATAAGGGTACTTGTTCATATCAGAATCTATTTACGATTGGACGATTTACGATGTACGATTGAAGTTACTCTTTTAAAAGCTTGTTTCAGCGCTGTCAAAAACGGAGTAATCCCAATCGTACATCGTAAATCGTCTAATCGTAAATAGATTCTGATATGAATAGTAACGAAGATTATGGGTATATCTTTTCGGTAGCGGAAGTATCCTTAAACGGCATCGTCACCGTTGCCCGGTGTCGTATTTTGTTTTTCTCAGAAAGGAACGTTTCTTTTCCCGGTGAGTAGTCTTGTTTTACATGTACATGTTTCACTGCTCCACATGTACATGTCGTGCTGTCCCACATGTGCATGTCGTACTGCTTTACATGTACATCTAAAACAACGTTGCACACCGAGGCATCATACGTTCCTCTATGAGGCAGAGCTTTATTGATACCGGAGAAAGAGACTGATGGTAATGACAAACACCATTTAGCACAAAATTGATTCTAATGAACTAAACTCACCATAGAATCACAGAATTTCACAGAGTTTCAATTAACCATCGCTTGGCGCACCTCCCCGTGCGGGAAGCACTTCTTTTTTTAAGATAATCTTGCTATTGTATTGTCCTGCTATCTGCTTGCGAAATTCAAGAAAATCTTTATAAGATTCTTTAGGGTAAATACCTTTATGCATTAATAAACGGTGTATAATATATATTTCCTTGCCTTTCACTTGTAAAGAAGAGCTAAAGGTGCCGAAATTGTTTTCCGCTTTATAGCTTTTGGGAAGAGATTCTATGGTATATCCTTCCGGTATCTGCAAAAGAATGCTGTCTGTATCCAGATAGCCGTAGTTGATATGGACATCCTGAATACGTTGTTTGAGTTCGGGCGTGATAAAACCCTTTCGAAAGATATTGGCAGGAATAAATAGTCGGTTACCTGTCTTGTTTCCATATTGCTCGGTATCCACCGCGTATTGCAGATCAATCTGAGGTATTGCAGTTTTTTTCTCGGTTATCTGTACATTACTTATGTTGGCTTGTACCAGATTGATATTAGAGCGCAAATGATCTTTTTGTCGGGCGGGTTCAAGGTGGGTAATGCCTCTCATGCTTTCATATTGGAAAAGACGGGAAGTTTCACAAGCCTTTACTTTTGCTCCTCCGGTAGGGGTAAGTGTGATTTGGGCAATTGTTGTTTGTGTGTTGAGTGAATCGGGGTAGGAGGGTAATCGGTGAAGTTTACCTCCGTCTGGTGTAACGAGGAGAGCATCGTGTCCGGCAATGTTACTGTGTATATATCCAAAAGGTAATTGCGGATTGGTACACTCCAGCCAAAGCGTATCTCCGGGGAGCGGAACTTGCAGGATGACATGGTTCATCTGATTGGCACTGGAAAAGTCGGGTAGTAGCCGTTCGTTGTCTGTGCTGATGGCAGTATATACAGAAGAGATGCCCAGTTCATTCAACATAGCACGGGTGTAGTTGGATAATCCTTTGCAATCGCCGAAACCTGCGCGGCAGACGTCGGCTGCTGCAATGGGCTGTAATCCTCCGATACCTAACTGGATACTCACATAACGCGTTGTGGTAGCCAGATAGTTGTAGATGGTTTGTACCTTTTCACGGGGAGTTGTACAATGGGCTGTTAATTCACGTAGTTTTGTTTTTATAGGTTCAGCCAGTTGGTCACGTCCCGTGAGTAAGCTGTTTTGCCATGCGCCATATGATTGCCAGGTACTCATATCTCCTTGTGTACCATCAAAGATAAATTGTCCCGGCGAAAAATAAATCCGGGGAATACGCTCGGATAGTGATGCGCCGAACGGTTCATATTCAAGGGCGGCTATTGGTCCTATAGATGCCTCTGTGAGGGTATTGCCGTCCGGGGTTGTTTTTTGTGTAATATCTGTCCGGATATTGATTGCCCGGTAGCGGGTAGGCATGTTTGGGGGAGTCCGGAGACTGTATACAGCCTTGACCACCGATTGATTGTACATTTTTTGAGGAACAAAATTCGGATAGGCTATCAGCCCGTCTTTGCATTTCACTTCCCATTCGTATTTTATCGTAAGCGGATAGCGTGGGAGGTTGCACTCGTAATAATAAGTATAGTCATCACTGGTTAGTCCCGAAGAGTATTCAGTCATTTGTAAGTCCGATTTCTTAATTTTGCGGATGACCTTGCCGGTCGGGTCTGTAATCTCTCCGGAGAATTTTCGCAGAGAACGAAACTTGTCACACATACAAAAGAAGTGTGCAGCGTCCCGTCCCTTTTCATTAAGAATGGTGATAGTATAACTTTCCTTTTGCAGAGCACTTGTTGCCGATTCACAGATAATCTCTGTGGTGGCGTTTTGCACGACGGAGTAGGCGTTGCGAGCAATGTCTACTTGCGCTCGCATAGCAAAAGGTACAAGCAAGAGTAACAGAATACTACTGTATAATTTGTTTCTTGTCATGATCGCTTTACAATTTTTTTAGTACTACTGTTTCATTATTCTTTTCTGCTATTACTTTCCAAAAGTGATGCAGCCCGGCATACTCTGCTGGTAGATAAAGCAATTTGCTGGAATTAAAGATATAATTGATTGTCAGCTTATTGCCTTGTACGGCAATGTTGTAGCGACACATGCCTTGTCCATCTTCAGTTTTTACCTGTAGTGCCTCAGGGAGTTCATCTACTACATATCCTTCGGGTATGGTCAGATTAACGGATAATGTGATTTGTTCTGTATAGGGATATTCCACAGGAAGCTTTCGTTCGGTTTGAGTGAAGGGATTCTTTTCTGTGTGCAGAAACACAAGCGGGTTCAAGTAAATGAAGTTGTCGTTGACGGTAGCTTGCTTTTCAAATATGATGGTTTCTTTGACTTGCGGAGAGAACTTGTTGATACCTTGCGTATTGAATACACTTATTCTTACGTCTTCTTTCGATGCCAGTTCGTTAACAAATTCTGTACTGTCTTTGGCTGTCTGATATTTTTTTCTGAAGGTAGAGGCATATTGTCCCATATAGCTTGTGTTACGGCTACCGTATATTTTACCATCCGGGCTGATAACTGCATTTACCATGGAGCGTAATTGATTTTTGCAGGTTTGACTCAAATCGACCCATCTGCTTTGGCGACCTTTTATTATTGCCCGTGCCCGGTTTACCATTAGCACGGGAGGGAGTACATTCAGGTAGCCATGGGTTACTGAACCGTCCAGATAGACAAGTGTACTGTCTGTATTGGCTATACCTACAATGAAGGTATTCAGTTTCTGTATGGTAGGATGTGCATAAGGGAGTACTCCCATGCTGCGGCGGCTCATAACTATCGGGAAGGAGGGAATGCCTGCATCCTTGAGCATGCTCATCAGGATGAAGTTGATTTCGGCATTGTTGCCTATACCTTCTTTTACTGTTTTTTTACTTTTACCTCCATAAAGTGCATATTCTTCGTTCCAGGATATTTTCTTTTTTAATAAAGTGTAAATAGCAGCTATTTTTTCTTCATTACTTTTTAAGTTATCTAAGTTTAAGGCAACCATCTCCTCCCGGTATGGATTCTGTATTTTAAGTTGTCCGCCAAATTCACTGTCATTCAGTAATGCTTCGTCTATGTTCTCCCAGGTTTGGGTAAATGATTTATAGAGTGCCCCCGGAAAATCGAGTCCACCCAATTCAAGATTGACCTGTGTACCGTAATCTTCTACGCACCAGACGTAATTATCGTCATGCAGACCCGGTAACTTGTTACCTTTGAAACACAAATGCCGTCCGTTACATTGAAATACTTGCCCTCCGATAACGAGATTGACTCCAACTGTTTCGTCCTCGGTTTGCAGTCGCTCCGTCCCGTGCATATCCAGGTTGAATTTAAAATATTCGGGCACGGTGATATCATATTCTGTATAATGAACAGGAATAGACTGTTGGGCATTCCAGTTATTTATATGGAAGTAGAAGTCGGACAATATCTTATATCTGTATTCGATGACGGTTCCCGGTTTTACGTTAGGAACAGAGAATTTAACTTGCATGTATTTATCATTGAGGCGTTCTTTAAAGATGAATTCGCGTTTCATTTTCGTACGTACCGTTTTGCCCTCCTCTATATTGTAGGCGAAAGCATCTATCTGACTTACTATCTCTTTCATGGAACTCCCTTTCTTGTCCTCATAATACGGTATGACAACATCGGCAAAGGATGTTCCTTCTGGTTTGAGTACTTTGATTTTAGTTTCATAAATGTAGTTGATCCGGAAGTCATTGTTGACAACATCATAGAAAACATTCGTCTTCTTGCATAGTACTACGGCTGCGGCCGTGGTGTCCGGTTCATAAACTGTCATTTTGAGTTCTTCGTTCGAGGGCTTTCCGAATTTCGTATTAACCTCCGGGACCGTTGTTTTTTGTCCAAAAACACCGCTTGCTATGAAACAGGTGATAACAATGAATAGTGTACGTTTCATTTCTTATATGTTTAAAGTTTTTTGAGTACAATGAGTGCATTGTTTTTTTCGGCAGTAGCGGCCCACAATGCTTGTAAATTAGGATATTCCGCCGGTTCAAAATGAAGCTGTTTCACTATAAACATATATTTCAGCCGAATGATTCTTTCCTCTTTTTCGATGTAGTAATGACAGCTTATCCCCTTCTTCTCGGTAATATATACCTGGCTTTTGGGAATTTCTTCTATTTGATATCCTTTAGGCAATATGAGGGTATTTGTTACGGTGTACATATAGGCTTGAGGCAAGTCTATGGGCATTACTCTATCTGCCTGTATAAAGGGATTTTTGCTGATATGGGTAAATAACATCGGATTGATATACAGGTATTCTTCGTTGGCATTGTCTGCTTTCCGGGTGAATTGTATAGCTTCATAAACAGAATTATTGACTGCATCAATCTCTTTATGTGTGTAATTTGTAATGTGGCAATCATTTTGGACTTCGTGTTTTCTGATGAAATCTATACTGTCTTTGGCCTGCTTATACTGATGGATACGGTCGAATGCAAAATGACCTGTACGTTTAATTTCTTGTGTTCCTGTGAGCAGCTGTTCGGGTGTCAACGTTGCACGGATTGTTATGCTAATTGTATTATTGGAGATTCGGGTAAGGTCTACCCACTTTTCCTGGTCACTTAACCTGTTGATAATCCGGGCTTTTTCTACCGTTAGTTTTTCGGGCAATACATTGGGGAAAACTTCCGGCATAGAACAGTCAAGATAGATAATCTTTTGCTTGTCAGTATGTATAGCCACTACAAAAGTGTTTAGTTTTTGTAGGGAAGGATAATGAATGGGGAGTCTTCCCGTATTGCGCATACGTAATACTACGGGCCATGCTTCAATACCACAATCACGCAACATATTTATAAAGATAAAATTAAGGTCGGCATTACTTCCTGTTCCTTTTTTTATCGTTTTTTTAAGATCGGGGCTATAGAGTTTATACTCTCCGTTCCATGTCATTTTTTGTTTTAGTAGTTTAAAGGTAGCTTCCACTCTCTTTTCAAATGGCATATCTGTTAGTTGTAACGCTGCCATTTCCTCATGGTAAGGATTAAACAGGAAAAGCTGCTGGCCGAAATCTTCAAAATCTTCTTTCAGTAAGAAGTTATCAATATCTTCCCAGGTTTGGGTATACGACTTATAATTTTCACCTTGTTTCACTCCTTGCAGATCAAAAGAAACACTTACCTTGTGGTCATTGCTACACCATATATATTCTTCGTCATCGGGTAGTGCCGGAAGATGGTGTGCGGTAAAGGTGAGTTCGCGTGCGTGTACCGAGAGAGTTTTTTTGACTTGTCCCAATCCTCCTAAAGTAGTATGTTCTATTGTGTATCCACCGTCTTTCTCCTTTACTTTTATCCGGTCTCTGCCTTGCATTTCGATGTTGAAGATAAAGATATTGGGTATCAGGATACTGTATTCACTGTATATTGTAGGAATTTCTGTTTGCATCACCCAGTCTTCCAGTTGAAGATAATAATCGGATGCCTGTTTATAACGATATTCAATTACAGTTCCTTCTTTTACGGCAGGTATGGAAAACTTGAGTTGCATATACCGTTCGTTGATGCGCTCTCGTACGATAAAGTTGTTTTTAGTGGCTGTCTTTACTCGTTTACCATTTTCCAGGTTGTGGGCATAAGCTTCCAGATCGTAGATATTATCTCTATTCTCTGAGGTTTGTTCCGGTGCATAATAGGGGATGTTAATGTCGGCATACTGTTTGCCTTCTGACTTTAGTATCTTTATTTTCACACTACGTTGTGTGATAAGTACGAATTCATTATTAATATATCTGTAATTGCTTTTCCCTATATCATATAATACAATGGCTGTTGCTGTGGTATCGGGTTCGTAAACAGTCATTTTGAGTTCATCATTCGATGGCTTTCCGAATTTCAGAGTCGGTTCTATCGTATGTCCGGAGATGTACGGATTGATGAAGAATAGTAGAAATAGTATAGTTCGTGTGCATTTCATAGCTATTTGTGTTTTTGTTAATATTGCAAATATATGTAAAAAGACATAATAACGGATCTTTTCAGTATCTTTTTTGTAAAAAAGGAATAAAAAGAAAAGGGATTGCTCGAAAAAAGAGCAATCCCTTTGTATGAATGCAGAGTCTGGCTATTATTATTTACACCAGGTGGCCGATCCATTCTTCGCGGTCGCCCGGGAGAAGATCAATTACGGGAATTTCAATCATTGTGTAACATCCTGGTTGTTGACGCATGGAAGCGCGGGCAACACAAACCAGAACCTGTGCTGTCAGGGCAGGGTTATTGATGCGCATATTGAATTCAAATAACTGATTTTGTGTTTTACCGGATACACCTTTACGGGTTAGGTTTACGCCGTGTCCCATGTCAAGAAGTGCGTCGACGTTAGGTACTTGTTGTACGTGAGTTTCGTCGTTTACAAAATAAGAGTCAGATTTGATCGCAGCAGCCACTTCATCAAACTTGTAGCCATCCTTCAGCTCGATGTATACCATACGGCGATGGATTCCGGTTCCGGTAGGAATAGTCATTGAAAGGGCAGCTTTTACACCGTCAATAGCTTTTACTGCCACGGTATGTCCCATGCTCATGCCCGGACCAAAGTTTGTATAAGTAATGCCTTTGGGAGCAATAGCTTCCAGCATAGTGCGTACAATGGAGTCGCTACCCGGATCCCAACCTGCTGAGATGATGGATACAGCTCCGTGTTCTTTTGCGGAAACACTGAGTTCACGGCGAAGCGCAGTAATACCTGTGTGAATATCGAAACTATCTACTGTATTGATTCCTAATGCTAAAATTTCTTTGGCGTATGTTTCTACGCTACGGGTAGGGGTACAAAGGATGGCTACATCTACTCCCTGCAGTTCTTTTATATCTTTTACTACGGCGTAATCATTTAGTTCGGTTGGCTTGTTCTCAGCTCCTGCACGGCGAACTACACCTGCTATTTCAAAGTCCGGGGCTACCTGGAGGGCTTCCAGTACATAACGGCCAATATTACCATAACCAACAATGGCTGCTCTAACTTTTTTCATTCTTTTATGGGTTTCGTTTAACATATTTCTTTCTTTATGCTGCAAAAATAATCATTTTTTCTGTTTCTGCCGGTGGAATGGTTGTTAAAGTTAGTTTTTGTTACTCAAGGTTAGTGAAGCACAATATTTGTCGTGCGCGTGCGTTAATAAAGTATTATGATAGAATACGTCAAAGGCGAGATTGCCGAACTTAGTCCGGCAACAGCAATAATCGATTGTAACGGTTTGGGGTATGCCGTGAATATTTCATTAAATACATACTCTGCAATTCAAGGGAAAAACACTTGTAAACTATATATTTATGAAGCCATTCGCGAAGATGCGTATGTGCTGTATGGCTTTGCTGACAAGCAGGAACGTGAACTCTTTTTGTTGTTGATCTCTGTATCGGGTATTGGGGGCAATACGGCACGAATGATTCTTTCGGCACTTTCGCCGTCGGAGTTAGTTAACGTTATCAGTACGGAGAATGCTAATTTGCTGAAGACTGTGAAGGGGATCGGATTGAAAACTGCACAGCGTGTGATTGTAGATTTAAAAGACAAAATAAAGACTGCTGCGCCAGTAGCAGGGGGAGGGCAGAATACTTTGCTGTCTGCCATGAATACGGAAATACAGGAAGAAGCTGTTGCTGCATTGACAATGCTTGGGTTTGCTGCGGCTCCCTCACAAAAGGTAGTACTTGCCATTTTGAAGGAAGAACCTGATGCTGCTGTAGAACAAGTGATAAAACTGGCCTTGAAGAGATTATGAAAATGATGTGCCAATATGCTAATGTATCGATGTGCCAATGTGCTGTGCTGTTATATCGCAGGCTCGTTGGCACATTGGCACATTGGCACATTGGCATGTTGGCACATTATTCCATTGTCATATTATTCTTATTTTTAGGTAGTTTGCCTGTTGCAGCGCAGATACTGCAACCTATGCCCATTGTTGAGGAAAAGGTAGAATATGATGCATTGACCAACCGTTATTTGATCCGTACTATTATCGGCGGGCAGGAAATGGACGTTCCTATCATAATGACTCCCGCTGAGTACTTAGACTGGAGTATGAAACGCTCCATGCAGAATTACTACCGTCAGCGTAATGACTCCGTATTTTCTAAGGGAAAAGAGGAGTTTGACTTTACGAATATGAAATTTAATCTTGGTCCGGCTGAAAAAATATTTGGCCCGGGTGGTGTTCAGATTCGTACTCAGGGAAGTGCAGAACTCAGTTTTGGAGTAAAGTACAACAATGTTCAGAACCCTACTTTGCCTGAAAGTATGCGTAAAACCTGGGGATTTGATTTTGATGAGAAAATTAATATTAATGTCAACGGTAAGGTAGGGGATAAGGTAAACCTTGACATGAATTATAATACGGACGCTACTTTTGACTTCGACAGTAAAAAACTGAAACTGAAATATGAGGGTAAAGAGGATGAGATAATAAAACTGCTTGAAGCGGGTAACGTGAGTATGACTACCGGCAACTCGTTGATACGTGGTGCTACTTCTTTGTTTGGTGTACGTGCCGATTTGCAGTTTGGAAAGTTAAAGTTGCAAACAGTGATCAGCCAGCAGGAGAGTGAATCAAAAACCGTTAATAGTAAAGGAGGGGCACAGACCATTCCTTTTGATTTCTCAGCAGATGAATATGATGAGAACCGGCACTTCTTTCTGGCACACTATTTTCGCGATACGTATGACCATAATATGGCACAATTACCTAATATTCTTTCCGGAGTGAAAATTAACCGGGTTGAGGTTTGGGTAACGAATAAGCGAGGTAATTATGAGAATCCGCGTAATATTGTAGCTTTTACGGATTTAGGAGAGTCTCAAGCCTATATTAGTAAGGGAGCTCCGTGGATCGCGATCTCTAAGGACACTCTTCCACCTGCTAATGGTGATAATAATCTTTATCAGCAGATGACAAGCACCTATAGTGCTGCACGTAATATAAGTGCGGTAAATTCTGTCATAGGAGCTATAGACGGGATGGAAAGCGGCATGAACTATGAAAAGATAGAGACGGCCCGGTTGTTGACTTCCTCGGAGTATACAGTGAATACTACTTTAGGTTACATCTCTTTAAAACAGACTTTACAATCAGATGAAGTACTTGCTGTAGCTTTTGATTATACCATTAATGGAAAGACCTATCAGGTCGGTGAATTTTCATCCGATATCAAAGAAACATCCGACTGTCTTTTCGTTAAACTGCTAAAAAATACTTCCAACTCTCCGGATGCTGCTTGCTGGGACCTGATGATGAAGAACGTTTACTCACTGAATGCTTATCAGGTACAGAAAGAAAAATTTACATTAAATATCACTTATCTGAGTGACACCACCGGAGTTTATTTACGTTATATTCCGGAGGGTAAGATCAATAAGATACCTTTACTTAAAGTAATGAATCTGGATCGCTTGAATAGTAAGAATCAGCTAGGAGGTGACGGCTTTTTCGATTTTGTGGAGGGATATACGGTCAATGCACAGAATGGCCGTATCTTTTTTCCGGTAGTAGAGCCTTTTGGATCGTATCTGGAGACAAAATTTGATAACCCGAGCATTGCTAAGAAATATGTTTTCAAGGAATTATATGACTCTACTCTTACCGTAGCGCGTCAGTTGGCTGAGAAGAATAAATTCCGTTTACAAGGTGAATATCGTGCTTCGTCTGCCAATGAAATACGTCTTGGTTCGATGAATGTGCCACGGGGATCAGTACGTGTTACGGCCGGTGGACGGACACTGACTGAAAATTCCGACTATTCGGTCGATTATACAATGGGAGTAGTTACGATTCTCAATCAGAGTATCATTGATGCCGGAACTCCTATCAGTGTAAATCTCGAAAGTAATACGTCTTATAATATGCAGCGTAAGACAATGTTGGGATTGAACTTTACGTATGATTTTTCGCCTGATTTCCAGTTCGGAGGTACTGTGATGTATCTGAAAGAGAAACCGCTGACTACCAAAGTGGCTATGGGAGACGAACCTATATCGAACACCTTGTGGGGGTTGAATGCCTCCTGGAAACGTGAAAGCCAATGGTTAACTAATATGGTAGATAAGTTACCGTTTGTGGAGGCTACTGCTCCTTCCAATATTAATCTCGGATTGGAATTTGCTCAGCTTCTTCCGGGACATGGGGGAGGATTGCAGGACAATTCTTCTTATATAGATGATTTTGAGAGTGCACAAAGTGGTATCGATTTGCATCAGCCTTTGTATTGGCAACTCTCTTCTACGCCCTTTAAGGCAACGGGACCAGATAATCTAGAATTGTTTCCCGAATCGAGATTGTCTGATAGTATTCCTTATGGAAAGAATCGTGCTTTATTGGCATGGTATCATATCGACGGATTATTTACGCGCCGTAACTCTTCACTTACTCCGACACATATTAAGAATGACCTCGATCAACTCTCGAATCATTATGTCCGTGAGGTGTACGAATCTGAGTTGTATCCCAAAAAGGAGCTGAATAATATGGAAGCATCTACTATGTCTATATTGAATGTGGCTTACTACCCTCAGGAACGTGGTCCTTACAATCTGGACAGAGACCTTGACGAAAATGGTAACTTGCTGGAGCCGGAAAAGCGGTGGGGAGGTATGATGCGTAAGATTGAAACAACCGATTTTGAGAAGGCCAATATTGAATATGTTGAATTTTGGTTGCTCGATCCTTTCATTTATGCAGATGGAGATGAACCGGGAGCGGATAATACACGTAGAAAGAACGCCCGAAGTACAACAGAGGGCGGATATCTGTATCTTAACTTGGGAGATGTATCTGAGGATATCTTGAAAGATGGTAGGAAGTTTTTTGAAAATGGTTTGCCTATTGATGGTGATGAATCAAAAGTAGACTATACAAACTGGGGGCGTGTTCCTAAAGATCGTAGCCTTGTATATGCTTTTGATAATACGGCAGGAGCACGCAAAAAGCAGGATGTCGGATTGAATGGACTTTCGGTAGAAGATGAACGTGCTTATCCTACTTATGTTAAGTATTTGGAAGAAATCCGGCCAAAGTTGAATGCTTCTGTTTTTGAAAAGTTCTACGAGTCGCCTGCAGGTGATAAATATCATTATTTCCGGGGTTCCGATTACGATGCTGAGGAGAAGAGCATTCTCGAACGTTATAAATATATCAATAATACCGAAGGGAACTCGGCTGCTAATGAAGATTCTCCTGAGGGGTATCCGACAGCTGCTAAGACTTCTCCTGATATAGAAGATATTAATCAGGATAATACACTTTCGGAAACAGAAAAATATTTCCAGTATCGTATTCATCTGACTCCTTCTGAATTGAAAGTGGGTACGAACAATATTACCGATAAGCGTGTCACTAAAGTGAAATTGCGTAACGGCCAAACGGAAGAGGTGACTTGGTATCAGTTTAAAGTGCCTGTGCGTAGCGGTACACCCGTTGGAAGTATCAGAGATTTCAAGTCGATACGGTTTATGCGTATGTTCCTTACCGGGTTCTCTAAACCTGTGATTTTGCGTTTTGCCACTCTCGAACTGGTGCGTGGTGATTGGCGTACGTATACAGATCCGTTGTACAATCTTCAGAATCCTGCACCTACAGTGACAGGTACCTTGGATGTTTCAACCGTTAATATTGAAGAGAATGGGGATAAGACACCTATTAACTATGTGATGCCTCCGGGTATTAGTCGTGTTATTGATCCGGGACAACCACAGTTGCGTCAGCAAAATGAACAGGCTATGAGCTTGAAAGTTGAAAACCTTGCGCCGGGTGATGCACGTGCTGTTTACAAAAATTCTACGATGGATATGCGCCAGTACCGTCGGTTGAAGATGTTTACTCACGCCGGAGCCTTAACAGGGGATGTGACTGACCCTAAAGACGGAGAATTATCTGTTTTCATTCGTCTGGGTTCCGATTATAGTTCTAACTTTTATGAGTATGAAATCCCGTTGAAGCTAACTCCGGCAGGCAATTATAATGGGGATTCAGATGTTGATAAACTGATAGTATGGCCTAAAGACAATATGCTGGATATTGCACTTTCTGTGTTTACTGATATAAAGAAGAAGCGCAACCAAACAAAGAATAATTCGCTTTCGGGGGTAAGTTATGGAAAGCTTTATTCTGAATATGACCCCGACAAACCTGCCAATAAGGTAAGTATCATAGGTAATCCGTCACTTGCAGAGGTGAAGACGATGATGATTGGCGTGCGCAATAATTCACGTGCCAAGAAGTCGGCAGAAATCTGGGTAAACGAATTGCGTCTGTCCGATTTTGACGAAGAGGGTGGCTGGGCAGCACAGGGAAATATGAATGTGCAGTTGTCGGATCTTGGAAGTATCAGTATGGCGGGACATGTAGAGACTGCCGGTTTTGGTGGACTGGAACAGAGTGTAAGCGAACGTCGCCTGGATGATTATTATCAATATCAGTTTACTACTACGTTTGAGTTGGGACGTTTTTTCCCGAAGGCTGTGAAACTTAGCGCACCGGTCTATTTTTCATATTCCCGTGAAAAGACTTCTCCCAAATATAATCCGTTGGATCAGGATATGCTGTTGAAAGATGCGCTGGATGCTTTGTCTACAAATGCCGAACGAGATTCATTACGTAATATCGCTAATACGATAACGACCTATAAGAATTTTAGTTTGAGTAATATGCGTGTGGGAGTTACCAGTAAGAATCCGATGCCTTATGATCCGGGGAACTTCACAATGAGCTATAGTCGCACGAACAGACATAATCAGGGTAGTACCACTGTTTATGAGAACGAAACGGACTGGCGAGGGGCACTTTCTTACAATTATGCCCCTGTATATAAAGCCTGGGAACCGTTCAAAGGACTAAAGAGTAAATCAAAATGGATGAAGTTCGTTAAAGAACTCAATTTAAGCTATCTGCCGCAGAATATTTCTTTCAATACGGACATGAACCGGCATTATTATGAACTTCAGTTGCGTGATATGGAGAACCTGAGTGATCCGGCAGAAATACCAGTGAGTGTGGCAAAGGATTTTCTTTGGAATCGTGACTTCTCTTTGCGTTGGGATCTGACTAAAAATCTTCGTATGAACTTTACATCAGCTACTCATGCTGAAATAGAAGAACCCTACGGAGTAGTGAACAGAACGCTTGATCCGGATGAATATGAAGCAAAGAAAGATACAATACGGCGTAGTCTGCTTAGTTTCGGACGTCCGATTGATTATCAACAGACATTTAATGCTACGTATAAATTGCCGTTTGATAAGTTCCCTGTTACAGATTGGATGACAGCAGATACGCGTTTCAATTCTTCTTATAGTTGGGATCGCGGTGTTTCTTTATCTGATGGTAAAGCGATGGGGAATACAATTGCAAACCAACGGACTTTTGATGTGAATGGACGTCTCAATCTGGAGACTTTATATAATAAGGTACCTTTTCTTAAAGAGACTAACCGCCGTTTTGCTACTACCTCTTCGACGCGTCGTCCCAACAACCGGCAGAAAGCAAAACCTAAACGGTATGAGAAAGAGATACAGTTGAAGAAAGATACTACTATAACGGTTCGTCACAGTTTAGGCTCGAAAAAGCCTAAGGTTTCAGCACTGACGGTTGATGGTGATCGCTATCCTATCCGCTATAAGGTGATAGATGCTAATACGATCCGTATTGAAACCAGAGACAGTGTCCGGGTGAAACTGACGGCTATCCAAGGGCCGAAACCGGAGGATAATCCCTGGTATAAAATAGCGCAATCGGCAGCACGTGTCGCTATGATGGTGCGTAATGTAAGTATTACATATAAGAATACATATGCTATGACTTTGCCGGGTTTCCAGCCCGAAATAGGGGATATGCTTGGACAAACGAGAGGGAGTTCCGGTTTTGCTCCCGGTCTTGATTTTGCTTTTGGTATGACAGGTGGAGATTATATTGATAAGGCAATCCGGAATAACTGGCTTATTCAGAATAACTCTAATATAGAGCCTGCCACTACTAATGCTCAGGAAGATCTACAGATACGCATGACTTTGGAGCCTCTGCGTGATTTGAAGATAGACCTTAATGCAGGGCGTACGCGCAATGACTCCCGCTCCATACAATTTATGTACGATGGAATGCCTGAAGTACGGAGTGGTAACTTTAATATGACTGTTATAACGATTGGTAGTTCTTTTGAACGTCATAATCCATCCAATGGATATACTTCGTCTTCTTTCAATCGTTTCTTAGGAAATTTGGATGTGATTCAAAAGAGAATAGAACAATTGTATCAAGGTGTTTCCCTTCCGGGAATGGAGCATTATCCGCAGACTTTTAATAGTATTAGTAAATACAATACGAGTGTGATGATACCTGCTTTCCTGGCGGCTTATACGGGTAGGGATGCGGGTAAAAGCTCGTTGGATATTTTCCCGGGAATACTCTCGATGATGCCTAACTGGCGTATAACTTATAGCGGACTGAGTAAACTTGAGTTTTTCAAAAAGTACTTCAAGAGTGTGACCCTGACCCATGGTTATCGTAGTACTTATAGTGTGGGTAGTTATAGTACTTTCCAAAGTTTCCATAGTTATATGGGCGATCTGGGATTTGTAGACGATGTACAAACAGGTATCCCTGTTCCTTCATCTATATACGATGTTTCAGCTGTTTCTATCAATGAACAATTCTCTCCTTTATTTGGAGTAGATGTCACTTTTAAAAATGGTATTACTACCAAAGTGGAGTATAAGACTACGCGTATTCTGAATCTTAGCCTTGCTGCCAATCAGGTAGTAGAGAGTGGAACGAAGGATTTTGTGGTAGGCATGGGTTATAAAATTATGGGACTGGAACTCTTCCCCGGGCGTAATACGAAGAACTCTAAGAATAAAATAAGTAATGACCTTGCTTTGCGTGCGGATGTATCCTTCCGTAATCAGTTTGCACTTTGCCGGGATATTCAGCAAGTCACTACGCAGGCTACCAGTGGTAACAAAGCACTCAAGATATCTTTTTCTGCGGATTATACGCTCAGCCGCTTACTTAGTGTGAGTCTTTATTATGACCGTCAGAAGAATACCCCGCTTGTGTCTGCTTCCTCTTATCCGGTTACCAGTGCTGACTTCGGTATGCGTCTGAAGTTCTCACTCACGCGATAGTATGTTTTGAAAATCATTACCTTTATCTACGTAAAAAATAAACGTATAGTATGATAAAAAATAAAAAGATACCAATGGCCTTATGGCTACGGAGCCATTCCCGTACAAGGGTTACCTCTACTGACGGATGGTATCTGCGATTTGCTGATGAGCTTTTTTTACTGATCGCCTCTTCCCGGTTGTATGCAGATAAAACACCGGAAGAGGTACAAAATGCCGCTATCCTGCTTACTGTATATTTGGAAGACAGTATTGCGAATGATGGTGGTTGGAGACGTTTTAGTGATTTATGTTATAAGTTATATGGTCGTAATCTCCCTTTTTATGAAATTCCGGCAGATTATGTCTCTGATGAGATAAATGAAGTGGATATTGCTTTTGTACTGTGGAAACTTAATTCAAATGATGGTGATGAAGTAGTCATTGCCAATCCTTTTGATGAAAAGATATTAGAATTGGCAAATAATGTATATGAGGCAATGGATGTTGTTTTTGAACAAGCGCCAATTTGTGAAATTCCTTCCGATGACTGGGTATTGCCTTCTGAGCAATTGTTGAAGGAAAGAACAGAAATACCTTCTATACAGACGGATACGGTCTTGCCGGAAAGCGTGAGATTATTTCTGACTGCTACGGGAGGAGAGCAACTTATGTATTTCTCGCATTATGAACAGATGGAGGCTTTTTTTGTGGAACATTTGCACTGGATGCGGACAGATATACCGAATAAGCTGGATGCGGAGTTTGGTAATACGGTTGTTTTTGCCAATCCCAAAGGAATTCTCGTAGCACCTGGTGTGGCATGGTTCTTTTGTGATGAGCGTAATGAAGTGGCATATGATAAGGAAATGGCTGTGAAAGAGGGCTACAAGTTGTTTACGGATAAGGGGTATTGCCCATTTGATTTGTTGAAATATGGTGTAGAACAGAATTTGTTCCCTGATATCCGGTTGCCTTTTGAGAATGGAAAAGAGATATTAGGAAAGAACTGGGATTTTATTGCCCGTTACTTTCTGGGTGAATATTATGAAGGAACCTAACTATGACGATAAGAAATAATAATACCCGTTCAGGTGTTTCCCGCTCTAAAAGTAGCGGAAAAACTAAGTCTACCGGGAAGCGAATTGGAAAGTCGAAACCCGCTAAGGCGAATAATCAACTGAATAGACGGGTAAAATGATGTACTAAACCGGGAATTGTGTTAAAAGTTATATGAAACAAGGAATGGCGGACCCTATGTCCGGCACTCCTTGTTGAAACAATTAAGAGAGAGAGTATTTGTTTATTAATCAGCTTTTAGAGTAACAATAAGTGGAGTTGTGTTTTCTACTTTTACTTTAGCCGTTTTCATATCAATATAGCTGATAGAAAGAGTTGAATTTTTAGGGGCATCCAATACGAAAGTTCCATCACGGTCTGCCACAGTACCGGTGGTGGTTCCTTCAATAAGTACACAGGCACCTACTACAGGGTTGCCGCTTGTGTCTTGTACTTTACCTGCTATTCTGATCTTTCCGTCAGAGGGTATATTTACGCTTTGAGCTTCTCCGCGAATCCCACGGATGCGTATTCCTGTATCATTTGGTCTGGTTACTATTCTTACTTCCTTTTTTCCGGATACATCCAAGACTTTTAATCCATATATGCTACCTTTCTCTGGACGGAGTGCCTGGATTTCTGTAGCAGAAACAGGTTTGTCATTCAGAAAATAGGAAACGTCTTTAGCTTTCACATTATTTTCTTGATAGAGGGCATCTAATCTTTCACCCAGAGTTTTTGCTAATTTTTCTTTTTGGGACTCGTATTTTTCTTTGGTTTTCAAAGTTATCAGAATAACACCATTCGCTCCGCGTGCACCATAAATGGCAGTTGCCGAGGCATCTTTCAGTACGGAAATAGATTCTATCCAGTCCGGATTTATCGCATTCATCATATTATTACTGATTTCTTTGCCATCTACGATGATGAGTGGATAGTCTGTTTTTTCAATAGGAAAGCTTTCTTTAATGGCAGATGAAGTACTCCCGTCCAAGCGGAATGCTATAGGGAGAGTGTACTGGGTAGCTACTGCTTTGCTTTTTCCTTTCTCGTCTGTTTTCTTGCCGGGGGTCCATTGCGGCATATTCTCTATTAACCGGAGGGCTTCTGTATCTAAGGAAGGATCTACGCTACGTGCGATTTTAGGAGAAGTCACTTTCCCTTTTTCATCTATTACAAATTGTACGATAACGCGCCCTTGTGTGCCTTTCTCTTTGGCTTCGGCCGGATATTTCATATTCTTATCCAGATACTCTTTAAGGGCTTCTGTACCACCAGGAAACTTTGGCATTTCCTCCATATCTGACAGGACGTCTTCTTTGGAGGGAATAGTAACGATAGCGGCCTCTCTTCGTGTTGTTTTCACGGTATCCTTCACGGTAATAGGTACTGGAATAACTGTTGGATTTACTACGCTACTCTCAGCAGAAGGAATATTTTCTGCCACTTTCGTTTCTACAATTGCTGTCAAATCATTAACTTTGACGGCAGAAATCTCTGCAGCTTTTTCAGAGATCTCGGGACGGGCAAAGGCTGTTACTGTAATGGCTGCCAGTGGGAGTACATACAGATACTTTAAGCGTGCCCATGGATTGGATTTTTCTTTTAACATCATAGTGATACGTTTTTTAAGTGTACTGTGATTAAAGCTGTTGGCCATAGAGTAGAGCCTTGTGCCGACAGCTTTTTTAATTAATAATAGTTGATATTGTTTTGCATCGACGCCTTCTTTAATAACCGTTTCGTCTGCTTCATATTCATGAATGTTTTGCAGTTCCTGTTTCAGCAGCCAGGCTGCGGGATTAAACCATTGGAAGAATATGCAGACGTCTGCTATCAGTAAATCGATAGAATGACGGTTGCGGATGTGTGCTGTTTCGTGGATGAGTATTTCACGCCCGTTTTCCTCGAGATCAGCACGGGAGATAACGATATATTTCATCCAGCTAAAAGGGGCTATCTCCTTATTATGTGTGATAACTTGTATGCCGGAGTGATATTTTTTCTTTTTACCCGAACGGAGCAGTAGTAATAGCCGGGTAAGTGAATAGAAATTTCGGCAGGCAAAAAACAAAATACCTGCAAAATAAATAATTAATCCTATCTGTATGCCCGAGAGAGTACTGCTATGAGCCTCTACCGGAGTAGTGACACTGGCTGTGTCCTGATAGAAATTTGCCATTATCAGAAGTTGTTCGAGGGTGAGCATCGTTTTTGCCATTTCGGTGTGCTGGGTAGTAGTGACCTCAATCAGAGGAATGAGCAATGATAGGAGTAGAATCCCGAGCAGGGCAACCCTGTTGAAGCGGTGAAAGGTTTCTTTGCTTAGCAATAGTTTGTAGAATAGGTAGAACAATGCCAGGCAAATAGCCGATTTGAGTATGTAGGCAAAAAAGAGTCCCATAGTATTCGTTTTTTATTTGTTTGCTCGTTCTACTTCGTCAATGAGCTGCCTGAGATCATCAAGAGAGATATCTTCTTCCTTGACCAGTGAAGATACGGCACTAAGGTAAGAGTTATTGAAATATTTACTAATGACATTTTTTAAAGTACCCTTACGGAAAGCTTCTTCACTGACGATAGCGTAATATTGATAGGTATTGCCATAAGTATTGTGTGCAAGAAAACCTTTATCCTCCAGTCCGCGGACAATGGTGGACAGTGTATTGAAATGTGGCTTCGGTTCATTATAGAAAGCCAGCATCTCTTTTACAAACAAAGGGCCTTTTTCCCAGAAAAAACCCATGATCTCTTCTTCTTTCGCTGTTAGTCCTTTCATAACTTTATCTATGTTTAAGACAAAGAACGAAAAGTTTTAGTTCATAAACTAATTTTTGTAGTTAATAAAAACTAAAGAGATGATTTATACAGGGAGTTTGTTTAAACAACTTGTATTTTATGTATTTTCCTCTTCTTCTTGTTCCGGTTTTGGATTCTTAGATTTTTTGACTCGTCCACTTTTCTTCAACGCTTCGGCAATGATCCATTGAAGCTGGCCGTTCGTGCTACGAAACTCATCGGCTGCCCATTTTTCAATGGCATCCATTGTTTCGGCATCTACGCGCAGAACGAAACTTTTAGTTGAAGATTCTTTTTTAGCCACGGTACTTATTCCTGTTTTTATGTCCTACGCCCCATCATCAATGTCTGATAATGAGGCGCAGAGAGATTTATTATTTTATTATTCAAACACTCTGTTTGCAGCATTAGTGGTATTTGCTACGAAATTCATTCTGATTAATGATTCAATGTTCCGGTATTTACTACTGGTTGGGCAGCCTCATCAGCGCAGAGTACAACAAGCAGGTTACTCACCATTGCTGCTTTCTTGTCTTCATCCAGTTCAACAATTTCCTCCTCCGAAAGTTTATGAAGTGCCATTTTTACCATAGAAACGGCTCCTTCTACTATTTTTTCTCTTGCACTGATAATGGCTGACGCTTGTTGACGGCGTAGCATGACTGCAGCAATTTCGGGAGCATAGGCAAGGTAGTTGATACGAGCTTCAACAACCTCCATTCCTGCCATAGCGAGCCGTTCGTTGAGTTTTTGCTCCAGTTGTTCGTTGATTTCTTCACCTCCGGAGCGTAGGGTAAGTTCTTCGACGTTGGATTCACTATCGTCATAGGCGTATTGTCCGGCTACCTGTCGGAGAGCGGCATCACTCTGTATCATCACGAAATTCTCAAAGGCATTCATACGACTGGCTACAGCATTACTACCGGTTGCCACGTTGGCCATGGTTTGAGAGTCTATCTCAAACATGGCTTTATAGGTATCTTTTAATTTCCATACAAGTACCAGTCCGATAAGAATTGGATTGCCGATTTTATCATTTACTTTGATAGGTTCTATGTCAAGGTTACGAGCGCGGAGAGAAAGCTTTTTTGCATCCAGGAAAGGATTCATCCAAAAGAAACCGGTTTCTTTGAATGTACCTTTGTATTTGCCGAAGAAAACCATAGTACGGGCTTCGTTTGGTTCTAGGCGATTGAATCCAGGTATAAAAAGCATGGAAATGAGGATTCCCAAAAGTCCTACAGTGACAGTGAAACCATTGGGACGAGTAATGAGAAAGAACGAAGCAATACTTACTCCTAATAATAAAGCAATAATAAACAGCATGGCAAAACCATTCATTTTAAAGCCAGTGAAAAGAGTTTCTTTTGTTTCCATAAGTCGTGATTTTAGTGATATCATTTTGATATCACAAATATATCATTTATTTTTTGATATAAGCGATGGAAAAGGAAGATATTCTTATATGTATTAATGTTTTTTATGAAGAGGGGTTATAATAACGTAGTTAACTCGTTTTTGAATAGAAATAATATTCAAATTCTTTGTTTAATCACAAAAAAAACATTATATTGGGGGGCAAACCCATAAAATTCAGCTCTTATGAAAACAAAACTTGATTTCTACCATATGACTCCTTTTTATGAGCTTAATTATTTTATAGCGTTTTTTGTTAAGTTATATAAACGTATTCAATGTCGTAGAGACCGGAGAGAAAATCGAATGAAAGATGAACTTGTTTGATTCATTGGGCTTTGAATAAAACTTAATACAGGCTTCTATATTTAGTATATAAAAATTCCACAGACTAATATTTTCTCACAATAAGTGAAATAAAATATTAGTCTGTGGAAAACGATATAATCCGTAGAATCTCTCAGGCAGGGTTATGCCAATGCCTGGCTGATATCGGTTAGTAAGTCTTCTGCACTTTCAAGCCCGACCGAGAGGCGGATTGTTTTTGGACTGACATCCATGCTTTGGCGTTGTTCTTCGGTGAAAGAACCGTAGATAGTGCTGGCCGGATGAATGGCAAGTGTTTTATTATCAAATAAATTGGTTGCCCGCCGAATGAGGTGCAAGCGATTCATAAAACGGAAGCAGGTTTCGCGTGATGCAAGGTCAAATGTAAGCATAGCACTGGGATAAGCGCCAAACTGTTTCATACTTAATTGATAAAACGGATTGGATTCGAGCCCGGTATAGTTAACCGCTTCCACTTGAGGCAGGGTTTGCAGGCGTTGTGCTAACTGTAGGCAAGTGGCAGCCTGCCGTGCATAGCGTACTTCCATTGTTTCGATACCTAACGTCTGCATATAAGCAACCTGGGGAGTCATGTATGCACCTAAATTACGGTGGATTTCCTTACGTAACTTCGCAGTAAAGGTAGAAGTACCAAACTGATCTGTCATGGAACGAAGTTTCTTCGAGTTCCTCCAGTCGAAGGTGCCATAATCGAGAATAAGGCCACCCAGACTGGTGGCTCCGCCAGAAATGTATTTGGTACTGGAAACAATCTCGATATCTACCCCGAATTCATTGGCATGAAAGATGTGAAACGGCACAACAGTAGTATCTGCTATCAAAGGAGCACCCATCTGGTGTGCTATGCCGGAGAGTACTTTTAAATCGGCTACTTCAAGCTGGGGATTGGTGATAACTTCAAGAAAGATGGCGCAGGTGTTTTCATCAACCTGAGCACGAACAGCTTCGGGGTTTGTAAGGTCGCAAAAGCGAACTTCGACTCCGAATGCAGCGAGCGTACTTTTAAAAAATGAATAAGTATTGCCGAAAAGGTGGGCGGAAGTAACAATGTTGGCTCCTGCTTGTGCCAATGTGAAAAAGATATTGCTGATAGCCGCCATACCGGAATTCAATGCTGTGACGCTCAGCGCACCTGTGATTGTTTGAATACGTTTCTCAAAATACTGAACGGTGGGATTGGTTATTCGCGAATATGCATGATCTGCCGTACGTCCGCAAAAAGCTTCCTCCATAGCTTCCGCCGTATCAAATTCATAAGCAGCGGTATTATATACCGGCATGGAGAGTGAATGATAAGCATCTTCTTTATCAAAAGGAGTATGCAGAAGTTCCGCTTCAAAGCTGTTCTTATTCATTTTGTCTTTAGTAATTAATTCTCTGTTTATTATTGTTTATCGGTTGTCACATGCTTCTTTCAATTGTTTTAATGCTTTTTCGAGCACACTGCGCGGGCAGGCTACATTGAGTCGCATGAAACCTTCACCTTCTTTACCAAACATAGTTCCGTCGTTTAGTGCAAGATGTGCACCGTCCACAAAAAGGTTTACCAACTCTTTTTGATTCAGTTCCAACGTTCTGCAATCAAGAAAAACGAGGTAAGAAGCCTGTGGACGAATCATTTTAATATCCGGAATATATTCGCTAAGAAAGGCATCTGTGAAATCGATATTCGACTGAATATAGGCAAGAACCTGATCGAGCCATTCGGTACCGTTACTATAGGCGGCAGCTACACTAAGATAAGCGAACAAGTGTCCTTCGCTAAGCTCGCTTGCCTCCATGTATTCCTGAAAACAGCGACATATCTCTTTGTTCTCAATGATGCAGTACGAACTTGCCAGTCCCGGCATATTAAATGCTTTGCTGGGAGACATAAACACGAGTGAATTTTGACGTGCTTTCTCTGACACAAGTGCAAAAGTGATATGCTGATACGGTGGTAGGGTCAGATCGGCATGAATTTCGTCAGAGATGACGAGCGTCTTGCTTTCATAGCATATTTCAGCTATCTGTTCCAGTTCTTCCCGTGTCCATACACGACCTCCGGGGTTGTGCGGATTACTAAGAATCAATAGCTTGCATCCCTGTATGTCTTTACGGAAACGGTCAAAGTCAATATAATACTGTCCGTCACGAAGTACCAACGGACTATACACCACTTCACGCTTATTTTTCTCTGTTACCAGAAAAAAAGGATGGTATACAGGCGGCATCACCATTACTTTATCGCCCTTCTCTGTGAAACATTGTATGGCAAATGCCAATCCACGGACAATACCCGGCATAAAAGTCAGTTCTTCACGCTTAACTTTCCAGCCATGGCGATTCTGCAACCAATTGATAATGGAAGTATACCACTCTTCGCAGGCAAAAGTATAACCCAGCACTTCGTGTTCCAACCGTTTTCTCAAAGCTTCTATTACGAATGGCGGAGTACGGAAATCCATATCCGCTACCCACATAGGGAGCAGATCATTACGTCCCCAACGTTCGCTCACGGCATCCCACTTTACGGATTCCGTTCCGCGACGGTCTATTATTTCATCAAAATTATATTTCATCTTAATATTCTGTTTTAGTACTAATATGCTTGCAAATGTACAATTCATCTGTTGCATAATGAAAACAGAAGTAAGAAAATTAATCCGGAAAGAAAAAAATACCACAAATGTGGTAGGGGATATGCAGTATTTACTATAATTATGCATTTTCTAATAAAGAATGCTAACTAAAAACATCTCATCCTATGAAAAAAATATCTGTTATTCTCCTTTTATTGGGACTTGTTGTTATTGCAGGATGCCATAATGATAAAGAAGAAGAGAGTGTTGTTTGTACGTGTGAGCTCCGCCAAATCAATATTCGTGCTGTTTATACCGATGGAACTCCGGTTGTTTTGGATAAGTTTGAAACGATTAATTTAGAGACCGGACAAAAAATGGAATTTGGCGGCGATACGCATTATATTATGGATGCGTATTATAAAGATAGCGGGCAATATCCGGTTATGAACGATGATTACCGGAAGGAATTGGAAAATAAGCCCTTAAAAATCAAGTTTCTTGGTTATAAGAACGAACAAGTTGTTATAGAAGAAGCCTTTATTGTTTCTGCTGATGAATGCCATGTATATATGGTTGATGGAAATGATAGCGTCATTTTGCCATTACCCGATAAGCATTAACGTTCGCAAAGATTAAATAAAACCGCAGCCGTTCTACTTCTTTTTTGTACTTTTGTAGCATAAAAAGGAACACTATGACGAAAGCCCTGTTTTTTGATATCGACGGTACATTAGTGAGTTTTGATACGCATGCTATCCCGGCCTCTACTATCGAGGCGTTGATTGCCGCTCACAAGAAAGGAATTAAGATTTTTATCGCCACAGGACGTCCGAAAGCGATTATCAACAATTTGTCTGCCATTCAGGATCTTGGATTGATAGACGGTTACATCACTATGAACGGAGCTTATTGCTTTGTGGGTGATGAAGTTATTTATAAGAGTGCTATTCTTCCCGGTGAAGTACAGACATTGGCAGAAATCTGTGAGAAGAAAGGATATCCTTGCATTTTTGTCAGTGAACACAACTTGTCTGTTTGTCAGCCCAATGAACTGGTTCATCAGATATTTTACGACTTCCTGCATGTGAACAAGATGCCGGTGAAGACTTTTGAAGAAGCCATACAAGAGGAAATTTTCCAGATGACTCCGTTTATTACCGCAGAAGAAGAGAGGGAGATACAATCATTGATTCCGAATAGCGAATCCGGACGTTGGTTTCCGGCTTTTGCAGATATCACGGCAAAAGGAAATACAAAGCAAAAAGGCATTGACGAGATGATTGCACATTTTGGTCTTAAACTGGAAGAGACTATGTCATTCGGTGATGGAGGCAATGATATCAGCATGTTGCGCCATGCTGCCATTGGTGTCGCTATGGGAAATGCCAAAGATGATGTAAAGCAGACGGCAGATTATATAACTGCTTCTGTAGATGAAGATGGAATTGCAAAGGCTTTGAAACACTTCGGAGTGATTTAGAGTGGGTGCAACAACAGTAGATACTAACAATAAAGAGTTTCAGGATGCCCTGAATCTTATCCAATATACCCGCCAGTCCGTCTTTCTGACAGGAAAGGCCGGTACGGGTAAATCCACGTTTCTGCGCTATATCTGTGCCAATACAAAAAAGAAGTATGTAGTGCTTGCTCCTACCGGTATTGCTGCCATTAATGCAGGTGGAAGTACTATGCACAGTTTTTTCAAACTTCCTTTTTATCCTATTCTGCCGGACGATCCGAATCTGAGTCTTCAACGTGGTCGTATCCATGAATTCTTTAAATATACAAAACCACACCGGAAATTGCTTGAGCAGATAGAACTGGTGATTATTGATGAGATCTCGATGGTGAGGGCGGATATTATTGATGCTGTGGATCGTATTCTGCGGGTATATTCCCGTAATTTACGGGAACCTTTCGGGGGGAAACAAATACTGCTTGTAGGAGATGTATTCCAGTTGGAACCTGTGGTGAAAAACGATGAGCGGGAGATACTGAATCGTTTTTATCCCACGCCTTATTTTTTCTCTGCACGTGTGTTTGGTGAGATTGACCTTGTGTCAATTGAGTTGCAGAAGGTGTATCGGCAGAGTGATCCGGTCTTTGTCAGTGTACTCGACCATATACGCAATAATACTGCCGGAGCAGCCGATTTACAATTACTTAATACACGATATGGTACACAGATAGAAGAGAGTGAAGAAGATATGTACATCACTCTCGCCACACGACGGGATAATGTGGACTATATCAATGATAAAAAGCTGGCCGAACTTCCCGGTGATCCGGTAACTTTTGAAGGTGAAATAGAGGGGGACTTTCCGGAAAGTAGTCTGCCCACTTCCAAAGACCTGGTGCTGAAGCCGGGTGCACAGATTATATTTATCAAGAATGACTATGACCGCCGTTGGGTAAATGGTACTATCGGTACCATAGCAGGTATTGACGATGACGACGGAACGATTTATGTTATAACAGATGATGGGAAGGAATGTGATGTAAAGCTGGATTCCTGGAGAAATATCCGTTATCGCTATAATGAAGAAAAAAAGGAGATTGAAGAGGAGGTTTTAGGAACTTTCACCCAATATCCCATTCGCCTGGCATGGGCTATCACTGTACACAAAAGTCAGGGATTGACATTCAGCCGTGTGGTTATCGATTTCACCGGAGGAGTCTTTGCCGGAGGACAGGCGTATGTGGCATTAAGCCGTTGTACATCGCTGGAGGGCATTCAACTAAAGAAGCCGATTAACCGGGCGGATGTTTTTGTACGACAGGAGATTGTGAATTTTGCCCAGCGTTTCAATAACCGGCAGGCCATAGACAAAGCGTTGAAACAAGCGCAGGCAGATGTACAATATGTAGCTGCTGCCCGTGCTTTCGATCGTGGGGATATGGAGGAGTGCCTGGAGCAATTCTTTCGCGCCATTCATTCACGTTATGACATTGAAAAGCCGGCTCCCCGCCGACTGATCCGTCGGAAGCTGGAAGTAATAAATACATTACGTGAACAGAACCGGCAATTGAAAGAGCAGATGCGGGCACAGCAGGAATATCTCAAGAAGTATGCCCGTGAATATTTACTTATGGGCAATGAATGTATCACGCAGGCACATGATGTCCGTGCTGCCCTTGCAAATTATGATAAAGCATTAGAGCTCTATCCTGACTATATAGATGCCTGGATTCGTAAAGGGATTACCTTATTTAATAATAAGGAATATTTTGATGCCGAAACTTGTTTTAGTACGGCTATACGCATTAGCCCTGCCAGCTTCAAGGCTTTCTATAACCGTGGGAAACTTCGTCTGAAATCCGAGAATACGGAAGGAGCCATTGCCGATCTTGATAAGGCAACTTCATTGAAACCTGAACACCCCAAAGCGCATGAACTCTTTGGGGACGCTCTGTTGAAAGCAGGCAAAGAAGCAGAAGCTGCTCTTCAATGGCGTATCGCCGAAGAATTAAAGAAAGTGCTTTCCGCACGGGGAAGTACGCCAGGCGATGATAACAAAAGGGATACTTAATTCGTTATTTATAGATAAACTTGTTTCAGTGTTATTTAAGTTTGATTAATAATGAGCGAAACTCACCACAGAGTAGCACAGAGTTCCACAGAGTAGTATTTATCTGATAAAACGCGGATTAATACAGATTAGCGCAGATTAAAGGACTGTAGTTCTTTATCATACATTTGTTTCCCTTTGTGAAAATCTGCGTTCATCTGCGTTTCAATAAAGATTTAAACTCTGTGGAACTCCGTGTTACTCCTGTGGTGAAATACATTCAAAACTGTATGATAATAAACAAAATACATGCTTATGGAATGGAGGAATAACTTGATTACCGGCTTGCAGTGGTCCGATGATATAATTAACAGGGAAGGCAAGGAACAGGTGGCACACCAGTTGGCTGCACAGGTGAAAGACGGTGAAGTAATTGGTGCAGGTTCCGGTTCCACTGTCTATCTTACTCTTTTTGCCATAGCCGAAAGAATCCGGAAAGAACAACTTTATGTTGAGGTGATTCCTGCTTCGATAGAGATTTCAATGACCTGTACGCAGTTGGGCATTCCGCAGACAACTCTTTGGGAGAAGCATCCGGATTGGACTTTTGACGGTGCCGACGAGGTAGATCCCTTCCGCAATCTTATTAAAGGAAGAGGAGGAGCGTTGTTTAAAGAAAAACTATTGATAAAAAGCAGTGACCGGGTTTTTATTGTTGTGGATGATAGTAAGTTTGTTTCCCGGCTGGGTAGTAAGTTTCCTGTTCCCGTTGAAGTCTTTCCCACTGCGATGGTGTATGTAGAAAATCAGTTGAAAGAACTTGGAGCTTCAAAGGTTATCTTACGTATGGCTAAAGGAAAAGACGGACCCATACTCACCGAGAATGGAAATTTTATTCTTGATACCTGGTTTGGGGAAATTGGTGAGTCCTTAGAAAAAGAGATAAAGAATATCACAGGGGTGATTGAAAGCGGGCTTTTTATAGGATATGATATAGAAGTATTAGTCGCC